>Ga0075421_100000490_pt1 | contig 41546 bp, 41 predicted proteins | sample SoiMetdeltSBSDD5_FD_75292 | JGI IMG/M metagenome (GOLD analysis project Ga0075421, IMG submission 75292) | Bulk soil microbial communities from a Populus tree surrounding site in Tennessee, USA - Soil MetaG P. deltoides SBSDD5 | ecosystem: Environmental > Terrestrial > Soil > Tree plantation... | reverse complement strand
TCCATGGCCCAGGCGCAGCGGCTCTCCTTGCCGGGCTCCACGTAGATGCGAAGATCGACGCGCTTGCCCGATGCCGTCGTGAAATCGGACGCAATGGAGGAGAGATTGCCCCCCACCAGGGCGAACAGATACGAGGGTTTCGGGTGGGGATCGTGCCACACGGCGTAGTGACGCTTCCGGCCGTAAAGGTCGCCGCTCTCGACGGGGTTGCCGTTGGCGAGTAGCATCGGTGCCTCCTCGCGATCGGCCTCGAGGCGCACCGTATAGGTGGCGAGCACGTCCGGCCGGTCGAGGAAATAGGTGATGCGGCGGAAGCCCTGGGCCTCGCACTGCGTGCAGTAGATGCCCTTGGACACATAGAGGCCCGTGAGCGCCTCGTTGGCGTCGGGGTTGCAGTAGGTGACGGTGTCGAGCTCGAACGCCTCCCTGGGCGGCGACGGGATGATCAATTCCTTCTCGGCCAGCGCGTATTCGCGCGTCGTCAGCTGGCGACCGTCGAGCTTGATCGACTCCAGCTCCAGAAGCTCGCCGTCGAGTCTGAGCGGCCCCGGCTTTGCCACCGCGGGGTTGGCCCGCAGCCTGAGCCGCGCCCGCACGCGGGTGCGGGTCTTGTGCAGCGCCACGTCGAGGCTGACGCTGTCGATCAGATAGCTCGGCGGCCGGTAGTCCTTGAGCAGGACAGGGCGCGGGGTGTCGGTTTTCATGTCCGCTCCGTAAGCTCGGGCTGACAGGGGCCGGCGGGCGGCGTTTTTAAGCCTCCTACATACGCGCATGCGCTGCTGAAGCAAGAAAAACCGTTGCTGCAGTTGATTTTACGTCGCCTCTGTGGGCCGCGGACCACGGTAGACGTCCGCCACTGCGGGCACGGCCTGCTCAGGTGGTGAGCAGCACCAGCGGGCCTTTGCTATGGTGATGCGACGGGGTCAGACCCCTCGCGCAGGCGCCTCGACTAGAACCAAAGCGTTGGAGGCGAGGGGTCCGACCCCGTTCAAAGCCACAGAGGAAACGCCATGGCCGTTCGCATCGAGAAATCCGGCTCCGTCTGGACCGTCATCCACAGCCGCCCGGAGGCGCGCAACGCCATGGACCCCAGGAGCGCCGAGGACCTGGTGGCAGCCTTCGAGCGGTTCGATGCCGACGAGCAGGCGCACGTGGCGGTGTTCTGGGGCGAGGGCGGCGCCTTCTGCGCCGGCTGGGATCTCAAGACGGTGTCGGATCTCGACCTGAACGATCCGGTCGGCGCCCTCGACTTTCCCAAGGATGGCGGCAAGGCCCCGCGCGGGCCGCTGGGACCGTCGCGGCTGGAGCTGTCGAAGCCCGTGATCGCCGCCGTGGAAGGCCCGGCCGTCGCCGGCGGCATGGAGCTGGCCATGTGGTGCGACGTACGTGTGATGGCCGAGGATGCCTACTTCGGGGTCTACTGCCGGCGCTGGGGCGTGCCCCTGATCGACGGCGGCACCGTGCGCCTGCCGCGCCTGGTCGGCATGGGCAAGGCCATGGAGATCATCCTCACCGGACGCAAGGTGCCGGCCGAGGAGGCCTATCGCATTGGCCTGTGCGAGAGGATCGTGGCCCATGGCGCCGCGCGCGAGGCGGCCGAGACCATGGCCCAGGAGATCGCCCGCTTCCCGCAGGAATGCATGCGCGCCGACCGTCTCTCCGCCTACCGCGCCTGGGGCAAATCCGTGCGCGAGGGCCTGGAGAGCGAGTGGGCCATCAGTGCGGGCATCGTCAAGGCCGAGGGCATGCGCGGCGCCGCCCGGTTCGCCGAAGGCAAGGGCCGCCACGGGGATTTCGGGGACATCTGAGGGACGACGGATATGCTTCTCCTGACAGGCGCGCTCGTCTCCGGCCTTCTCGGCTACCGGCAGACGGGCTGGTGGGCGCCCACCGCCGTTACCTGCATCGTGCTCGCCCTGCAGGCGGTGGCGTACCAGGGCGTGCTCTCGACGGCCGACGGCGTGAGCGGGCTGGTGCAGATTCTGGTCATGACCGGCCTCACCTGCCTGTTCCTGTTTCATGCCATATTCAGCATGGGCCGCTCGTTGGGCCTGCGATGGAGGAGGAAGCGGGGATAATGGCTGAGCTCAAGGACCACATCGTTCTCGTCACCGGCGCGCTTGGCACGCTGGGCAACGCCATGTGCGCCGCGATCGAGGCCGCCGGCGGCACCGCCATCCGCAGCGATCTCGCCGCCCACGGCGCCGTGGAGATCGCCCTCGACGTGACCAAGGAGGAGGACTGGCAGGCGGCCATGGCCGAGATCGAGCGCCGCCACGGCCGCCTCGACGGGCTCGTCAACAACGCCGGCGTCGGCACGCCGGGCGATGTCGAGCAGACGAGCTTCGCCGAGTGGCGGCGCGTGATGGCTGTCAACGCCGACGGCGTGTTCCTGGGCTGCAAATACGCCATGCCGCTGCTGGCCAGGTCGAAGACGCCGTCGATCGTCAACATCTCCTCGGCCTCGGGCATCGTAGGCGGCGCCAACCTCGCCGCCTACAACGCGTCGAAGGGCGCCGTGCGCCTGCTCACCAAGTCGGTCGCTCTCCACGGCGCCCGCAAGCGCCCGCCTGTGCGATGCAACTCGGTGCACCCCGCCTTCATCGAGGGGGACATGGTGGATGGCCTCGTCAAGCACCGCCCAGACCCCGCCAAGGCCATGGCCAAGCTCAACGCCCAGATCCCCCTGGGCCGCCTCGGCCGACCCCACGAGGTGGCCGGCACGGTGGTGTGGCTCCTCTCCGAGGCCTCCTCCTTCACCACCGGCTCGGAGGTGCTGGTGGACGGCGGGCTGATTGCGGGGTGATTCGTATCGTAGGTTGGGTCAACCCCGGCGGATGCCTGGGGCTGACCCAACACTGTATGAGCGAAACGGTGTTGGGTCTTCGCTATCGCTCGACCCAACCTACGACTCCAAGCGAAACGAGGGTTTCGATGAAGCGCTTTTTGCTGCTGCTGCCTCTCGCGGTCGTCGGCTGCGGCGACGACATCCAGGCCAAACTGGACCGATGCAAGGATGACATCCGGGCGGAGCTGACGGCCCTGCTGGAGAAGACGAAGCGCGACACGGCAGACAGCATCAAGGCGATCGAATCCGCAAGGCCGACCGATCACCCTCAAGCACGCGAGGCGATCGACACCGTCAGCAAGCTCAGCAACGACATGATCAAGGCGATGCCTGACATGTTCGCGGCCATGGCCACGCCCATGATCGAGGTACAGTTGAACGCTTTGGAGTCGACACCGGCAGGCCTCGCCAGGTGTCAAGAGCTCCTGGCCCAGGCACGCCAGAAGTGAGCCGAGGCCCCGACCAGTCTACTAACGAGGCGAAGCCACCATTGCCGACGAGATCGAGACTGTCGGACTCTATGTCCTCCGCGTGATAGACATGGTGCGCGAAGGCAGGGCCGGAGTGCCAGCCGAAGCTTAACAAGCTTTAACTGGCGCGCAGGCTTGGCGCTGCCTTCAATTCGCGACGGTGGGGCGACTTCGCCTGGCGAGAGGTCACGATGGCCACGCTTTTGTCGCGCACGCGCTCCGGTCGGCGCCCGGTTCCCAACCTTGCCCCGACATGGAGAGCATATGCCCTGCTGGTCGCGGGGCTCGCTCTCGTCGCCGCGGCAGTTCCCATGGCATCCCCATGGGCTCCGCTCGTCGCCCGCGCCGAGGCACCCGCGGCGCAAGCCACCGCGGGGAGCGATTTCGGCAAGCTCCTCGACGCGGTCGTGGCGAAGACGGTGAAGGAGTTCTGGGACAAGGAGCGGCTGGCCCAGATCGAATGGGACAAGCGGGCGGCGGAGGCACGCCAGGGCGTCGTCGATGCGCCAGACCTAGCGGAGGCCGCCCGCCGGATCAACGCCCTGCTCGGCGAGCTGAAGACCTCGCATACCGTCCTGCTGACCCCTGACGACGTGGAGTACTACATCCTCCTTGCCGTCTTCGGCGGGGCTGACATGCCCCAGCAGGAGCGCGACGAGCGGTTCTGGGGCGCGGGTGTCACCTACGCCGGCATCGGCCACTTCTCGGTGCGCATCGACGGCCGATACTTCGTCGACGCCGTGCTGGAAGGCTCGCCAGCCGAGCGTGCGGGGCTGAAGGTGGGCGACGAGATCCTGGCCGTCGACGGCGCGCCCTATCACCCGATCCGCTCCTTCCGCGGCAAGGTCGGCCATCGGGCCGATATAGCCATCAGGCGCACGCAGGACGGCGCCACCGAGACGCTGGCCGTCCCGGTCATGACCATCGCCCCGCTGCACGCCTTCCGCGAGGCCACGCGGGCGAGCGCTCGCGTGATCGAGCGCGATGGCCGCCGCATTGGCTACGTGCACGTCTGGGCGTCGGTGGGCGATGACTCTGCGAATGCCCTCAGGGACGCCCTCGAGAAGGTGGGCGCGAAGCCGCCGGGCAGACAGTCGCTCATCTTCCATCCCAAAACCTCTGACCGCCGTTCCGGCGAGTCCCCGAACCCGTTGCTGGACGGGCTCGTCATCGACATGCGCGGAAAGATCGGGGGCACCGGCAGCAACGCCGGCCGCTACCTGGACATCCTCGACGCACGTGGACCGCGCATGCGATCGCGCAACAAGGATGCGGAGCGCGGCGGCGCCGACGTGCGAGGCCGCACCGCCGTGCTGATCGACCACCACACCCGCAGCACCGCCGAGCTGTTCGTGCACGCCTACAAGCGCGAGCGCCAGGGCCCGCTGATCGGCACCCGCACGGCCGGCGCCGTCAGCGCCGCGTCCGCCTACGCCATGCCAGGCGGCAACCTGCTCTATCTGGCGGTGACGGGCCTGGAGGTGGACGGCGACATCCTGGAGGGGCCGGGGGTCGCCCCGGACATCGAGGCCCCGCGACCCGTTCCCTATTCGAACGGGGCAGACCCGGTGCTCGAAGCCGCGATGGAGCTCATGACCCGCAAGGCAGAGCCGCGCCGGCCGGAGCAGGCCGTTCCGAGCGGCAGCAACTAGGCTGGAAGCCGGCGTGCGACGCAAACGGAGGCAAACCGTGCGTCTGGAGTTGGCAGTTTAGCGCGTGCGTGCCGGGGTGGCACATCGGCTCAGCTTCGGAACAAGGTGGGCACGCTCCGACGCTCTGACCAATAGCGGCCATTCATCTGGTAAGCCCGCGCAAGTGGTGAGCCCGCGCAAGGCAAATCAGGGTTATCCCGGATTTCCCAACACGCGCTGCCCTGAATAGCTGTGCAATCGAGATCGCAGTCATCGCGGCAAGGCCCTCGGTGCAACGGCGCCGGCGGCCGAGCGGCAGCATCGTTGGCGATGGGCCCACATGCGGCGGGCTTGCATGATCTCGATGCCCTGGAGGAGGCGCACCGTGCCTTCCACGGGCTCTTCGCGTCGCAAGGGCATGCATGCCTCCCAAAGATCACGTGGAGAACGATAGATGGCCTTGGATCTGACTGGCAGGATCACCGGAAACGCAAGGCGGCTTGCACTCATGGCCGCGCTGGGAGCGATCTGGCATTGCCCGTCCGCGCTGGCGCAGGCGCAGGCTCAGCAGCAGCAACCGCAGCCCAAGCCGGCGACCACGCAGACGATCGACTTCAACAAGAGCTCAACGGCCGGCTATCCGTGGAGCGACACGGCCGACTTTCGTAACGCCAAGCGAGGCTTCATCGCGCCGCTGCCGAACAACGGCGTGATCAAGGGTAAGGATGGCAAGGTCGTCAACGACCTCAGCAAGTTCGAGTTCATCAAGCAGGACCAGCCGGCGCCGGATACGGTCAATCCCAGCCTGTGGCGGGTCTCGCAACTGTTGAATATCTCTGGCCTCTTTGAGGTGGTGCCGGGAATCTATCAGGTGCGCGGTGCCGATCTCGCCAACATGACAATCGTCGAGGGCGATACCGGCGTCACCATCTACGATCCGCTCACCTCGGCCGAGGCAGCGCGTTATGCGCTGGACCTCTATTACCAGCACCGCCCGCGCAAGCCGGTGGTGGCGGTGGTGCACTCGCACGCCCACGCGGATCACGTCGGAGGCGTGCGCGGCGTGATCGACGAGGCCGATGTGAAGGCCGGCAAGGTCAAGATCTACGCACCGGAGGGATTCCTCGACGCCTACATTGCTGAGAACGTCTACGCCGGCACCGCCATGGGCCGGCGCTCCAGCTATCAGTATGGCTTCATGGTGCAGCCAGGTCCAAGGGGCTATATCACATCGGGCCTCGGCTCCCAGGCGTCGGCCGGAACAGGGACGCTGATCCCTCCTACCGACTACATCAGCAAGACCGGCGAGAAGCGCTTCATCGACGGCATCGAGTACGAGTTCCTGATGGCGCCGGGCTCGGAAGCGCCCGCCGAGATGCTCTGGTATCTGCCGAAATTCAAGCTGATCAACACCGCCGAGGACGTAACTCATAACCAGCACAATCTTTATACATTGCGCGGTGCCAAGACGCGCGATGCGCTGAAATGGCCGGGCTACCTCAACGAGGCCCTGCGCATGTGGGGCGACAAGTACGAAGCGCAAATCGCCATGCACCACTGGCCGACCTGGGGCAATGCCGAGATCACCAAGCTCATCAAGGCGCAGCGCGACACCTACAAGTACCTTCACGACCAGACGCTGCATTTCGCCAACCAGGGCTACACGCTCAACGAGCTGCCCGAGAAGGTGAAGCTGCCCAAGGCCCTGCTCGATAACTGGGCGACCCACGGCTACTACGGCACCACCAGCCACAACACCCGCGCGGTCTACAACTATTACCTCGGCTACTACGACGGCAATCCGGCGAACCTCAACGCGCTGCCGCCGGCGGAGTCGGCGGTCAGATATGTGGCTGCCATGGGCGGTCCGGCGAAGGTCTTGGCCATGGGCCGCGAGGCCTTCGAGAACGGCGAGTACCGCTGGGGCGCGCAGCTGGTCAACCTTGTGGTGTTCTCCGACCCGGACAACCAGGAGGCCAGGAACCTGCAGGCCGATCTCCTGGAGCAGCTCGGGTACCAGACCGAGGCGGGCACTTGGCGCGGCTGGTATCTGGCCGGTGCCGCCGAGCTGCGCAACGGCGTGAAGAAAGGCCCCACGGCGCAGCTCGCGAGCCCCGACACCATCGCCAACATGCCGCTGGACATGGTGTTCGCCTACATGGGCATCCAGCTCGACGCGAAGAAGGCGGAGGGCAAGGAGATCACCGTCAACCTGGAGTTCCCGGACATCAACGAGAAGCACACCCTGTACCTGGAGAACTCCGTCCTGAACCACTGGCCCAACTATGCCGACAGCAACACTGATGCCACGGTCACACTGGATCGCAGCACGTTGAACACCATTCTCAGCAAAGGGACGACCCTCGAGGAGGCCATCACCGCGGGCAAGGTCAAGGTCACCGGCAACCGTGCGAGGTTCGCGGACCTGGTGGGCAGCCTCACCAATCTCAACGACTCCTTCTGGTTCAACATCGTGACGCCGAACCTGGAGCCGCAGGGCGTGATCGGACGCGCCTTGAAGTAGCCATCGTGCACAGTAGGAGAGCCCGTTGAAGGGCCGACGACACCGAATGCGCGTAGCTCTGGGAGCAATGCTCCTCGGCGTCGTAGGCCAGGCCGCCCCCAGCGCGGCCTGCGGCTATCACGGGGGGCTAGGCAATAGCCTCACCCCCGTGCATCCGAGGTCGATCGAGGTCGCCATCGCCATTCGCGACTCGCTCGACAGACAGGTGATCGAGGCGCCACCGCGGCTGCCGGCATTGACGCAGTTTGCAAGCATCGGACGATGGTTGGAGCAACTGCGGCAGCGCCTCGCGGCTGGGGCTGACCCAGAGGCACCGCCGCCGCCCATCGCGCTTGTGCTGATCGAGTCCCGATTGTGGGCGCGCTACAGCATGCATGACGGCAAACTCTCTCTCGCATCCCACGTAGAGGGGCCGGCTGCCGGTGACATCGTTGTTCTGACAGGTGAGCCCGTCCTGAAAGGGTTGTTCGACGGGAGCATTTCCGCCGAACGCGCCATTGCCGACGGCATTCTGGCTGTCGACGGCCCGCTCAGCTCGGGTGCGCCCGTGGAAGAAGCGCTGCGCCGAGCGTTCGGCGAGCGCGCCCACGGCAAATCGTAGAGTGCAATAAGCGGAGCGCATTGCACCGTATCACCTCAGATCGGCGTGGATCGGTGCAATGCGCTCCCTTCGCTCGCTTATTGCACCCTACGTATTGGCGCGGCTTTTCTCCCTGGTCCGTGCCCTCGATGGCCACCCAAGTTCGCTGTCGGATACTCTGTAGAGAAGAGGTGCGTCTAGGACACATGCCGAGCCGATGACTACTTGGCGCCGCCGGTGCCGACGGGTTGACCCACGAATCGAATTAGCTGTGCGGGACGCGGGCAAAACCTGTGCGCAGAAAGGGGCGGCATGCTGCATTCGAAGGCGCTTCGTGTCGGCGTGAGCGTATGGCTGGGTCTGCAGCTCACAGCTGCCGTTGCTCAGGCACAGGACACCAATGCCTCCAACAATGCCAACAGCCCGCTCACGCCGGCGATCACCTTCAACTTCCAGGACTACTACGTCCCCGATATTATCGGCCTGCCCGATCGCGAGGCGAACCAGTACCTGCAGCGCGGCCTCCTCCCGTACAACCTGTTCGGCATGCAGCAGCTCTTCCGGTACACGCTGCCGTTGGCAACGGCGCCCACGTTCCCCGGGGGCTCGGAGACGGGGCTCGGAGACCTGTTCCTGGTCAATTTCTCCGTGCTGCCGACCTTCCCGGGAAACATCCAGGTGGCACTCGGACCATTGCTCGTTGCACCGACGGCGAGCGCCGATGTGCTCGGCAGCGGCAAGTGGCAGGCCGGCCCGGCGATCGCCGTCGTCGCCCCGCAGAAATGGGGCCTGTTGGCCGGCCTTCTCCAACATCAGCAGTCGTTTGCAGGTGACGAGGATCGGCCTGACGTGAGCCTCCTGACGTTCCAGCCGATTGTCACTTACAACCTGCAGCAGGGCTGGTACCTCAGGTCGTCTGGCATCTGGAACTTCGACTTCGAGAACGACAACCATTTCATCCCGGTCGGCCTCGGCATCGGCAACGTCTGGAAGGTCGATGAAAAGACGACGGCAAACCTTTTCATCGAGCCCCAGTACACGGTATGGGATAACGACTTCGTTGGAACCCCGAGGTGGCAGATCTTCGTGGGCCTCAATTTGCAGTTCGCAGTAGGCAAATGACCCCGGCTCAAGTGTTTTGGTCGCGCATTCGTCTCTGACCGCCCGGAGCGGCCCTGTTGAGTCGCTCTTGGCGATGTTGCCGCTGCTGGCGCGCCCATCCGGCATCCCAATTCGTCATGCCTGAACCGCTTGATTGCTGATGAGCAAGACAGGGTTGCCCTTTTGGGCTCCGTTCTCGGCGGAGAAACCAAAACACCATGTTGTGAGAACGGCCAGGGAAGGAAGGTGATAGGACGCTCAACCAACATGAAGCCCTGGATCTTCTATGTCATCCTGACTTGGCAGATTGGGCCATTGGCTCCTGTCGAGCAGAAGACTCTCGTCCTCCAGTTCGACTCGCTCAAGGAGTGCCTGTCGGTTGCCGACCAGGTCGACATCCAGATCAGGCAGATGCAGTCGATCTTCCGGTTGAAGCAGATCAGCTGCCTTTCATGTGAGAGCCTCTACGGGAAGGAACAGTGCAAGAAGCCACGCTCCTAGGCGGAAGCGGCGCGGCCGATCGTCGCCGTTGTGGCATAGGGACCCGATGTGAGCGGCATCCCGCGCCATAGCGCGACGCGCCGTGATCTTCCCTGCACGCAGGGTCTGAGCTAAGCTCCCGCATATACCTGCGCTTTGGCTCCAGCTTCGCCTCGCTCGTGCGGCGGCGCTGACCATGGGGGAGTACCGTCATGCGAGCTTTGGCCGGTCTCGTGGCCGCAGTCGTTCTGGCTTGCGGCTCGGCAGCGGCGGCGCCGCCCAAGAAGGCAGCCCCGGTCGTGGAACCGCCGATGCAGGTGAACGTGGTGCGCAGCGCCCACCCCGGATGCGAGCCTCAGTGCCCGCAATGGATCGCCGCCCAGGGCAGGATCGTCGCCGGCTCGGCGCGGCGGTTCAGGGAGGTCCTGGGCCAGCTCGGCGGGCGCAAGCTGCCGGTTCTGATCGACTCAGGGGGCGGCTCGGTCACCGACGGGCTGTCGATCGGACGGCTGATCCGCGCCAAGGGGCTGCAGGTGGCGGTCACCAAGACGGTGTACAGCCCATGCGCCCCGGCCGATGCGGCCTGCCGCAAGGCCAGGACCGGGGGAGAGCTGCGCGGGCTGGCTGAGGCGCGCTACTCGAAGTGCGCCTCGTCGTGCGCGTTCATTCTTGCGGGCGGCACGCTGCGCCTGGTCGGGCCGGGGACGGGCGTGGGCCTGCACCAGATTTCGACGACCCTGCGCAAGTACTTGGTCGAGACACGCCGCTCGTTCGGCATCCCGGTGAAGACGCAGAAGACCCTGGTGTCGGAGCAGACGGTGCAGCAGGGGCACGCGCAGACGCAGGGCACCTACGCCAAGATCCGGCAGTTCTTCGCGGAGATGGGCATCGGCGAGGAGGCGATGTCCCTGATCATGTCGACGCCCAACACGGACATCCGCTGGCTGACGCGGAAGGAGCTGGAGGCGACGCGCCTCGCCACGCATTTCGTCAACGGCGAGGAACTGGTGACCGGCGTTCTGGTATCAACGCCGGCGCCGGCGCAGCCGCCGCCGTCCACGGTGCCGTCAGTGGGCGACCTGATGCGCTACGAGAGCATCTGCGACAAGATCGGCACCTGCGGGAAAGGCGTGTCGGTGACCAACCCGAGGTTCGATCTGCCGGGGTATCTGCCTAAGGCTGCGCCTGTTGCCGAGCCTTCGTCCGAAGCTGCCAAGACAGAGGACCGCGAGGCTGCGGCGCAATAGGCGCAGCCGGCTTGCGCTGCCGCCCCCGTTTACATCGCCCCGCCGGAGGGCGCTATTGGCGAAGGGACGTGCACGTGGTAGGAGTATGCCATGAGCACGCTGGCGCAGCGAAAAATGACCGTGGACGAGTTCCTGGTCTGGGCCGAGGGACGGGAAGGCCGCTGGGAGCTCTACAACGGGGTGCCCTACGCCATGTCTCCGGAGCGGACGGGTCATATCAAGGCCAAGGGCGCCGTCTACCTGGCTCTCCTGGGGGCGGTCCGGAAAGCGGGTCTGCCCTGCCACGTGCTGGGCGACGGCGCTGGCGTGCGTATCTCACGACACGTCATGCACACACCCGACGCCCTGGTCTACTGCGGGCCGGAGCTGTCGGACGACGCCATCGAGGTGCCCAATCCGGTCATCCTGGTCGAGGTGGCGTCGCCCTCGACGCGCAAGTTCGACGACACAGTGAAGCTCAACGGCTATTTCAGCCTGCCGAGCGTGCACCACTACCTGATCGTCGATCCCGAAGGCCCGCCGGTCATCCACCACCGCCGCGGGGCGGACGGGACGGTCCTGAGGCTGGTTGTGCGCGAGGGCACCTTGACGCTTTCGCCGCCGGGGATCGAGGTGGGCGTGGCGGAGATGTTTACCGGTGCGTAGCGGTGCAAGCTCAACGCAGCCCATCAATGTCGCGTCTTGTCCGGCCGCTCGGCAACGATGCGCCCGACGGCGCTTTGGATGATTGCTTTGAACTCCTCGATCTGCTGCGTCGAGGCCCCAAGGTCAGGGAGGTGTGGCGTGCAGAGGGCTATGCCGCGCAGATATTCCCGAAGTCGATCTTCGAACGGTCCCTGTACAAAGACGTGGTAGTCAAGGATCGGAGCGCAATCATAAATCCGTTCCTTTTTGCGTAGCTTTGAACGCGATGGATAGCGGGCGTGCATCCTCTCGGGCATGACTATCGGCACGTAGCGCAATTTGCATTCCAGCGTCACCAAAACCGACGTCGCGAATGCAGTGTTGAGGAAGGACTCGACGCAGCGTTCCACCTCGACCAACCCAGCATGGGCGGGCTTATAGAGCTCGGCTGAGGCCCAGAATTCCATCTTCAATCAGACGCCACAGACTGACGCCTTGCGCCCGCCCTATCTCACATCGCCCGCTTCACCCGGTCCACAATCCGCGCCACGTTGGGCAGCACCGCATCCTCCAGCGTGTCGGCCGCCGGCAGCGGCAGGTGCGGGGTGGTGATGCGCACCGGGGGGCCGTCGAGGTCGTAGAAGGCCTCGTCGGCGACGATTGAGACAATCTCGGCCCCCCAGCCGCACAGGCGGGGGTTCTCCTCCACCGTAAAGAGACGGTGCGTCCTGCCCACCGAGCCCAGGATGGTCTGCGTGTCGAGCGGCACCAGGGAACGCACGTCGATCACCTCGCAGTCGATGCCGTGCTCCCTTGCCAGCCGCTCCGCGGCCTCCAGAGCGCGCGGCGCCATCAGCGCCAGCGCCAGGATGGTGGCGTCGCGGCCGGGGCGGACCACTTTGGCTGTGCCGAGCGTGTCGACGATCTCGCCGTCGGGCACCTCGCCCTTCACGGCGTAGAGCGACTTGTGCTCGAAGAAGATCACAGGGTCCGGATCGCGCACAGCGGCGGCCATCAGGCCGATCACGTCGCGCGGGGTGGAGGGGGCCACCACCTTGAGGCCGGGGATCATCATCGCCCAGTTCTCGACGCTCTGGCTGTGCTGGGCGCCGAAGCGCGAGCCGGCGCCGTTGCCGGTGCGCACGACCAGCGGGCACTTGAGCTGGCCGTTGCTCATATAGCGGCTCTTGGGGAACTCGTTGGCGATGTAGTCGAAGCACACCGCCAGGAAGTCGGAGAACATGATCTCGGCGATGGGTTTGAGGCCGGTCATGGCGGCGCCCATGGCGGCGCCCAGGATCGCCTGCTCGGAGATGGGCGTGTCGCGCACGCGCACCGGCCCGAACCGGTCGATCAGGCCCACGGTGGCCTTGAACACGCCGCCGGCCTTGGCCACGTCCTCGCCGAGGAAGACGACGTCGGGGTCGCGCGCCATCTCCTGGGCGATGCCGCGGGCGACGGCATCGCGATAGGTCAGTTCCGCCATGCCCAGCCTCCATCGGCGTAGACGTCGGTCGTGATGATGTCGAGCGGCGGCGGAGGCGAGGCTTTGCACCGCTCCGTGGCCTCATCGACGACGCGCCTTACGTCGGCCTCGATGGCGCTGATGGCCGCCTCGGCGATGCCGAACTGCCGCATGCGCGCACGGTAGATCTTTACGGGATCGCGCTCCTTCCAGCGGTCGAGCTCGCCCTCGGGGCGGTACTTGGCAGGGTCGGCGCGCGAATGGCCGCTGTAGCGGTAGGTCAGGCACTCGATCAGCGACGGCCCGGCGCCGGCGCGCGCCCGATCGTAGGCCGCCGCCGCCGCGCGATAGACCGCATCGGCATCCTGCCCATCGACGAGGATAGGCTCCAGCCCATAGGCGGCGGCGCGGCTGGCGGCGGGGTGCTCCACCGGGATCACCTCGCCGATGGGCGTGTATTCCATGTAGAGGTTGTTCTCGCACACGAACACCACGGGCAGCTTCCACACCGCGGCGAAGTTGAGCGCCTCGTGGAAGGCCCCGATGTTGGTGGTGCCGTCGCCGAAGAAGCAGACGCTCACGTCCTTGGCGCCCTTGTACTGGGCGCGCCAGGCGGCGCCGCAGGCGATCGGCAGGTGCGCGCCGATGATGGCATACGAGCCCATCACGCCGTGCTCGGCCGACGTGAGGTGCATCGAGCCGCCCTTGCCGCGCATGAGGCCAATATCGCGCCCCATCAGTTCGCCCAGCATCTGCTCGACGGGCACGCCGCGCGCCAGCGTGTGCGCGTGGCCGCGGTAGGTACAGAACGACAGGTCGCCCGGCTGCATGGCCGCAGCGAAGCCGGTGGCCACCGCCTCCTGGCCGAGCGAGAGGTGGGACGTGCCCTTCACCAGGTTCTGCAGGAACAGGTCATGCGCCCGCTGCTCGGCCTCGCGGATCTCGACCTGCATGCGGTACATGCGCAGCCGCAACCCCTCGCCGATGTCGTCGTTGAGGCCCGCAGCGGTGCTGGCCGGTGCGCGATCTTCGATCCTGGCCATGATAAGGGCGCCTCCCCGAACGTGGCTTTCCTTGCCTGTGCGGACCTTAGCCCGCCCGGTCGGGCACGAGCAAGGCTAGCTCTCGCGCCCCACGGCAGGTGCCGCACCCGCCGGTCGCGTTCGGGTAGCACTTCAATCGATTCGGATTACGGGTCGGGTGGATTTGGGGAAGGATTTTTTCCGTGGTGATCCCGTCGTGAAGCAGGCGCACTTCTGCTTCCGCTCAACCGCATTGCACCGCCACACTTGGCCTTCCCGACACTGGCCGCTCGGCGCTGGTTTTGCTTTCTGGGTGGCCTGCGCCAGCATAATGGGGCGGCCCTCGTCGAGCGGCGAGGCAGCATCGTGGGCGAGGGCGCCCAGGGGGCTGGAGAGCAGGGTTCCGGCGCACGTGAGAACGAGCAGGCGCGACTTCTTCTTCATTGGGGTTTCCTCATCGACAGATTTTCTTATGGTGGAGCTGTTCGAGCGGCTCCGCCGCGGGCCGGCTCGCTGTCCCCGGCCGAGATGCGGGCAGCGTCTCGGCAGCAATCGACTCCAGTTATGGCCTCAGTACCGGCCCCCGGGGTTATCGCTGCCATGGATGAGAGTCTGGGGCTTGCCCTTCATGGCCCGTGGTGATTTCCCTTTTGGAACGCAAGCGCACTTCTGCTTCCCTTCAACCGTATTGCAACGCCGCACCAGGCCTTCCCGACATTGGGCGCTCAGCGCCGGCTTCGATTGCTGGGTGGCCTGAGCCAGGACGATGGGGCGGCGGTCGCCGGGCGGCGCGGCGACATCGTTGGCGAGGACGGCGAGGGGGCCGCACAGCAGGGGGGCGGCGCAGGCAAGAGCAAGCGGGAGGGACATCTTCACTGGAGTTTCCTCATGGACGGATTTTTTATCGCAGCAGAGCCGCTTCACTAAGCTAGCGGGCGTTTCTGCGGTCCCGTCAACGGCAAACCCAAGATCGGCCTGCCGCCGACCGAAATGTGTAGTGACCCATCAGCGCCCCGACACGCCTAGGTGTCACGCCGGTCCCGACACCCGCTCGGCGGCCGGGAAGCGGCGCAGGAGTTCGCGGCACTGCTCGATGGGGCCGGCCAGATAGGCCACGTCGGCGTCGAAGAAGAAGCGGTGCTCCTGGGTCATGCTGTCGGGGGTAATGCGCACGTCGATGCGCAGCCGGCCGCGCGAGCTGCCCGTGAGGCTGACGACCAGGTTGGGTTCCAGGGGGCTCATCTCGGCGGAGCCGATCTCTCGCCGCTGCATCGCCTCCATTCCGGCGAGAAGGCGGCCGATGTCCTCGGCCGTCAGCAGGGGTCCGTTGGCCGTGACGGTGGCGCCGGGGGCATTGCACTCCGCGCGGACCTGCAGCCAGCTGCCGTCATACCACTCCACGCTCTCGGGGAAGGCCTTACCCAGAACCCAGAGGCTCAGCCCCCCGAGAAGGAGGGAGGGAGACGGCGATGGCGCGCCATCGCTATCGTATAGCTCCATGATTTTCCAATGCTTCCGACCGCAAGACGTTCCCAAGACTGCTCCTGGGGCCGCCGCCGCTCGACAGCCATGCCCGAAGCATCTACGCTCTCCAAGCGCATCCTGACGAATCCGCTAATTTCGCCAGCAAACAGGGGCCAGATTATGGACAAGCCACCCCTTGCGACGATTCTCCCGCGCGAGATGACGGAGGTGCGCTTCCGTCCCCTGTTCACCTTCGTGATCGACGTGGCAAAGCCGTTCATCATCGGCCGGACGCCGGGGGTCGATCGGCGCGTTGGCGAGGTGCTGGGCGGCCGATTCGAGGGCGAGCGTCTCAACGGCCGGATCCTGACGAGCGGCAGCGACTGGCAGGCCGTGCGCGCCGACGGCACCTGGGCACTCGACGTGCGCCTCGTCATGGAGACCGACGACGGCCACCTGATCGGCATGACCTACCGGGGCTTGAGGCACGGCCCCAAGGAGGTGATCGACGCCATCGGTCGCGGCGAGGACGTGAACCCCGCCTCCTACTATTTCCGCATCGCGCCGTTCTTCGAGACCGCGTCGGACAAATACGGCTGGCTCAACAACGTCGTCTCGGTCGGCCTGGGGCATCGGTTGCCGAGCGGGCCGATCTATCAGGTGTTCGAGGTGCTGTAGATTTGCGAATGGCGAATGGTGAATGGCTTCCCGCCATTCGCGATTGGCCATTCGCTATTCGCCAGCTGTAGAGTGAGCTTCGAGCCCCCCGCCAGGAGACGCCGCATGACCGCTACCGACAAGATGCTCGCCCGCAAGGAGGGCCGCGTCGGCACCATGATCTTCAACAATCCCGAGCGCCACAACGCCGTCTCCCTGGAGATGTGGGAGGCGGCCACGCGCATCCTTGAGGATTTCGCCAGGGATGACGATGTGCGCGTGGTGGTGGTGACGGGGGCCGGCGGCAAGGCCTTCGTCTCGGGTGCCGACATCTCCAAGTTCGAGAGTGAGCGGGCCACCGAGGCGGCGGTGGCGCGCTACAACGCCACGTCGGGCGGGTTCTACTCCGTCCTCTACGACTTCCCCAAGCCGACGCTGGCGCAAATTGCGGGCTTCTGCATCGGCGGCGGCTTGAACCTCGCCATTGCCTGCGATCTGCGCTTCTGCACCGAAGGCTCGCGCTTCGCCCTGCCGGCCGCCAAGCTGGGGCTGGGCTACGGCTATACCGGGCTCAGGCGCTTCATCGATACCATCGGCCCTTCGCACACCAAGGACATCTTTTTCTCCGCCCGCCAGCTCGGCGCGGCCGAGGCGCTGGCCATGGGCATGGTCGACAAGGTGCTGCCCGAGGCCGAACTGGCCGCGTTCGTGACGGGCTACGCCAACACCATCGCGGACAACGCGCCGCTGACGGTCGCCGCCATCAAGCGGGCCGCCATTGAGGCGCTGAAGCCCGAGGCGGAGCGCAACCTCGAGCTGGTGGGCGAGATGGTGGCTCGCTGCTTCGCCAGCCAGGACTACATCGAGGGCCGCCGCGCCTTCATGGAGAAGCGCAAGCCGCGGTTCAGCGGGACGTAGACTGTCGGACAACATCCAACTGGGCGTTGCCGCTTGGCACCGCATAGCGCCCAGTGGTTGAAACGGCAGGGATCGGAGCTTGTCTCCCCCGCCCCGCCGCTGGATCGTTCCTGCGTGGGCATGATTCGCACCAGCGGGGGCATCATGGGCTTTCGGCGCGCTTCGATTCTTGTGATCTTGGCAATGTGCAGCATTGGGGCGCAAGCCGTTCCGGCGCACGCGGACGGTGGCGGGCCCGTGCCGGTTTCCCGGGACGACTACAGTCCCTATGCGCCCTCCGGCTTCTTCGTCTTCGACTGGAGCGGGTTCTACGGCGGCGCGCACCTGGGCGCGGCCTATGCCCAGGCCGACTCGACCGAGGTACTCTTCCCGGACAATCCGGTCCTCACCCAGTTCATCACGTTCGAGCAGTCGGAAACGTCGGTCACCGGCGGCATCCAGGCGGGATGGCAGCGGCAATGGGGAAAGCTGGTTGGCGGTTTCGAGGCAGGCCTCACGCTCGTTCGGTTCGACAGCACGACGTCGGCGGAGCAGGACAGCGGTTTTATATCAGACCTAGTCGCGGGCCTCTCGCGGTCGGTTGAGGCGAGCGACATTTTCACCTTCACCGGTCGGCTTGGCTACGCCGACGGGCGCTGGCTGGCCTACATCAAGGGCGGCGTGGCCAGCGGGCAGATCGATGTGACCTACCGGGATGCAGTCAACTCCACTGCGACCACCTCGAGCGAGCGGGAGATCGGATGGACCGCCGGCGTCGGCATCGACTATGCGCTGTCCCATAATCTGTTCCTCGGCTTTGAATACAACTTTATGCATTTTCGTTCGGACGTAGCGCCCCCGCCGATCCCGGGGGCGCAGTTCGGCGACATCGATGTGGATATCCAGAACGTCGTGGTGCGGCTCAACTACCGGTTCGGGGGGTGCTGCGGCAGGCCCTGAGGCTGCGCGGAGGCTTCGGCGGGCGTCTTGATTTTAGGCGGGCGACCGGCCACCTTGCGTAATGCCCGCAGCGGCCCTTCCAGGAGCCATGGTCACCATCCTCGACACACGCCCGCGCCACCCCGAGAAGGTGCACAAGCCTGACACCCCGGTGCTGAAGAAGCCCGACTGGATCAGGGTGCGGCTGCCTGCGTCCTCGCCCCAGTTCGCGGAGACGCGCGCGATCCTGCGCCAGCACGGCCTGCATACGGTGTGCGAGGAGGCGGGCTGCCCCAACATCGCCGAGTGCTGGGCCGGGCGCCACGCCACCATGATGATCATGGGTGACACCTGCACGCGCGCCTGCGCCTTCTGTAACGTCAAGACCGGGCTGCCCGGGGCGCTCGACCCGGCCGAGCCCGGGAACGTGGCGCAGGCGGTGGCCAAGCTCGGCCTCGATCACATCGTCATCACCTCGGTGGACCGCGACGACCTGCCCGACGGCGGGGCTGAGCACTTCGCCGCCGCCATCCGCGCCATCCGCGCGCTGACGCCCAAGACCACCGTCGAGGTGCTCACCCCTGACTTCCTGCGCAAGGACGGCGCCCTGGAGACCGTGGTGGAGGCAGCGCCCGACATCTACAACCACAACCTCGAGACGGTGCCCTCGCTCTATCTGAAGATCCGCCCCGGCGCGCGCTACTTCCACTCCCTGCGGCTGCTGCAGCGGGTGAAGGAACTGGCGCCCGCCATGTTCACCAAGTCGGGCATCATGGTGGGCCTCGGCGAGACGCGCGACGAGGTGCTGCAGCTGATGGACGACCTGCGGTCGGCGGACGTGGATTTCCTGACCATCGGCCAGTACCTGCAGCCGACCCGCAAGCACGCCGAGGTGAAGGATTTCGTGACGCCCGAGACGTTCAAGGAGTACGAGGCGATCGCCTACGCCAAGGGCTTCCTGATGGTCTCGGCGAGCCCGCTGACGCGCTCCTCCTACCATGCCGGGGACGACTTCGCGCGGCTCCGGGCGGCACGGCTGGCCCAGCAGGCGTAGGGTGCGATAGCGCGCCAGCGCGTATTGCACCGATGCGCCTCGCCACGGCATCCAGCCTGGCGTTGGGATGTCATCGGTGCAATGCGCTGCGCTTATTGCACCCTACGGTCCTACGATGGAGGCGCGGACGTTCTGACGTGCGCTGTCGGCCGCCAACTTCCCGCCGGATTGACCGCCTACGTCCTCCGGCCGCGCGCAGGTGAGGGGGAGCCAATGAACGCCATCCTGGATCGCCTTGCAGAGGAAGGCATCAAAGTCCTGGCGGAAGGGGTGCTCGTTGGCGGGCTTGCCCTGGTGGCGGCCGTCCTGGCGCGCAGCCTGGCCCGGCGCGGAAAAGTCTGGATCGGCACCGACGCGGGTCGCACCTGCATGTCGCCCTTCGTCTTGCTGCTCGGGCTGCTGTTGGCCATTGCGGCCGTGATCGTCCTGGCGGTCGGCCTCTATTTCCGGGAGTCGCTGCGGACACCGGCGGACTATTATGCCTGGCTGGGGCTGGTCGGCGGATTTTTCCTCGGCTCCCTGGCGATTCTGCCGTTCACGCGCCATGTCTGGGAGTGGGACGCGGCCGGCCTCAGGTGGCGCGGCGCCTGGAGGAGCGTGGCGATGCGCTGGCCGGAGCTCGCCCACCTCGGCAGGTCGATGAGCGGGCAGCTCTATGTGACCGACATAGCGGGGCGGAAGATCACCTGGTCGCCGCAATATACGTTGGAGCCCGAGGCGCTGCTCAGCGCGATCCAGCGGGCACGGCCGGATCTTGCCCTTCCGCCGTAGCCGTCGCCGGAGCGCGTGGCTGCCCCTCACCCCGGCCCTCTCCCCGCAAGCGGGAAGAGGGAGGGTCGCACCCTACGCCGTCCGCGCAATCTCGCCGGTGCGCTCCTGCGAGCTCACGCCCAGGGCGCGCAGCTTGCGGTGGAGGGCGGAGCGCTCCATGCCGACGAACTCGGCGGTGCGGGAGATGTTGCCGCCGAAACGGTTGATCTGCGCCAGCAGATACTCGCGCTCGAAGATCTCGCGCGCCTCGCGCAAGGGCAGCGACATCAGGTGCTCGGCGCCGCCATTCACGGGCAGCGGCACGTTCGAGCCGATCTCCTCAGGGAGAAGGTTTGCGGTGATGATCGCTTCGGCGTCGCCGCCGGAGAGGATGAGCAGCCGCTCGATGTTGTTCCTCAGCTCGCGCACGTTGCCCGGCCAGTCGTGGGCCTGCAGCACGGCGATGGCGTCCTCGCCGATCTTGCGCGGCGCCAGGCCCGAGGACTGGGCCACCTGCTTGACGAAGAACTGGATCAGCTGGGGGATGTCGTCGCGCCGCTCGGCCAGGCCCGGCACGCGCAGCGGCACCACGTTGAGGCGGTGGTAGAGGTCCTCGCGGAAGCGGCCGTCGCCCATCTCCCGCTCCAGGTCGCGGCTGGTGGAGGAGATGATGCGCACGTCCACGGCCACCTTGGGCCCGCCGCCGACGCGTTGGAACTTCTGCTCCACCAGCACGCGCAGTACCTTGCCCTGGGTCTCCAGCGGCATGTCGGCGATCTCGTCGATGTAGAGGGTGCCGGTATGCGCCTCCTCCAGCGCACCCACCTTGCGCGCGCCGCCCGAGTGGTCCTCGATGCCGAACAGCTCCTCCTCGACGCGGTCCGGCGCCATGGCGGCAGCATTGAGGATGACGAACGGGCCGTCCTTGCGGTGCGACTTCTCGTGCATCACGCGCGCGGCGAGCTCCTTGCCGGAGCCGGCGGCGCCGCGGATCAGCACGCGGCTGTTGGTGGGGGCCACGCGGTCGATCTGGGTGCGCAGCTGGTTGATGGCGGCCGAGTGGCCGATCATCTCGAAGCTCACAACCGAGCGGTCGCGCAGCGACTTCACCTCGCGCTGCAACTTCGATATCTCGAGCGCGCGCTGCGTAACGAGCAGCAGGCGGTCGGCCTTGAACGGCTTCTCGATGTAGTCGTAGGCGCCGCGCTTGATGGCGGTCACGGCGGTCTCGATGTTGCCGTGACCGGAGATGATGACCACCGGCAGGTCGGGATACGCCTTCTTGGTGAGGTTGAGCACCTCGAGCCCGTCGAGACGGCTGCCTTGCAGCCAGATGTCGAGGATGACGAGCTGCGGGCGCCGCTCCTCGATGGCCTTCAGCGCCTCGTCGGAATCGCGGGCGGTGCGCGTGCGATGGCCGTCGTCTTGCAGGAAGCCCGCCACCATCTCGCGGATATCCGCCTCGTCATCGACGATCAGGATGTCAGAGGCCATCTCTCGCTCCTTGGCACACTATGGCGGTCACTGTAACGGGTTAGGCCCTGCCGACGGCGGCGGTGGGCGCGGAGGATTGGCGCGCCGCGTCGGCGGGATGGGCCGGCAGGCTGATGCGGATGAGGGCGCCGTGCGTGCGTCCCGGCGCGGGCGGGGCGTCCTCGAGGGAGAGCACGCCGGCATGCTGCTCGACGCTCTTCTGCACGATGGCCAGGCCGAGGCCCGTGCCCTTGGCGCCCTTGGTGGTGACGTAGGGCTCGGTGAGGCGGATGCGGTTCTGCCTGGGCAGGCCCGGGCCGTTGTCGATCACCTCGATCTCCACCCGGTTGCCGTTGCGGCGCAGATTGGTCTCGATGCGTCCCGACCAGCCCGGCTCCTTGTCCTTCTTCTCCGCGTATTGCTGGATCGCCTCCTGCGCGTTCTTCACCAGATTGATGATGGCCTGGGAGATCAGGCGCCGGTCGCAGGTGACGATGATGGGCTCCTTGCCCACCTTGGTGTCGAAGGCAATGTCCTGGCTCGCCATCTGCCGGTCGATCACGGCGGCCTTCACCACGTCGCGGATGTCGTTGTCCTCCATCTGCGGCTTGGGCGAGCGGGCGAAGGCCGAGAACTCGTCGACCATGCGCGTCACGTCGCCCACCTGGCGGATGATGGTCTCGGTGCAGCGGTCGAAGGTCTCGCGGTCCTCGGTGATGGCCGCCGCGTACTTGCGGCGCAGGCGCTCGGCGGACAGCTGGATGGGGGTGAGCGGGTTCTTGATCTCGTGGGCGATGCGGCGCGCCACGTCGGCCCAGGCAGACGTGCGCTGGGCCGAGACCAGCTCGGTAATGTCGTCGAAGGTGACGACCGAGCCGCCTTCCTCCTCGCTGGGCGCCTGCTCGGTGACGCGCACCGAGAAACTGCGCTCCTCGCCGTCGATGAGCAGCGCGATCTGCTGCTGGCGCCGGCTGCGGGCGCCAGGGTCCCCGGCCTGCTGCACGAGGGCGGCGAACTCCGGCACTGCATCAGCGAGCGCCCGGCCGATCATGGCCTCGCCGTCGCGGCCCAGGAGCTTCTCGGCCGAGCGGCTCACCAGGGTGACGCGGCCGTCCCGGTCGAGGCCGATCACGCCGGCGGAGACGCCCTGCAGCACCGCCTCCATGAAGCGGCGGCGCTCGGACATCTCGCGGTTGGCCGTCATAAGCTTGGTGCGCTGGCTCTCCAGCTCCTTGGTCATGGCGTTGAAGTTGGCCGACAGGCGGCGCAGGTCGCCCTCGCCGCGGCGGATCGGCAGCTCCACCTTGAGGTTGCCGCGCGCCACCTCCTGGGCGGCGCCGATCAGGCGCCGGATCGGCGCTACGAACAGGCCGGCGAACCACAGGCCGATCCAGATGGCCGCGAACAGGGCGGTCAGCGAGATCATGAAGTACATGAGCGCGTGCGCCAGGACCTGGCCGCTGCGCGCGCCCTTCAGCTGGTTATAGGTCTCCACAGACTCCTTCAGCTGGCGCAGGTTGCGCACCACCGCCGGGTCCACGCCGCGGGCGACGTAGAGGTAGGAGTCCTGGTAGTTCTTGAGCTTGATGACGGCCGCGACCCGGCCGCGCTGGGCGTCGCGCTCCAGGTATGCGGGCAGCTCCTGGTAGGGGATGTTGGCGTCGTCCAGGCCCTCCGTCTTGGTGGGCATGAGCAGGGGCACGTGCCCCTTGTCGGCCGCCCGCAGCAGGCCCTGGGGCGGGCGGACGTAGGGGATCCTCTGGTCCTCCAGCACCGCCAGCTTCACGGTGCCGGAAGCGTCGATCAGATAGGCCGCCGGGATGTCGCGCAGGGCAGCCTGGGCCATCATCAGCTCGCGAAACTTCTCGGAGTTGCTGCCGACCCCGGTGACGGCCTCGTCCAGGTCGCGGGCCATGTTGATGGCCTCGGTGCGGATGAGGGGGCCGTGCTCCAGCAGGTAGACCTTGCCGATGTCGGTGGCATCGCGGACGATGGAGACGGTCTTCTCGTTGAACCAGCTGTCGAGTGAGCGCGAGAAGGTGCTGGTGGCGGCGATGGCGAGCATGAGCGCCGGCAGGGCGGCGATCAGGCTGAACAGCGCGACGATGCGCACATGCAACCTGGCGCCGGCCACCTTCCTGCGCCAGGCGCGCCACAGCCCGGCGCCCTGGTAGGCGATCACGCCCACCATGGCGATCACCAGCACCAGGTTGATGAACAGGGCGTAGAGCACCACCTCGTCGCTGGGCGCGATGGGGGCGAGGTTGCTCAGGATCAGGTAGGTGGAGAGCGCCGAGACCATCGACAGGCTCACCACCACCAGGCCGACGCGGAAGGCGCGGTCGCTGGTGCCGGGCAGACCCGGGGCGTCCTCGGCGAGCGGCTCCAAGGGGTCGCCAGCGGCCGGCATGAGGGCCGTGGGGATGGCCTGGAGGTTGAGGCGCTCCCAGCCCCGGCGGGCCGCCTCGGCGCCCTGGCGGCCAAAGGCCTCCAGGCGCGTTGCGGCGGCCTTCGCCACAACCTTCAAGCGAGAGACGACATCCTCTGGTGTCACGGATCGGTGCCCCAACCAACCTGCAGCAAAGCGATCACACAGACCGCCTCAGTGTGGCATTTTCGCGACAAGGTGTGGCTTTAGCCAGTTGGCTGGCTGGCGTCAAGCGTAGAACGGGGGGCGGCACAATTGAGTACAATCCGGCCACTCGCCGCGGGTCGAGATCGAAAAGCAAGATCGAAAAGGGGAAGGGCACAGCCGGACCTATAGGTCGAATGCTCGCAGCGAGAGTGGGCTGCGCGCGGCGGCGGCAAGACAGCGCCCCTATGCCGCCGGCGTCCGGAACACCTGGATATCCAGGTCACGGATCTTCTTCCGCAGCGTGTTGCGGTTCAGCCCCAACAGCGCCGCGGCGCGGATCTGGTTGCCCCTCGTGGCGGTCAGGGCGGCCATCAGCAGGGGGCGCTCCACGTGCTGCAGAATGCGGTCGTAGAGGCCCGCGGGCGGCAGGTCGCGGCCGTAGCTGGCGAAATGGCCGGCGAGGTAGCGTTCCACCATCTCGGAGAGCTCGCGGGGGCTCTTTCCGGACTCGGGTGCCGGCGGGGGCGGGGCGGCCTCGGCCAGCTCCGACTCGATGATCTCGGCAGTGAGGATGTCCTCGGGGTGCAGGGCCGCGATGCGCCGGACCACGTTCTCCAGCTCGCGCACGTTGCCGGGCCAGTGGTAGCGCTTCATGCGCTCCACCGCGGCCTGCTCGATGGTCTTCTGGCCGAGGCCCACCTTGGCGGTCTGGCGCAGGAAGTGGCGCACCAGGTCGCCAACGTCCTCCAGGCGCTCGCGCAGCGGCGGCAGCCTGAGCGGCACCACGTTGAGGCGGTAGTAGAGGTCCTCGCGGAACAGGCCCTGCTGAATCTGGGTCTTCAGCTCGCGGTGGGTCGCGGCGATGATGCGCACGTCTGTTTTGATCGGAGTACGTCCACCAATGGTGGTGTACTCGCCCTCCTGCAGCACGCGGAGCAGGCGGGTCTGGGCCTCCATCGGCATGTCGCCGATCTCGTCGAGGAACAGGGTGCCGCCCTCGGCCTGCTGGAAGCGCCCCTCAGTCTTCTGCTGGGCGCCGGTGAAGGCGCCCTTCTCGTGGCCGAACAGCTCGCTCTCGATCAGCTCGCGCGGGATCGCGGCCATGTTTATCGCAACGAACGGGCCGTTGCGGCGCTTGGAGTAGTCGTGCAGCACGCGAGCCACCAGCTCCTTGCCAGTGCCGGATTCGCCGTTGATCATCACGGTGAGGTCAGTGCGGGTGAGGCGGGCGAGCGCCCGGTAGATCTCCTGCATGGGCGGCGAGCGGCCGATCAGGGGCAGCTCCTCGCCTTCGGAGTCGTTCGGGCCGGGCTCCTTGCGGCGGCCGGGCTCGGCCAGCGCGCGGCCGACGATGGTGACGAGCTCATTGAGGTCGAACGGCTTCGGCAGATACTCGTAGGCGCCCTTCTCGGCGGCGGAGAGCGCCGTCATGAGCGTGTTCTGCGCGCTCATGACGATGACGGGGAGGTCGGGTCTCAGCTTCTTGATGCGCGGGATCAGGTCGAAGGCATTCTCGTCGGGCATCACCACGTCGGTGATGACCACGTCCCCTTCCCCCTGGGAAACCCAGCGCCAGAGCGTGGCCGCATTGCCGGTGGCGCGCGGCGCGTATCCCGCCCGCGCCAGCGCCTGGTTCAAGACCGTGCGGATTGCGGTGTCGTCGTCCGCGATCAGGATGGTTCCGCCTGGCATGCCCTTTTCCTTGCTCACTGCTGCGGCGGCCGCCGGTCCTGCAGCGGCAGGAGCACGCGAAACACCGTGTGCTTGGAAACCGACTCGCATTCGATGACGCCCCCATGGTCGCCGATGATCTTGGCAACCATTGCAAGACCCAGGCCGCTCCCGGTGCGCTTCGTTGTCACAAACGGGTCGAACAGGTGGGGCTTGAGCGAGTCCGGCACGCCGGGGCCGCTGTCCTCCACCTCGATCATCAGGGGCAGGCTGACGCGGGCGCCGGTGCCGGGAACGGCGAGGCGCATGCCGGGGCGGAAGGCGGTGCGGAGCACGATGCGGCCGGGCTCGCGGCCCTCGGCGATGGCCTCCGCAGCGTTCTTGACGAGGTTCAGGAACGCCTGGATGAGCTTGTCGCGGTTGCCGGGCACCGGGGGCAGCGAGGGGTCGAAGTCCACGCTGATCCGGGCGTTGCCGAGGAAGCCGGTCTCGGCCAGCCGCTTCACGTGGTCGAGCACCTGGTGGATATTGACGGGCTCGGTGCCGAGCGGGCGCTCGTCGCCGAACACCTCCATGCGGTCCACCAGGTTGCGGATGCGGTCGGTCTCGGCGCAGATGAGCTGGGTGAGCGCGCGGTCGTCCTCCTTGAGGCCGGGCTCCAGGAGCTGCGCCGCGCCGCGGATGCCGGAGAGCGGATTCTTGATCTCGTGCGCCAGCAGCGCCGCCAGTCCGGACACGGAGCGCGCTGCCGCCCGGTGTGTGAGCTGGCGCTCGATCATCTGGGCCATGGAGCGCTGCTGCAGCATCAGCACGATCAGGCCCGGCTGCTCAGGGATGGTGCCGGCGTGCACGTCGACCAGCTTGTGGGTGGCGCTGCGGGGCAGGCCCACCTCGATCGAGTACTCGTTCACCGTGGCGCCGGTGCGCCGCACCTGGCCGACCAGGGCGCCGAGCGGGCTCGCGAAGGCAATGATGTCGGGCAGGGTCTGGCGCTTGAGAACGCCCTGGCTGAGGGAGAAGAACGACTCCGCCGCGGCGTTGGCGAAGAGGACGCGGTCATCGTCGCCGAGCACCAGGATCGGGTGCGGCAGGGCGGCGAGCAGAAGGTCGTACTCGATGTGCCGGCGCGGATTGGCGCCGCCGCGATCGCCACGGCTCGAGTCCGCGCTCATGCCGCCGCCTCCAGGGCTTCGTCGTAGAAGTTGGCGAGGCCTGCCCGCACCTCGCGGGCGTCCTCGCTGGTGCACAGGCGTCGGCGCCAGCTCTTCACGGTCGCCGCCGGTCGGCCACTTGAGGCGAGATACCAGCCGATGTGCTTGCGCGCGGTGTGCAGGCCGTGCACGGGGCCGTCGTGATCGAGCATGGCCTCGACGTGACGCAGCGCGATGTCGCGCTGGCGGGTCAGCGCAGGTGGTCCCGGGTCGCGGCCCGAGGCGAGTGCGGCGGCGATGCGCGCGGGCAGCCACGGTGCGCCGTACGCGCCGCGGCCGACCATGACGGCACGCGCGCCGGAGGCTGCCAGCGCGGTGCGTGCGCCGGCGACGTCGACGATGTCGCCGTTGATGGCCACCGGAATGTGCACAGCCTGCGTGACATGGCGGACGAAGGCCCAGTCGGCCGCGCCCTTGAAGTGCTGACAGCGGGTGCGGCCGTGCACGGTGATGAGCGCCACGCCCGCCGCCTCCGCCCGTCGCGCCAGATCCGCGGCGTTGCGACTGGCATCGTCCCAGCCGAGCCGCATCTTGAGGGTGACCGGGACGGTGGCGGCGCTAACCACGGCCTCGATCAAGGAGACGGCATGGTCGAGGTCGCGCATGAGGGCGGAGCCGGCGAGCTTGCCGGTGACCTCCCGGGCCGGGCACCCCATATTGATGTCGATGATGTCGGCGCCGAGCCCCTGGGCCACGCGGGCGCCCTCCGCCATCCAGCGAGCCTCGCAGCCGGCCAGCTGGACCACGAACGGCTTGAGATCGGCCCCCTGCGCCCGGCCGCGGGCGCCGTGTCGGTCCCGCACCAGGTGCTCGCTGGCGACCATCTCAGTCACCACCAGCCCGGCGCCCAGATCATGGGCCAGCCGGCGAAAGGGAAGGTCGGTGACGCCCGACATGGGCGCAAGCAGGACGGGGCAGCGCAGAGCGTGCGCGCCAATACGAACCGGCATCACGCCCGGCGTCCCCAGACCAACACTTGCGCATTTGCCCATCAATTAGGCAACCTCTTCTATTGCTTTCGTTTTGTGCAGCCTAGCCCGCTGCTTTGCCTTCCGCAAGTGAAACGCGCTGGGCTGTTTTGCCTGCCGGCGCGGAACGCGCGCCTTCGCATATCCCCAACAGCCCATCTCCGGCTCGTTCTGGTAGGGTCCGTGGGCCACCCCGCCAAAACCTCGACCCGGAACCTCGGCGGACCTTGGCCGCGGGTGACGGAAAGGAAGGAGGCCGCCGTGACGACCGCCGCGCTGATCGTTGCCGCCGGACGGGGCACACGGGCAGCTGGAGGCTTGCCTAAGCAGTATGCGCAACTCGGGGGCGCGTCGGCCCTGGCTCGCACGCTCGGGGTGCTGCTGGAGCATCCGGCGATCGACGTGGTGGTGGTGGCCATCGCCGAGGCCGACCGGGCCCTTTACGATGCGGCCATCGGCGGCGGTCATCCAAGGCTCGTCCCTCCCGCGCTCGGCGGCGCCACCCGCCAGCGGTCCGTGCTGAACGGGCTGCGCGCCCTGGCGCCGCTCTCGCCGTCGCGCGTCCTGATCCACGATGCCGCCCGCCCGTTCCTGACCGGCGAGATTGTGGAGCGGGTGCTCGGCGCCTTGGAGCGCGGGCCGGGCGCCATTGCCGCCGTGCCCCTCGCCGACACCTTGAAGCGGGCCGGCCCCGGCGGGCGTATCGCCGCCACGCTGGATCGCGCCGGCCTGTGGCGGGCGCAGACGCCGCAGGGGTTCCGTTTCGAAGCGATCCTCAAGGCCCATGAGGCGGCCCTGGCCGCCGGCCGCGAGGACTTGACCGACGACGCCGCCGTGGCCGAATGGGCCGGGCTCCCCGTGGAGCTGGTGGAGGGCAGCGAGGCCAATGTGAAGCTGACGACGGCGGAGGATCTGGCCATGGCCGCACGGGCCGTCGAGACTGGAGCAGCGGCACCGACCAGGGTGCGCACGGGCCAGGGCTTCGACGTGCACCGCTTCACCCTGGGCGATCATGTCTGGCTATGCGGCGTCCGCATACCCCACACCCACGCGCTGGAAGGCCACTCGGACGCCGATGTTGGCCTGCACGCGCTCACCGATGCGCTGCTGGGCGCCATCGGCGACGGCGACATCGGCGAGCATTTCCCGAACACCGATCCCGCCTGGCGCGGCGCTGCCTCGCACCTGTTCCTGGCCGACGCGGCACGCCGCGTACGCGCCCGCGGCGGCGCCATCTCCAACGTGGACGTCACCCTGCTGTGCGAGGCACCCAAGATCGCCCCGCACCGCGAGGCCATGCGCGCCCGCATCGCCGAAGTCCTGGAGCTGGACATCTCCCGCGTCGCCGTAAAGGCCACCACCACGGAAGGTCTCGGCTTCACCGGCCGCCGCGAAGGCATCGCCGCGATGGCTGTGGCGACTGTGGTCCTGCGGTGAGGCGTAGGGTGCAATAAGCGAAGCGCATTGCACCGCTTCTCGATCCTGGGGAGCAGCAGATAGGTGCAATACGGGCTAACGCCCCATTGCACCCTACGTCCGGTTCGACTGCGCCGGCGCGGACGAGGCCGACGGCTGCGACGCATCAGCCCTGAGGAAAACATCCACCCGCATGCCGGGCAGCAGCGGCGGCTGCCCGGTAAGGTCGATGATCACCTCCAGCACGTCGATATCCGTCGGCCGGCGGGGGCCGCGCTGGCCGAGCTTGCTCGGACCCAGCGAGCGCGCCAGCGACGACACGCTGCCCTCGAAGTCCTTGCCGGGGAAGGCATCGGAGCGCACCACCGCACCCTGGCCGACGCGCACCTTGCCGATGTCGCGCTCCTCGAGCTCCGCGCGCACGCGCAGCGAGGTGACATCGCCCAGCACCACCAGCAGGTTCTCAGGCGAGGGTGCCACGGTCTCGCCGACCCTGGCGTTGAGCTGCAGGATCGAGCCGTTGGAGGGCGCCCGCAGGCGCGTGCGCTCCAGTGCCGCCTCGGCGAGCGACAGCTCGGCGCGGGCGGCGGCCAGCGCAGCCTCCAGCCGGGTCGGGGCCGGTGCGTCGCTGCTCATCACCTTGCGCAGGTTGGTGCGGGCCTGATCCACCTGGTCGCCGGCCTTGGCGGCGGTGTCGCGCGCCTTGTCGATGTCCCCGGCCGCGCCGGTGCCGCTGCGCTTGAGCTTCAGCGCGCGGTCGAGGTCCTCGCGGGCGAAGGCCAGCTTCTGCTCGGCGTCGGCGAGCCTGTCCTCGGCCCCGCGGCGGTCCTGGGCGGCCTTGGAGACCGTCTCGTTGTCCCGGTCGCGCTTGCGCACGGCCACCTCGGCGCGGGCAGCATTGACGCGGGCCGCCAGGTCCTCGTCGGCGAGGCGGATCAGCAGGTCGCTGGCGGCAACCTTGTCGTTGACACCCACCAGCACCTCGGTGACCCGGCCGGGCACCTGGGCGGCCATGCGGATCTCGCCGCCCGCAGGCTCGACGCGCCCCGGCGCGGAGGTGCTCCACACCGGGCGCTGCGGCTGCGGCGTGACGGCCTTCGGGGTCTCCTCCGCCTTGGCAGCATAGGCCGGCGTCGGCCGCTGGCTCAGCGTCTGGGGCACGTAGTAGCCGATGCCGAGCGCGAGGCCGGCGGCAACGACAAGCATGGTGAGGGAAGAGTCGGCCTTAGGCATTTGCCTTCCTCTTTCTGGTGCGCGCCAGCTCGTGGACCGTCTCGACACCCTCCGCACGGCGCTCCTCGCCGACGATCAGGCCGTCTTCAATGCGCAGAATACGGTCGGCGTAAGGCACCGTGCGTGGGTCGTGGGTGACGGCCAGGACGGCGCGGCTGCGATCCTTGGCGATCTGGCTTAACAAGGACATAACGGCCACGCCGTTCTCGCTGTCGAGCGCGGCGGTGGGCTCGTCGGCGAGGATGACGGAGGGCGAGCCGACCAGCGAGCGGGCCACGGCCACGCGCTGCTGCTCGCCGCCCGAAAGGTTGGCGGGATACGACTTGAGCTTGTGGCGCAGCCCCACTTTATGCAGCGCGCGCTGCGCCGCAACGATGGCGTCGGAGCCGCGGCTGCCGCGCACGTCGAGCGCGAGCCGCACGTTCTCCTCGGCCGTCAGGGTCGGGAACAGGTTATAGGACTGGAAGATGAAGCCGACGTTGGTGCGGCGCAGGTTGGCCAGCGCCTCGGGCCCGAGCCCGGTGGTCGGTTTGCCGGCCACCATCAGCGTGCCTGCGGTCGGCGTCAGGATGCAGCCGAGGATGGACAGCAACGTGGTCTTGCCGCTGCCCGAAGGGCCCATGAGCAGCGTCAGCTCCCCGGCGTTCAGCTGGAGGCTGACGCCTTTCAGCGCGCGAACCTTGCCGGCGCCCTGGCCGAGGTCCTTCACGATATTGCGGGCCTCCAGCATGAACTTCGGGGCGGAGCCCGCCGCGAGATCTGCCGGGGTCGCGGATTTGGTGACTGCAGCGGTCATCGGTTGAACACCATTACTGGATCGATGCGCATGACCTTGCCGATTGCCGACAGCGCGGACACCGCGCACATGATGAAGGTCAGCGCCAGGAGCAGGGCCGCGAGGCCCGGCGACATCACGATGGGGAGCGCGGTGTGCTCGCTCAGGTACACGATGGTGAGCGCGATGGTCATGCCGAGCCCGTAGCCGATCAGCGCGGACAGGCCGGCCTGCATGAGGATCACCTTGTTGATGTACCCGGACGAGGACCCGAGCGCCCGCAACGTGGCGAACTCGGGCAGATGGTCCTTGGTAGAGGAGTAGAGCGTCTGGGCGACGATGACGGTGCCGACGATTAGGCCCAGGATGGCGCCGCCCAGCAGCGCCACGCCGGCGCCGGTAGCGAACAGCCAATGGCCCAGGCTGCGCTCGCGGAACTCCGCCCGCGTCAGGATCTCGTTGTCGCCGGGCAGCTTGGCCTTGATCGCCTCGCGCACCTTCTCGACATCGGCGCCGGGGCGCACCTTGACCAGCACGTAGGTGATGTTGTCCGCCGGCATGTCGATCAGCTGCCGCGCCCGGTTGAGCGTGGTGAACACAAACGGTGTCACGGTGAAAGAGCGGATGCCCTCGGTGAGGCCGGCGACGCGGACGCGCGAGGAGCCCACCTGCGCGGTGTCCCCCACACCCTTCACGCCCAGCTCCGCCAGGTACGTCTTGTCGATCATCACCGCATCACGCGCGCCGAGCCCAGACACATCGCCCTCGACAACGTTCCAGGGCGCGAGCCCGCCGTCCTCGGTGTCGGCGCCGATCACCACCACCAGCGTCGAGCCGCCCGTGGGCTTGCGCCAGTCGGTGAAGGCGGTGACGAGCGGGGTGGCGCTCACCACGTCCGGCGTCGACAGCGCCACGTAGCGTTCGCGGGCGCGGATCGGCTGCGCCTCCTCGAAGTTCTTGGTGCCGTAGGCCATGATCCACAGGTCGCCGTCGGCGCGGTCGATCATGGAGATGATCATGCCGCGGGCGCCCAGGTAGAGCCCGAGCTGCACCGCCACCAGCACGATGGAGAACAGTATGCCGATCAGCGTCACGGCGAGCCGGACGCGGTCGTGGAACAGATTGCGAAACGCCAGGGTTAAGGTCATCGGGACGCCTTGTATCTTGGGTAGCCCCAGCGGCTCCCGCCGGCGCCGTTGGGGGCGCGGCAAGAGAGCGGGGCTGAATGTACGCCGGCGCCCCAGCCGCAGGCGTGAAGTGGGTTATATAGGGTTCTGCGTGCGGCCACGGAAATCCCGCGCCGAGAGTTAAGGCCGCGCCGCCGCCTGCGCGGGCCATTTTGCGCGGGAATCGGGCGCTGCCGCATTTTCTCCCAATCGCGGTTGCATCTCGCCAGTGGACCGGGGCCAAATTGAGACCAGGAGCGCGCTTTCCGATGTATCCTACGCGTGTCGTTCGCTTTTTCGTTCGCGCCGGTACCGCCGCTGCGGTGGCTGTCCTGCTCGCCGGCGGCGCCGTGGCCCAGGCTCAGCCTGGCGCCGCAGCCGCCGAGGTTGCGGGTGTGTGGATTGATCATACCGGCCAGGGCGCGGTGGAGATCGCACCTTGCGGCAACCGCGTCTGTGGCCGCGTGGTCTGGCTCAAGAACCCCGAGCACAAGTCGGTCAGCGGCAAGCGCATCTGCGGCACGCAGGTGCTCGGCGATCTGCGCAAGGAAGGTCGCAACCTGTGGGACTCGGGCTGGATCTATAACCCCGAGGACGAGGAGCGCTTCAGCGCCGCGCTGGAGCTCGCCAACGCCGACACGCTGAGGGTCACCGGCTACCTGGGCTTCAAGCTCCTGGGCGAGACCTTCACGTGGAAGCGCGCCACCACCAGCCTGGAGTCCTGCGTCGCGGGCACACCTGCGCGCTGACGCCGGCAGATGCCAGCGCCGGCCCTCGAGCTGGCTGTGGTGGCGGAGGGTCATTCCACCACCGCCACACCTCTGGCCGCCGGCACCATCCGGCTCTTGGCCGCCACCTGCGCCTCGATCCAGCCGACGAAACTGCTCGCCCGCTCGGCCACGATGTGGCGCTGCTGGTCGAGCGTGACCATGTGATAGCTGTTGTCGAGCACCAGCGTATCCACGAGGCCGCCCAGGTTGGCCTGCAGGTACTGGGCATTCTTGAGGCTCGCGATATCGTCGTCGCGCGGATGCACGATCAGCGCCGGCTGGCGCACCTTGCCGAGCCTCGGCTTCACCTCGGCCACCAGCGAGTTGAAGTGCGCCATCGACCGAACCGGCGTCGAGAACACGCCGGCGGCGCTGGAGTCCCCGCTCTGCATGCTGGCCACCACGATGCGGCGCACGCGCTCGTCCTTGAGGCCGTAGGGCTCGCGTTCAGCGAGATCGATCTCGAGCCGGATCGGAAGCGGACGGATGTACTGCAGTACCTTCGAGTGCCAGGGCATCGACCAGCCGTCGAGCTTCAGCGTCGGCGCGAACAGCAGGAGGCCATGCACGGTCGCAGGCCTCCTCTGCGCCAGATGCAGTGCCAGGATGCCGCCCATGGAGAGACCGCCGGCCAGGATCACGTCGCAGGTCTCGGCCAGCTTGTCGTGCGCGGCCTCGACGCTGGCGTACCACTCGTGCCACGTCGAGCGGCGCAGCTCCTCGGGCGTGCCGCAGTGGCCGGCGAGCTGGCAGCAGTAGACGGTGTGGCCGGCGCGGGCGAGATTTTGGGCGATGAAGCGCAGCTCGACCGGCGTTCCGCCAAGCCCGTGGATCAGTAGAACGCCCACCCGGCCCCCTTGCAGGAACAGGCTGCGATCCGGGGTCTCGGTATCCACTTTCGTTTCAGTATCAGCCTGGACTGTCATGATGTTACGCGTACCATCTCACATTTCTTGTCATCGCCGAAGCCGGGGGGTTCTACGCGGGCGTGGCGGGCGGCGCCAGCCACGATCGGGACCGCTGTTGTCGCACCTGGGTGCCCTCGTCCCCCGGCTCGGCGCTCAACGTCCCGAAGGATCTCCCTTCGCACGGAAACACGACAGCAGCGTCGCCGGTTCCGCCCTGCGCATTTCGAGATCCCTCCGTGCTGCCCCTGCTTGCGGGGTCAGACCTCTCGCCACCGACGTCGGCATTCTGCACCTCGGCGTGTGCGAGGGGTCTGACCCCGTCTCGTCCCTCTCAACCCTTGCTCACGCGCCGCATGACGCCGTCGAGGAGCTTCAGCGCCAGATCCATCTCGTGCTTGGTGATGTGCAGGCTCGGTGCCAGCGTGACGACGTTCTTGTAGTAGCCGCCGATATCGAGCACGAGGCCGTAGCGCTTCCCGTCGACCTCCAGGTCGCCCCTGAGGCCCTCGTCAACCATGCGGTCCACGATCGCCTTCGACGGCGTGAAGCTGTCGTGCGGCTCGCAGATCTCCATACGCAGCGCGAGGCCCAATCCGTCGACGTCGCCCACGATCTTATGGCGGCGCTTGAGGTCGCGCAGGCCTTCGAGCAGGTAGGCGCCCTTCTCGGCCACCATCGCCTCGTAGTCGGTCTCGCGCGTCATCCTGATGACTTCGAGCGCGACGCCGGTGCCCATCGGGTTGGAGTTGAAGGTCGAGTGGGTCGAGCCGGGCGGGAAGACAGTCGGGTTGATCAGCTCCTCGCGCGCCCACACGCCGGCCAGCGGATTGAGGCCGTTGGTAATGGCCTTGCCGAACACGATGGCGTCGGGCTTGACCCCGAAGTGCTCGATCGACCACAGCTTGCCGGTGCGGTAGAAGCCCATCTGGATCTCGTCCACCACCAGCAGGATGCCGTGCTGGTCGAGCACGCGCTTCAGCTCGACGAAGAAGTTCTTGGGTGGAATTACGTACCCGCCGGTGCCCTGGATCGGCTCCACGTAGAAGGCGGCGTACTCGGCCTCGCCCGCCTTCGGGTCCCAAACGCCGTTGTACTCGCTTTCGAACAGGCGCGCGAACTGCTGCACGCAGTAATGGCCGTATTCCTCCTTGCTCATGCCCTTCGGCCCACGGAAGTGGTAGGGGAACGGCACGAACTGTGCGCGGTCGCCGAAGTGGCCGTAACGGCGGCGGTAGCGGTAGGACGAGGTGATGGCCGAGGCGCCCAGCGTGCGGCCGTGATAGCCGCCCTCGAAGGCGAACATCAGGCTCTTGCCCTTCTTGAAGTTGCGCACCAGCTTCAGGCTGTCCTCGATGGCTTGGGCGCCACCCACATTGAAGTGCACGCGGCCCTTGGCGCCGAACTTCCTCTCCGCGTCTTGGGCGATGACGGTGGCGAGCTCGATCTTCTCCCGGTGCAGGTACTGGCTCGCCACCTGCGGGAGCCGGTCGAGCTGGCGCCGCACGGCGGCGTCGAGGCGCGGGTTGCGGTAGCCGAAGTTGACCGCCGAGTACCACATCTGCAGATCGAGATACTCGCGTCCCTCCGCGTCGTAGAGGAACGCACCCTCGCAGCTCTCGAAGATCTTGGGCGGGTTGGTGTAGTGCACGGTGTCGCCGTGCGAGCAGTATGTCTCCTCCAGCGCCAGCAGCTCCGCTTCAGACCGTCCGCCGCGGTCCTCGGCACGCCCCACCGCGCCCTCGTCGCGCAATCTCACCCGTTGGATCATCCCGCGTGCTCTCTGTTCTTGGCCGCTACTCGTCGCCCGCCCGTGCGCCCTCGTGCGCCGTCGCGGCGCCGCGCGCATCGAGCCACCGTGTGAGCAACGCAGCAGCTTCATCGAAGTTCTCGAATTGGTAGTGCGGCAGGTCCTTTTTCCGGCAATGCTCCCGCAGGGACCCCTTGGCCAGCACAAGATCGGCGCGCTCGGCCACGCAGAAATCCGAGCGGCCGTCGCCCACCATGATGGTGATCTCGCGGATGCTCGTTTCGCGGTGGCGCCCCTCGGCGAAGCTGCATTTGCAGTTGCCGGCGAGCGTCGTGCACGTGTCCTTGGCGTGCGGGAACGTCAGCCGCCAGCGGTCGCCACCGAGCCACTGCAGGTGATTGGCGAAGTACGGAACGTCGATGTCAGCCCGGTCGAGCACGGTACGGATGGTGCGGTCGAGGCCGTCGGACAGCACCACCAGCGTGTGCCCGAGTCCACGGAAGCGCTGCGCGAAGCGCGGAAACCCGGGGTCGATCTCCACGCCGGCGATGAAGGCGTCCATCTGCGCCGGCGTGGCGCGCACCAGATCGATCTGACGCAACATGCACTCGCGCGAGCCGATGCGACCCGCCTTCCACTCCTCCTCGATGTCACGCCATGCCGGAGCGGCGAACCGCTCGAGCAGCAGGTCCGTCGTATCGACATTGGAGATCGTTCCGTCGAAATCGAGCAGGACGCGACATTTCACACGCGCTATCGACACGCCACTAGAACCCGTTGATTTCAATTGCTGCCTACCCCGCGCCGCGGGGTCTCGGAGAGAGCGCCTCTTTAGCCCCCTCATGCGGCGCTGCCAATGGCTTCGGTTCACATTTTCGTCAACGCGACACAGCCTGGACGTGTACGTCTCGATTGAGGCGCACGCACTGGTTGCCACAAGCTGCCGACGACAGACGTCGCACAGGCGCCGCGCACCCGCTTCAAATCGGTTTCATCGATAGGAATGTCGATGGGTCGGGACACATGGCCGCAGCGTGGTGCGAAGCCCACACCCCCGCTTCCAACGGGCCACAGCACGAGCCCGATCCTTGTGGTTTTGCAAGCCACTGTGGCCGATCTGCCTACAGATCTATCGATCCTTCCGATGCGCGCCAGTTGGCCGCCGGGTGCCCGTACTGAAGCGCGGCCTGGACGCGTCGTCATGCGCTGCGGAACGCCGCAGCCGCAGCGAGGGGCCGAGACGGCGCTTGCACCGCCGCAAACCCAGGCATGCGGCGTACCGATACGATCGGTCGTCGAAGCGAGCGTCATCCGCTCGCGCCGCATGGCGCCGGGCGCCGCGGGGGCGGATCGACGGACAGTCCATTGGTGACTTGCCGCCTGGAGGGCCACGCGTCCCACGACGCACGGTCCCGGGTTAGGTGGGCGCCGGGGCTGCTCGCGGGAGGGATTTCTCCCAACCTCCGGCAGCACTTGGTGGGATGCGTTGCGGCCTGGTGCGCCGCCACGTTTCCGACAGATGTGGCCGGTCCGCAACAATCGGCGCAAGCCTGACTTCCTCCAGCAAAATCAGCGGCATCCGCTGCTGCCGCAATCGGCGCGGCGGGCACGGTCGTCACGGCCGGCAACCGTGCGTATGGGGACTGCCGTTTGTGGTTGACAGACTGGAGTCGGCAGCCCGACCATTTCGTAGGCACGTTGGTTAATGCTGCGGCGATCGCCGCCGGCAGCCAAACGGCACTGGGGAGGACTTTATGTGCATACTGTGCGATCGCGGTAGCCCGCAGGCGCATCTCACGTCGCGGCGCAATTTTCTGAAGGGCACGGCAGCGACCGGCCTCGCGGCGGGGGCCATGGGCCTGCTCGGGACGAGCGCCGCCGTGGCGCAGGGCGTCGCCGTCAGCCCGCCGCTCCACACGGGCACACCGGGCCGGCGCTACGTCATCCGCAACGCCTACGTGATGACGATGGAGCCTGGGACGCCGGGTGCCGATTCGGCATTCGGAGAATTCATCGAAGGCGACGTGCTGGTCGAAGGCAAGACGATCAAGGCCATCGGCAAGAACCTGCATGTGGGCAACGCCGCTGAGATCGACGCCCGCGGCAAGGTCGTCATGCCGGGCTTCATCGACACCCACCACCACCAGGCCTGGACGGCGATCAGAAGCTCGATTGCCGACAGCGTCCTGATCGACGACGGCACTGGGACGGCGAGCGCCGAGCAGAACTATTTCTTCAACGTGCTGGGCGGATTCCAGCCATCGCTGCCGGGCTTCGCCAACCACTACACGCCGGAGGACGTCTACATCAGCGAACTGTTCGGCGGCCTCTCGCAGCTCGACGCCGGCGTGACGACTGTGCTCGACATCTCGCAGATCCATCACTCGCGGGAGCACACCGATGCGGCCGTCCAGGCCCTGCGCGACGCCGGCCGCCGTGCGATGCTGGGCTACTTCGAAAGTGCCGGGAGCATTGCGGGGAACGAATACCCGCAGGATGCGGTACGCGTCGCCAAGAACCTGCAGGGCGACGCTCTCGTCGGCCTGGTCATGGGCGGCGAGGTCTATCTCGGGCTACCGACCTACAGCCAATCCTGGGCCATCGGTCGCGAGCTCGGTGTCCTGGTAGCCGCGCATATTCTGTCGCCGTTCGGGATTCGCCCGGTCCTGGACGAGCTCGCCGGCCGGCCGCTCAACGATCCGCTCTCCATCAGGTCCGACAACCTGTTCATCCACATGACGGGAATGTCGGATCCAGCCTGGAATGTGGTGAAGGACAGGGGCGCCAAGGTTTCGATCGCGTTCCCGATCGAGATGCAGATGCGCCACGGCGTCCCGCCGATCCTGAAGATGCAGGGCTTCAACGACCCGGCATTCGAGCCGTCGCTCAGCACCGACGTCGAGACCAACATGACGGCGGACTTCTTCACCCAGATGCGCTCCGCCCTGACGATGCAGCGCATGGTGGTGAACCAGGCGGTGCTCGACAGCGGCCCCATCCCGGTCAATCCCTGGCCGCCGTTCCCCGCCGGCCTGCCGCCGCTCCTCAACGCGCGCGACGTGCTGCGGTTCGCCACCATCAACGGCGCCAAGCACCTGCAGCTCGAGAGCAAGACCGGCTCGCTCAAGGTCGGCAAGGAGGCCGACATCATCATCCTCGACGGCAGCCACCTCAACGTGTTCCCCATGAACAACGTGCCGGGCGCCGTGGTGACCTTGATGGAGCGTACCAACGTCGAGACCGTGATCGTCGCCGGCAAGATCCGCAAGTGGAAGGGCAAGCTGCAGAACGTCGACTTGGACAGGCTGCGCCCCAGGCTCGCGGCCTCGCGCGACCGCATCTACGCTGGGGCCGGCAAGACGCCGACCCCGTTCCCCGCGAAGTAGCACATTCGGTGTCAGGTCCTCCGGGATCTGACACCTTACCGCTTCCGGAACAGCTCCAGGGCGACCTTGACGTCGCCCTGCCTGATGAGGACGCGGGCGCTCTCGATGCGCTCGATGGTCCAACCGTCCACGGTGTCGCCCTCCTGCAGGCGCACGTTCTGACCCGTCTGGTTGCGGCGCATGAGAGCGATGGCCCCTGCGCCCTGCCCCTCGCTCGTCAGCACACCGAGCAGGGTCAGCGCGTTGGGATCGACCGTGCGCTTCGGCAGGGACGGCGGGGGCGCCGGCGCCGCTGTCACGCGCGGCGGCGGCTCGACCGGGCGCCGCTTCTTCTCGAACAGGGGCCGGCGCACCGTGTCGCGCAGCGTGTCGAGCGAGAGGCCTGCCAGCGGGTGAGGGCGGCCGTCTTCGCCGCCCGGCTCTCCCTGTCCACCCGGCCCGGTCGCATCGGCCTTGTCCGGCGCAGCGACGCCGGGAGAGCTCACGGCGCTGGTTCCCCAGTCGGCCCAGCGGTCCCACAGCAGGACGCCCGCGACGATCACGGCGAGGCCGAGCAGGAGCGGCACGCGGCTGCGGCCGTCAGTTGATCTCTTTGCCGGCGCCATAACCGCGAACTCTGAGGGTGACATCCAGCGATATCGGCTGGGGCACCGGCTGATACGACGGCGCCGACTTGATCGACAGCGCCTCGATGAACAGGACCGGGGTGCCGGTCTCGAGGGCGTGGATGAAGGCGCGCAGCCCCTCCGTCTGCCCCTGCAGGCTCACCTCGACGCCGATGGCGGCGAGATCGGACTCCCGTTTCGGAGGCGCTACGTGCGCGCTGCGCAACGACAGGCCGCTGCGGCGGGCCAGCTCGGTGAGAACGCGCTGCAGCTCCGCCCCCGCCAAGCCGCTGGTCTCGCCGCCGACCAGCATGTCTCGCGCCGCGTGCGCCGGCCGGCGTGCCGCGGCCCGCAGGAGCCGCTCCTGCTGGGCGATCAGCTCGGCGACGGCCGCCATCTCCCCGCTCACGGCTGCCATTCTGGCGAACGGTGCGAGGGCCGCGAGCGCTGCGAGCCCGAGAGCCAGCAACACCAGGCCCAGCGCGGCGGTACGGCTCAAGGATTTCGGGAAGGTGCCGATGCTGGTCACTCGAGCCTCCCCCCTGGCACGATGCGCGCGGTGATCGTGAAGCTCTCCCCCTCGCCCTCCGCCAGCGTCGTAGGCGCGGAGAACTGGACATCGGCGAAGTGGCCCGATGCCTCGATCCGGCCGATCAGTGCAGAAGCATTGGCGGCGTTGCCGGCCAGCCGCACGGTGCCCTGCTCCACCTCCAGCCGTGTGAGCCAGGCGTCGTCGGGCAGAGCGCGGCTCAGGGCCTCCAGCACGACCGCCATGGCCGGCTGCTTGCCCCGTTCCCCGGCCAGCCAGGCGAGGCGCCGCGCGCTGGCCTGACCCGGCAGCGCTGCCGCAGATTTGACCTGCAACTCCTGCAGCTGCGCGGTGAGTGTGCCGAGGTCGCGCGATTGCTGTGCGAGACCGACCATGCCGATGGCGCCGACGACCAGCGCGGCCAGGCAGAGGAGGCCAAGCGCCGACAGCAGGAGCCGCCCCGATCTGCGGCCCTCCCCTCTGCCCGCCGCCAGCAGGTTCAGCCGCGGCTCGGTGGCGGCATCCGCGCCGCAATCGACGACGCCCGGCGTGAAGCCGAGCGCGGCGAGATCAGCCACCAGGCCTTCCACCAGGCTGCGGGCGGCGACGGCCAGCCGGACATCGAGGTTGGCCGATCCGTCCACGGCCGCGGTCGTCTCGTAGGCGAAGAACGCCTTGTCGGCCGGCCACGGGGCGAGGCGCTCGATCTGGTTGCGCACCACCGCCTCCAGCACCTCGCCAGCGGCGGCAGGCACGCTCAGGTGCGTCTGCACCACCTCGTCGGGTCCGAGCCGCAGCACGATCTGGCGGGGTGCGATCTTGTGCCGGCCGATGCGCCCGAGCAGCCGCGCGAGCGACGGGTCGCCTTCCGCCGGGGACGTTCCGACCAGCTCGATACGGCCGCGGATGCGCCGGTAGACGTCGCATCCCCGGTCGGAACGCAGGAGCATGACGCGCCAGTCGCGCGCGGCCCCTGCCCGCGTGGAGGCCAGATCGGCAAGCTCGCCGCTCCACCACGCCAGGAAGCGGCGCACGCGCCCCCAGGGACCGGGGCGATCGGCGCGATGCACGGGAAGGGACGCTGCCATCATCTCCGGTCCCGCACCTGGCTCTCCGGGGCCTTCGGCTCGTAGCGCCAGCCCAGCACGCGGAACGGCGCCGCTGCATCCTTGCCGATCAGGATGGTCGCCTCGGCCCAGCCGATGGCAGCCATCGTCTCGCCACGCACGGCAACCTCGACGCGATAGGCGGGACCGGTCCGCTCCGTCAGCCATTTATCCACCGAGCCGAGCAGCCGCGCAACATCCGCCGCGGTGGTTCCGCCGCGCTGGCGCAGCGCAAGTGCGCGCTCGACCTCCGC
>Ga0075421_100000488_pt1 | contig 41669 bp, 35 predicted proteins | sample SoiMetdeltSBSDD5_FD_75292 | JGI IMG/M metagenome (GOLD analysis project Ga0075421, IMG submission 75292) | Bulk soil microbial communities from a Populus tree surrounding site in Tennessee, USA - Soil MetaG P. deltoides SBSDD5 | ecosystem: Environmental > Terrestrial > Soil > Tree plantation... | reverse complement strand
TGGGCAGCTGGGTGCTGCGCCAGGCCTCCGACACCACGGTGCCCGACGCCACGTCCGGGTTCCGGGCCTACAACCGCGAGGCCGCGCTCGGGCTGACGGTGGTCGACAAGTTCACCTACACGCTCGAGTCGCTGATCCAGGCCGGCAAGAGCCTGGTGGCGATCAGCCACGTCACGGTCGGCACCAACGACAAGACCCGCGAGTCCCGGCTGTTCGGCTCGATGTGGACCTACATCCGCCGGAACATGGGCGCGATCTTCCGCATCTACACCAGCTACGAGCCGCTCCGGGTGTTCTCGATGGTCGGGATCATCCTCGGGCTCCTGTCGCTCGGCGCCTGGGCGCCGTTCGTCTGGGACTGGCTGGTCAACGGCGACCGCTCGGGTCACCTCCAGTCGCTGCTGCTCGGCGGCATCCTGCTCGTCGCGTCGATCCAGGTGTTCGTGCTCGGCTTCATGGCCGACGCCATCGCCGCCCACCGCACCATCACCCAGCGCACGCTGGAACGGGTGCGCCGGATCGAGCTCCAGGTCGGCGTGCCGCCCTCGCACTACGTGGCGGGCCGGCAGCTCGCCTCGGACGACGACCTGGGCGACCTGGCGGCCGACGTGCCGGATGTCGACGGCTGACCCGTCGCCGCCGCCGGCGACCCCCGTGGCCTCTGTGCCGCGGGTCCGGTTGGTCGTCCTCAACTACAACGGCGGCGAGCTGGTCGTCCGCTGCCTGGAGGCGCTGAGCAAGCTCGACTGGCCTGCCGAGCGCCTCGACCTGGTCGTCGTCGACAACGTCTCGACCGACGGCAGCGAGCGAGTGGTCGCCGAGCGGTTCCCCGCAGTGCGGGTGCTGCGGAACTCGGCCAACACCGGGTTCCCGGGCAACAACCTCGGGCTGCGGGACCTCGACGGTGTGGACTACGTGGGCCTGGTCAACCCGGACGCGTTCGTGGAGGCCGACTGGCTCCGGGCGATGGTCACGGCGTTGGCCGCCGACGACGGGCTGGGCGCGGTGTCGGCCCGGATGCTGTTCGCCGATCGCTTCGTCGACGTGGCGGTCGCCTCGCCGACGTTCGTGCCGGGGGTCGCCGACAGCCGCGAGCTGGGGGTCATGGTCAGCGGCGTGCGGGTCGACGGCGTCGACCGCTGGCGCGACGCACAGGTCGCCGAGGGCGGCTGGGGCATCGAGCACGGCCGGGACGGCACCTTCGAGTGGACCCAGGGCGACGCCGTGGTGCGGGTGCCGCTGCCCGGGTCGGTCGCGTCGGTGCGGTTGGCGGCGGAGGCGGCGAAGTCCGTGACCCTGCGGTGCGGGGCGCACGAGGTCGTCGCCGAGGTCGGGACCGAGCCGTCCTGGCACGAGGTGCCGTTGGGTGGCGGCGAGGCCCGGGACATCGTCAACAACGTCGGGTCCCTGGTGTTCGACGACGGCTACGGCGCCGACCGCGGCTACCTCGAGGTCGACGAGGGCCAGTACGACGAGCCGGAGGACGTCTTCGCCTGGTGTGGTGGCAGCGTCCTGTTCCGGCCGGCCTACCTGGCCGACGTCGGGCTGTTCGACGAGCGGTTCTTCCTCTACTACGAGGACACCGACCTGTCGTGGCGGGGACAGACCCGGGGTTGGCGGTACCGCTACGTTCCCGAGGCCCGGGTGCGGCACATCCACTCGGCGTTCACCGGCGAGGGCTCGGCCATGTTCCAGCACTACGTCGAGCGCAACCGGCTCTACATGTTGGTGAAGGACGCGCCCCGTGACATGGTGACGCACGCACTATGGCGCTATCTGCTGGTGACGCTGTCGTACGCTCGGCGCGACCTGGTGCGCCCGGTGCTCCGGGCCCGCCGGCCGAACCCGACCCAGGTGCTGCGGCGCCTGAAGTCGCTGGCCGGCCTGGGTCGGCTGCTGCCGGCCGGGCTGGTGGCTCGGCGCCGCATCCGTCGGGCGGCGACGGTGGGCGACGAGACGATCCGAACCCGCCTGACCCCTCGCCCGAGGGCGCCCCACACGAAAGCGCAATGATGAAGATTGCCGTCTACGACCGGTACTGGGGGACCGCGGGCGGCGGGGAGAAGTTCGCTGCCGGGATCGCCGCGGCGCTGGCCGAGGACCACGACGTCACGCTGCTGGCCCACGAGCCGGTCGACCTGAAGTGGCTGGGTGAGCGGCTGCAGCTCGACCTCGGGGGCATCACCGTCGAGCAGGTCGAGACCGACGTGGCTGGCGCGGTGGCCGAAGCCACCACCCCCTACGACCTGTTCGTCAACGCCTCCTTCCTGAGCCGCGATGCCAACCGGGCCCGCCGCGGCGTCTACGTGGTGCACTTCCCCGGGTTTCGGCCGTCGGCCGTCCAGCGAGCGCTCGGTGGGATGGTGACGCGACTGCGGCGGCTCGGCCTGTCGGGCGGCGTGCAGGTCGGGCTGGGCGACGGCTTCTACGCCCCCGAGCCCCAGCGGCTGCACACCGTGCACTGGTCGGCCGGCGACGCCGAGCTGGTCCTGCAGGCGCCGAAGGCCGGTCGCTACAGCGTGACGCTGCTGCTCGGGCGCTACGTGCCCGCGGCGGTGACCCCGATCGAGGCCATCGTGACCCTCGGCGACGAGGTGCTCGGGCGGGCCACCATCACCGCGCCGCTCGGTCGGGTCGACCGCCGGCGGGTGGTGCCGCTGACGTTCGAGGTCGACCTGCCGGCGGCGGGCGATACCGGCCGCGGCGTGACCGTGGGGCTGGAGAGCGCCGTGTGGCAGCCCAGCTCACTGGGGTTGGGCGCCGACACCCGGGTCCTGGGCGTGCCGCTGGCCGGCTGGTACGGCGGGACGGGCTGGCGCTCGCTGGTGGGCCGGGCCGTGCCGGTGCTGGCCAGCGAGCAGGGCAACCGGTTCGACGCCCTCGACAGCTACGACCGGGTCCTCTCGAACTCGACGTACACCCAGGAGTGGGTGAAGCGGATGTGGCGGCGCGGGAGCGACGTGCTCTACCCACCGGTGACGTCGTTCCTGCCGTATGAGAAGCGGCCGATGATCCTCGCCGTCGGTCGGTTCTTCGTGCCCGGCACCGGCCACAACAAGAAGCAGCTGGAGATGGTCAAGGCCTTCCGGCAGCTGCGGGAGCAGGAGGCGATCGACGTCTCGGAGTGGTCGTTGCACCTGGTCGGAGGCTGTGCCCCGGAGCACGAGGCCTACTTCGAGCGGGTGCGGGCGGCGGCCGAGGGGCTGCCGGTGACGCTGCACCGCGACGCCACGGGTGCCGAGCTGGCCCGCCTCTACGGCGAGGCCTCGATCTTCTGGCACGCCGCCGGGATGGGCGAGAACCCGAAGCGGCACCCGGAGCGCCAGGAGCACTTCGGCATCACCACGGTCGAGGCGATGTCGGCCGGGGCCGTGCCCGTGGTCATCGACGCCGCCGGTCAGGCCGAGATCGTCGCGGAGGGAGTCTCGGGCTTCCGGTTCACCACCACCGAGGAGCTGGTCACCGCCACGGTCCGCCTCGTCGAGGACCCAGGCTTGCGGCGCAGGATGGCCGAGGCCGCGGAGGCTCGCGCCCAAACCTTCGAATGGGACGCCTTCGTCACCAACGTCAAGGCGAAGATCCTCGGCGCCTAGGACCTGTCCTCCTCGTCGCCGAGGAGGGTGCGGGCGGCCGAAGCGGGGGAGAGGCGGCCGTCGCGGACGGCGGTCTCGATCTCGGGCCAGCGGGCGGCGACCGAGGGGTCGCGGCGGAAGCTGTCGAGCAGGGTCTCGCGGATCTCGTCCCACATCCAGGCGACGGCCTGGGACGACCGCAGCTTGGTGAGGTCGCCGGTCTCCCGGAGGTGATCGACGCAGCCCTCGATGGCGGTCCACGTCTCGTCGACACCCGTGCCGGTCAGTGCCGACACGGGGAGCACCGGCACCTGCCAGCCGGGGTGCTTGGGGCGCAGCAGGTGCACTGCGTGCTGGTAGTCGGCCACGGCCCGAGTCGCCGCGGGCTGCAGGTCGCCGTCGGCCTTGTTGACCACCACGACGTCAGCCAGCTCCATGATCCCCCGCTTGATGCCCTGGAGCTCGTCGCCACCGCCGGGCGCCGCCAGGAGCACGAAGCAGTCGACCATGTCGGCGACGGCCACCTCGGACTGACCCACACCGACGGTCTCGACCACCACCACGTCGAACCCGGCGGCCTCGCACAGCAGCCCCGCCTCCCGGGTGCGCCGGGCCACGCCGCCCAGCGCCCCGCCCGACGGCGAGGGCCGGATGAACGCCTGCGGGTCGCGGGCGAGGCGCTCCATGCGGGTCTTGTCGCCGAGGATCGAGCCGCCGCTGCGCCGGCTGGACGGGTCGATGGCCAGCACCGCGAGCCGGTGCCCTTCCCCCGTGAGCCGGGTGCCCAGCTCCTCGACGAAGGTCGACTTCCCGGCGCCCGGCGTACCGGTGATGCCCACCCGCACAGCCTTCCCGGTGGCCGGCAGCACGGCGTCGAGCAGCGCCACCGCCTCGGCCCGGTGGTCAGCCCGTGTCGACTCCACCAACGTGATCGACCGCGCCAACGCCCGCCGATCCCCCGCAAGCAGGGCGTCGGCCAGCTCGGAAGGCGCAGTCTCGGTCACGGGACGAACCTTACGAGGCGCCTGTGACAGTTGAGGACAGGCGGGCGGCTACGCCGCAGGGCGCTTCGCCCGCAGCAGGGAGAGGACTTCGCGGGCGGCGGTGGGGATGTTGGTGCCGGGGCCGAAGATGGCGGCGACGCCGGCGGAGCGCAGCGACTCGTAGTCCTGGGGTGGGATGACGCCGCCGCACACGACCACCACGTCGCCGCCCCCGATGGCTTGCAGCTCCTCGAGGAGCTGGGGCACCAGGGTCTTGTGCCCCGCGGCCTGCGACGACACGCCGACCACGTGGACGTCGTTGTCGAGCGCATCCCGGGCGGCCTCGGCCGGCGTCTGGAACAGCGGGCCGACGTCGACGTCGAAGCCCAGATCGGCGAACGCGGTGGCGATGACCTTGGCGCCCCGGTCGTGGCCGTCCTGGCCCAGCTTCACCACCAGGATCCGGGGGCGCCGGCCCTCGGCCTCGGCGAACTCGTCGATGTCGGCCTGCACTGCCGCGAACTCGGCATCGCCCTCGTAGGCCGACCCGTACACCCCGTGGATCGAGCGGATCTCCGCCTTGTGCCGCCCGAAGACCTCCTCCATGGCGGCGCTGATCTCGCCCACCGTCGCCCGCGCCCGGGCCGCGGCGACCGACAGCTCCAGCAGGTTCCCGGAACCCCGGGCCCCCTCGGTCAGGGCTTGCAGCGCCGCGTGGCACGCGGCCTCGTCCCGGGTCGACCGCACTCGCTCCAGCCGGGCGATCTGCTGCTCCCGCACCTTGGTGTTGTCGATGGCGAGGATGTCGACGTGCTCGGGGTTCGACGGCTGGTACTTGTTGACGCCGACGATGACCTCCTCGCCCCGGTCGACCCGGGCCTGGCGGCGCGCCGCCGACTCCTCGATGCGCAGCTTGGGCATGCCGGAGATGACGGCCTTGGTCATGCCGCCCAGCGACTCGACCTCCTCCATCAGCGCCCACGCCTTGTCGACCAGCGCCGCGGTCAGCGACTCGACGTAGTACGAACCGCCGAGCGGGTCGACCACGTTGGGCACGCCGGTCTCCTCGGCAAGGATCAACTGGGTGTTGCGGGCGATGCGGGCTGACGCATCGGTCGGCAGGCCCAGCGCTTCGTCGAAGCTGTTGGTGTGCAGGCTCTGGGTGCCGCCCAGCACGGCGGCCATGGCCTCGTAGGCCGTCCGCACCACGTTGTTGTACGGGTCCTGCTCGGTGAGGGAGACACCCGAGGTCTGGCAGTGGGTCCGCAGCATGGCGGACCGGGGGTCCTTCGGGTCGAACTGGGAGATCACCCGGTGCCACAGGACGCGGGCGGCGCGGAGCTTGGCGACCTCCATGAAGAAGTTCATGCCGATGGCGAAGAAGAAGGAGAGGCGACCCGCGAACTTGTCGATGTCCAGGCCCCGGTCGATGGCGAACCGCACGTACTCGAGGCCGTCGGCGATGGTGAACGCCAGCTCCTGCTCGGCGGTCGCGCCGGCCTCCTGCATGTGGTAGCCGGAGATCGAGATCGAGTTGAACCGGGGCATGTTGGCGGCCGTGTACTCGATGATGTCGGCCACGATCCGCATGCTCGGCTCGGGGGGATAGATGTAGGTGTTGCGGACCATGAACTCCTTGAGGATGTCGTTCTGGATGGTCCCGCTGAGCTGGGCCTGATCGACGCCCTGCTCCTCGCCGGCCACGATGAAGCACGCCAGCGTCGGCAGCACCGCGCCGTTCATGGTCATCGACACCGACATCTTGTCGAGGGGGATCTCGTCGAAGAGGATCTTCATGTCCTCGACCGAGTCGATGGCCACGCCCGCCTTGCCCACGTCGCCCTCCACCCGGGGGTGGTCGCTGTCGTAGCCCCGGTGCGTGGCCAGGTCGAACGCCACCGACAGGCCCATCTGCCCGGCCGCCAGGTTGCGGCGGTAGAAGGCGTTCGACTCCTCGGCGGTCGAGAACCCGGCGTACTGGCGGATCGTCCACGGCCGGTTGGCGTACATGGTGGCCCGCACGCCCCGCACGAACGGCTCGAAGCCGGGCAGCGAGTCGACCGTGGCCGGGTCGAGCCCGTCCACGTCGGCCGCCGTGTAGAGCGGCTTCACGTCGATGCCCTCAGGCGTGTGCCACACCAGCTCATCGGGGTCGGCACCCCTCAGGTCCTGGGATGCAGCCGCCCGCCAGGCGTCGAGGTCCGGCGTCTCGTTCGCGTCGCGCTCGCTCACGTCCGGCAGCCTAGGTAGGGGGTTCTAACATGTCCCACTCGTGGGACCCCTGGGAAACATCGAACCGTGCCTGTCAGTCGTCGTGCCTTGCTACAACGAGGAAGGGACGGTGGCGTCCCTCATCGACCGTGTCCTGGCCTCGCCGTGGACCGCCGAGGTGGTGGTGGTCGACGACGGGTCGACCGACGGCAGTCGCAAGGTGCTCTCCGACCTGGTCGACCAGCCGGGCTACGAGAAGCTGCGGGTCTTCCACCAGGGCACCAACCAGGGCAAGGGCGCGGCGCTGCGCCGGGGCTTCAGCGAGGCGACCGCCGCCTACGTGGTGGTGCAGGACGCGGACCTGGAGTACGACCCGGCTGAGTACGGCGCGCTGGTCCAGCCCCTGCTCAGCAACCAGGCCGACGTGGTCTACGGGTCGCGCTTCCTGGCCGGTCAGGCCCACCGGGTCCTCTACTTCTGGCACTCGGTCGGCAACAAGTTCCTGACGACCCTGTCGAACATGTTCACCAACCTGAACCTCACCGACATGGAGACCTGCTACAAGGTCTTCCGGCGGGAGGTGATCCAGTCGATCGAGATCGAAGAGGACCGCTTCGGCTTCGAGCCCGAGGTCACCGCCAAGGTGGCCAAGGCGGGCTGGCGGGTCTACGAGCTGGGCATCAGCTACGCCGGCCGGACCTACGACGACGGCAAGAAGATCGGCTGGCGGGACGGCGTCCGCGCGGTGGTCTGCATCGTGAAGTACTCGCCGATCGGCGACCGCCTGCAGCGCCTGCTCAAGTGATATCCACTAATTAGGCCGACGGTGTAGCTACCATCTCCGCTCCGGTGGGCATCGAGAACTTCGTTGGGAAAGCCCGCCATGAGTGTCATAACACGTGCCCGCCGTCGTCTATTCAGCAAAAGAACGCGTTCCGCAAACGCTGATTCTGCGCAACATGTGACCTCGGCAGATGTCGCCACCGGGAGCCTCTCCGGCCCGCCCGGCGAGCGCAAGGTGCTCAGCGACGAGCAGCTGGCCGACTGGCAGGAGCAGGGCTTCCTGGTCCTTCCGCGGTTCATGCCCCATGGCCGTGTCCGCGAGATCAATGGCCAAATGGATGCGCTGTGGCGGGAGCGTAAGAAGGACGACCACGGGCTGGTCATCGACGTGTTCACCGGCACGAGCCGGGAGAAGCGCATCCCGTTCGTCAAGGCCACCGACCGGGGTCGGGCGAAGCCATACCGCCTCAACGACCTGTACCTGGAGTCGGAGCTGCTCCGGGAGACCCTCCTCGACCCCGAGCTGGTCGAGGTCCTCGACGACCTGCTCGAAGGCGCGCCGATCGTTTGCAACAGCCTGAGTATGGAGCGCGGCAGCGAGCAGCGCCCCCACGTCGACACCTTCTACGTGTCGCCGCCGGAGCCCGGGAAGATGGTCGCGGCCATGGTGCTCCTCGAGGACACCAAGCCGGCCGCCGGCCCGTTCCGCTTCTACCCGGGCAGCCACACCATCCCGCCGTACCACTTCTCGGACGGGCGCCTCAACGCCATCAAGGCCGAGCTCGGCGACTACGACAAGTACCTAGCCAAGGAGCTCGCCGAGCGGGAGCTGACCCCCACCGACTACCAGGGCAACGCCGGCGACGTGGTGCTCTGGCACCCGCAGATGGTCAACGGCGGTGCGCCGATCGACGACCTCACGCTCACCAACAAGGCCGTCGTCGCCCACTACTGGCGGGCCAAGGACGTCGACCCGGACCAGCGCGAGGACCTGGGTGGCGACCGCTACTACATGAAGCGGCCCCACCAGCCCCTCGGCTGAGGCTCTCAACGCAATCTCCAGGTCAGATGTGACGTCCCGTGGCCAGCCCGGCCACGGGACGTCTGTACGCTCTGCTCCATGCCTGTGCGCTTCGTGATCGTGGGCGGGGGGCCCGCAGGGAACACTGCTGCCACCACCGCAGCCCGCCTGGGGGCGGAGGTCACGCTGATCGAGCGCGACATCGTGGGTGGGGCGGCCCACCTGTGGGACTGCATCCCGTCCAAGGCCATGATCGCCACGGCCGGGGCCATGGGGATGATCGAGCGCAGCCGGGGGATGGGCCTCAGCGACACCGACGCCCACCTGGACTTCGAGGCGCTCAAGACCCGCATCCAGGAGATCGAATCCCGGCTGGAGGGCAACGTCGTCCGACTGCTCGAGAGCCAGGGTGTCCGCATGGTGAAGGGCACCGGCTCGTTCGTCGACCCCCATCGCGTCAAGGTCGTCACCGCCGAGGGCGAGGTGGAGTTCGAGGCCGATGCCGTGCTGATGTCGACCGGCAGCCGGCCCCGCATCCCCGACTGGGCAGACGTCGACGGCGAGCGGGTCCTCACCACCCGGCACGCCTACCCACCCGCCGAGCTCCCCGAGCACCTCGTGGTCATCGGCTCGGGCGTCACCGGCGTCGAGTTCGTGCACATGTTCTCGTCGTTGGGCAGCAAGGTCACCCTCATCGTCAGCCGTCAGCAGGTGCTGCCCCAGAAGGACCCCGAGGTGGCGGCCGCGCTGGAGGCCGAGCTGCTCAGCCGGGGAGTCCGGCTGTTCAAGGGGGCCCGGGCCGAGGGCATCGACCGGACGCCGACGGGCGTCACCGTGCGCTGCGACGACGGCCGCGCCGCCATCGGCAGCCACGCCCTGCTGGCCATCGGATCGATCCCCAACAGCGACGGCCTCAACCTCGATGCCGCAGGCGTGAAGGTCGACGACGGCGGGTTCGTCACGATCGACCGCCACTGCGTCACCAGCGTCCCGCACATCTATGCCGCGGGTGACCTGTCCGGGAAGCTGCCGCTGTCGTCGGTGGCGTCGATGCAGGGCCGCAAGATCGCCGAGCGGGTCATGGGCCAGCAGGCCCGCAGCCATCGCCACCTCGACTACGACAAGGCGGCGTCGGCCATCTTCACCGAGCCCGAGATCGCCGACGTGGGCCTGGCCGAGGCCGACGCCTTCGCCGAGGGCCGCAAGATCCGGGTCACCAAGGTGCCGTTCTCGGCGTCGGCGAAGGCCCTGATCAATGACGACCCGCGGGGCTTCGTGAAGATCCTGTCCGACCCGGCCACCGGCGTGGTGCTGGGCGGGTCGATCGTCGGCAGCCAGGCCGCCGAGCTCATCTCGATCATCGCGGTGGCGGTCACCAACGGCCTCCGGGTCACCGACATCGTCGACAGCCTGCTCGTCCACCCGTCGCTGTCCGAAGCCCTGGCCGAAGCCGCCGAGTGACGACGAACCCTTCGTTCCGGGCGCAGCGCCCGGAACGTGTCCTTTCGTGACGACGTTCCTGGCCGGTTGGCTGGCCGGAGCTGCTCTGTTGGTGCTGGTCGCCGGGGCGGCCAAGGTCGTGGACCCGAGCCGGACCGCAGGGGCGTTGCGGGCAGTGGGGTGGCCGTCGGCGCCGTGGCTGGTGCGGGCGGGTGCCGCCGTTGAGGTCGCGCTGGGCGCGGCGACTGTCGTCGTCGGGGGACCGGTGCTCGCGGCCCTGGTGGCGGCCAGCTACCTGGGGTTCGCCTGGTTCGTCATGACGGCGCTGCAGGCGGGGACGCCGTTGGCCACCTGTGGTTGCATCGGCCAGGCGGACACGCCGCCCAGCCCGGGGCATGTGGCAATCGACGCAGCCTTGGCCGTCGGTGCCCTCGCCGCTGCCGTTGCGACCGCGCCGGTGCTGGTGGACGCGGCGTGGCCGGCCTACCCGGTGGCCGCCGTGGTCGCGGCAGTGGCGTACGCCGCGATCAGGTGATGACGATGACGACGTCGCCGGAGCCGACCGACTGGCCGGGCTCGACCTTGACGTCCTTCACGGTGCCGTCGCGGTCGGCGGCGATGTTGTTCTCCATCTTCATCGCCTCGAGCACGCACACCGTCTGACCGGCCTCGACCGTGTCGCCCTCGGCGACCAGCACCTTCACGATGGTGCCCTGCATAGGGACCGTGACCTCGCCGCTGCCGGCGGCACCGCCCGCCGCCGACGACGAGCGCTTGGACCGGGGTGCCACCGCCCGGCCCGCGCCGGCGACCGCTACGGCCGCCATGGCCTGGGACTCCGGCACCCACACGCTGACCGAGAAGCGCCGCCCGTTGACCTCGACGTCCACGTCCCGGCGCACCTTGGGCTCGGCCGCGGCCTCGTCTGTACCGGTCGGCGCCGGCGCCGACGTGCCCGAGAGGTCGAGGCGCTCCTCCACCCACTTGGTGGAGTGCTCGCCGGCCACGAAGTCGGCGTGGCGCAGCACCGCGATGTCGGCCGGGATGGTGGTGGCGATGCCTTTGACGTCGAACTCCTCCAGCGCCCGCAGCATCCGGGCGATGGCGACGTCACGATCGGCGCCCCACACGATGAGCTTGCCGACCAGGTTGTCGTAGAACTGGCTGACCTCGTCGCCGGCCTCGTAGCCGCCGTCCCAGCGCACCCCGAAGCCCTGCGGTACCCGGAGCTTGGTGATGGCGCCGGGGGAGGGGAGGAAGGCCCCGCCGGCCGGGTCCTCGGCGTTGACCCGCACCTCGATGGCGTGGCCGCGCCGCTCGATGTCCTCCTGGCTGAAGCTCAGCGGCTCCCCGGAGGCCACCCGGATCTGCTCGGCCACCAGGTCGAGGCCGGTGACCAGCTCGGTGACGGGGTGCTCGACCTGCAGCCGGGTGTTCATCTCCAGGAAGTAGAACTCGCCGTCCTGGAACAGGAACTCGACCGTGCCGGCGTTGACGTAGCCGCACGCCTTGGTGACCTTGACCGCCGCCTCGCCCATGGCCTGGCGGATGTCGTTGGGGAACAGCGGCGCCGGGCTCTCCTCGATGAGCTTCTGGTGGCGGCGCTGCACCGAGCAGTCACGCTCGCCCACCCACACCGCGTTGCCGTGGGTGTCGGCGAAGACCTGCATCTCGACGTGCCGCGGCCAGGTGAGGTAGCGCTCGACGTAGCACTCGCTGCGCCCGAAGCCCTTCAGCGCCTCGGACTGGGCTGACTCGAAGGCCTCGGCCGCCGACGCCGCGTCGCGCACCACCCGCATGCCGCGACCACCGCCGCCGTAGGCCGCCTTGATGGCGACCGGCCAGCCGTGCTCCTCGCCGAAGGCGACGACCTCGTCGGCGCTGGTCAGGAACTCGGTGGTGCCCGGGACCCCCGCCACGCCCGCCTCCTGGGCGGCGATACGGGACGACACCTTGTCGCCCATGACCTCGATGGCCTCGGGCGGGGGGCCGATGAACGTGACGCCGCGGGCGGTGATGGCCCGGGCGAAGTCGGTGTTCTCGCTGAAGAACCCGTAGCCGGGGTGGACGCCGTCGGCGCCGCTGCGGTCGATGATCTCGAGGATCTTGTCGGTGTTGAGGTAGCTCTCGGCCGCAGTCTGGCCGCCGAGCGCGTAGGCCTCGTCCGCCAGGCGCACGTGGAGGCTGTCCCGGTCGAGGTCCGAGTAGACCGCGACCGAGGTGATGCCCAGCTCCCGGCAGGCACGGATGACCCGGACGGCGATCTCGCCCCGGTTGGCGATCAAGATCTTCGTGAGCACGGCCCAGAGGCTAGGCGGAGAGGGTCGTTCGGCTCGACCTGGCGAATCATGAGCAGGTTCGCTACACGCCCGTACGCTTCGGCCCGTGACGCCTGACGACCTCTCCTCCCGGCTCGCCGACACCCGGTTCCGGGACGTCCGGTGGCTGGCCTCGACGGGCTCGACGAACAGCGACGCCATGGCCTTGGCCCGGGGCGGCGCCCCCGAGGGCACGGTCGTGGTCGCCGACCACCAGAGCGCCGGCCGGGGTCGCCGGGGCCGGGTGTGGCAGGCACCGCCGGGCGCGTCGCTGCTGGTCTCGGTGCTGTTGCGACCTCCCGCCAGCGCCGCCGGCCTGGTGGGGATGGCGGCGGGGTTGGCGATGGCCGAGGCGGTCGACGTCGTCTCCCACGGGGCGGTGTCGGCCGAGCTGAAGTGGCCGAACGACCTGGTCGTCGGCGACCGGAAGCTGGCCGGCATCCTGGCCGAAGCCGACTGGCCCGCCGGGACCACGGCGTCGGGCGGCTTCCGTCCGCCCGCGGCGGGGGAGCGGCTGGCCGTGGTCGTGGGCGTCGGCATCAACGTGGTGTGGCCGGCTGACCTGCCCGAGGACCTGGCCGAGATCGCCACGGCGCTGAACCATCTCACACCGACCCCGGTCGACCGGGCCGACCTGCTGGTCGACTACCTGATCGCCCTCGACCGCCGCTACGTCCAGCCGCCCGGGGCGCTGCTCGAGGCCTGGCGGGCCCGGTCGGCGACGCTCGGCCGGCCGGTGCGGGTCGACCTGGGTGGCGAAGACGTCGACGGCGTGGCGGTCGACGTCACGGACGAGGGCCACCTGGTGGTCGAGACCCCCGACGGCCGCCTCCGCACCCTCGCCACCGGCGACGTCGTCCACCTACGGCCCGCGTAGGGCCGCTCCGGCTCAGGGATCGAGCGTGCGGGCCTGGAGCGCTTCGAGGGCCTGCGTGGCCCGCTGCACCCACTCGCCGCGGGCGCCGGGCAGGGGGCGGCCGTCGAGGGCTCGGAGGGCCTGCACCTCGCGCACCGAGGAGGTGATGATGACCTCGTCGGCCTCCGCGAGGCGCTCGATCGGAAGGTCGTCCTCCTCGGCGCCCGGGACCTCCTCCAACAGCAGCGCCCGGGTGACGCCGGCCAGGCAGCCCGACAGGAGCGACGGCGTGAGGAAGCGCCCGTCGATGGCGACGAAGACGTTGGCGCCGGTGCCCTCGCAGAGGTTGCCGGCGAGGTTGGGGAAGATGGCCTCGGTGGCGCCGACCTTGCCCGCCTCGGCCAGCGCGACCACGTTCTCGGCGTAGGACGTGGTCTTGAGGCCGGCGACGGAGCTGTGTTCGTTGCGGGGCCACGGGACGGTGACGGCGGTGGTGTCGGGCTCGAACGGGGCGGCGTTGGCGGCGACGACCACGAGCGTCGGCCCCTCGACACCCCGGCCCGAGCCCAGCGGCGCCGGCCCGCCCGACAGCGTGATCCGGATGCGGCCGGCATCCGGGCCCACCAGGGCGATGACCTCCTCCATGGCGACCAGCAGCTTGTCGGCGCTGATCGGTACGTTGAGGCCCAGGCCCTGGGCCGAGCGCTGCAGGCGGTCGTAGTGGCGGGTCGGGGCGAAGGGCTTGCCGCCGATGACCTTTAGGGTCTCGAACACGCCGTCGCCCACCGTGTAGCCGTGGTCGAACACCGAGACGGTGGCGTGGGCGGCGTCGACGACCGCCCCGTTGATCCAGACCGCCCGATTGCTCTCTACAGGTGAGTTCGTCATCGTTCTGGCATCTTGGCCGACCAGCCACCGGTGGTCGATGACCATTACGGTCGGAAGTGGACCTGAAGTTCGACGGTGATCGACGACCACGGCGTGCCTAGCGGTCCGTGGGCGGCGGCCGGTCGGCCCGGGGTTCACGCCTCGGGCCGAGAGGCCACCTGCAGCAGCCGGTGAGCCTTCAGTTCGGTCTCGGCCCACTCGCCGGCGGGCGTGGAGTCCCAGGTGATGCCGCCGCCGGTGCCGAGGTGGAGGCGGCCGTCCTCGATCCAGAAGGTGCGGATGGCCACGTTGAGATCGCCGCAGCTGCGGTCGGCGTCGACCCAGCCAACGGCCCCGCAGTAGACGCCCCGGGGGACGGGTTCGAGGCGGGCGATGACGTCGAGGGCGGCGAGCTTGGGCGCCCCGGTCACCGAGCCGGGCGGGAAGGTGGCGGCCACGATGTCGGCCCAGCCGACGCCCGCCCGCAGCCGCCCGGTCACCGTCGACACCAGGTGCACCAGGCCGGGATGGGGCTCGACCGCGCAGAGAGCCGGGACCTCGACCGAGCCCCATTCGCAGACCCGGCCCAGGTCGTTGCGGACGAGGTCGACGATCATCACGTTCTCGGCCCGGTCCTTGGCCAGGAACTCGTCGGGGGTGGCCGCCGTGCCCTTGATGGGGGAGGAGGCGACCGTGCGGCCGTCGCGGCGGAGGAACCGCTCGGGCGAAGCCGACGCGACATGGCAGCCGATCGACGGGATCCGCACGACGGCCGAGTAGGGCGCAGGGTTGCCGGCGCCGAGCGCCGCTCCGAGGGCGGCGACGTCGTGGTCCTCGGGTCGGGCCCTGCCGGTGAGCGGGGCCGAGAGCCGGCGGGTGAGGTTGACCTGGTAGACGTCGCCCGCCGCGATCGACTCCCGGATCGCCTCGACACCGGCGCAGAACTTGCCCTCGTCGAGCGACGACTCCCAAGCGCTGGCGGCTGGGCCCTCCCAGGCCGGCCCGGGCCAGGGGCGGGCCGGGCGCACGGTGGCGAATCGGGCGCAGATGGGCGGGCTGTCGAACGGCAGGACCACGGCCCACCAGCCCTCGCTTTCGAGTGCGGTCAGGTCGCTGGTGACGTCGACCAGGTCGGTCATCAGCCAGCCGCCCACCACGGCCAGCGCAGCGGAATCCGTCGTACCCAAGATGCTCGGGAGCCTAGGACCGGGTAGTTCTCCTCCGTCCCGAATTGCCCGTGCCCCCATGCCAACCACCCCGGCCACCACCCCTTCCGGCGCGGCGGCAAGCCGCTGCCCGTTAACTGTCACAGGCCCCTCCTAAGGTGACCGACATGCATCTGGAGTTCACGGACGAGCAGAACCAACTGCGTGAGGTCGTGCGGGACTTCGCGGCGTCCGAGATCGCTCCGCATGCGGTCGAGTGGGACCGCGACCACACGTTCCCGGTCGCCACGGTGCAAGCGATGGGGGAGCTGGGGTTGTTCGGCATCCCGTTCCCGGTCGAATACGGCGGCGGGGGCGCCGACCTGACCACCTTGTGCATCGCCATCGAAGAGCTCGGCCGGGTCGACCAGTCGCTGGCGATCACCCTGGAGGCGGGCGTGGGCCTCGGCGCCGGGCCGATCGCCCGGTTCGGCACGGAGGAGCAGAAGCAGCAGTGGCTGCCCGACCTGTGCGCCGGGCAGGCCCTCGGCGGCTTCGGGCTGACCGAGCCGGACGCAGGCAGCGACGCCGGCGGAACCCGCACCACCGCGCGCCTCGACGAAGCCGCGGGCGAGTGGGTCATCGACGGCGAGAAGGCGTTCATCACCAACTCGGGCACGCCGATCACGTCGCTGGTCACCGTCACCGCCCGCACCGGGCCGGGCGTCGAGGGCGGGCAGCCCGAGATCTCGGCCGTCATCGTGCCGAGCGGCACTCCGGGGTTCGAGGTGCAGCCGCCGTACCGGAAGATGGGGTGGCACGCATCCGACACCCATGGCCTCTCGTTCAGTGACTGCCGGGTGCCCGAGGCCAACCTGCTCGGGGCCCGGGGGCGGGGCTTCGCCCAGTTCCTGGAGATCCTCGACGAGGGCCGCATCGCCATCGCTGCGCTGGCGGTCGGCGTCATCCAGTGCTGCCTCGACGAGTCGGTGCGCTACGCCAACGACCGGGTCACGTTCGGGCGGCCGATCGGTACCAACCAGGCGGTGGCGTTCGCGTGCGCCGACCTGGCCGCGCTGGTCGAGAGCGCCCGGCTGCTCACCTACCAGGCGGCGTGGCTGCGGGACGTCGGGCGGCCGTACAAGCGGGAGGCGGCCATCGCCAAGCTCACCGCCACCGAGGGGGCCGTCACGGCCACCCGGATCGCCACCCAGATCTTCGGCGGCTCGGGCTTCATGGACGAGACGCTCGTTGCCCGGCAGTACCGCGACGCCAAGATCCTCGAGATCGGCGAGGGCACCAGCGAGATCCAACGGCTGGTCATCGCCCGCGACCTGGGGTTGCCGGTCCGATGAAGTTCCGACGGAAGTCCCAGGAGCCTGCCCAGTCGGAGGACGACACCTCAAGCGAGAAGCGACCTGGGCGGCGGAAGCGGCCGCACCGGGGCTGGCTGCAGCGCTTCACCATCGTCGGCGGGATCCTCTCCAGCCTGGCGCTGGCGGCTACCGCCACCGCGTTCGGCTACTTCTACCGCAAGGCCGAGAAGATCCCCCGGGTCGAGCTGTCGAGCGTCCTGGAGGCGCCGGAGACCTCGGGTGAGCCGCAGAACTACCTGGTCGTCGGCATCGACAACGCCGACCGCCTCGACCCCGACGACCCCGTCCGGCGCAAGCGGGGCTCGGAGTTCCTGTCCGACACCATCATGGTGCTGCGGATCGACCCGGCGAAGCAGAAGGCCATGCTGCTGTCGCTGCCCCGCGACCTCTGGGTGCCCTACGGCACCACCGGCGACCACGCCCGCATCAACGTCGCCATCTCCCGGGGGAACGGCCGCCCCGACGTCCTCATCGGGGTGCTCAAGGACTACTTCGGCATCCCGATCCACCACTACGTCCAGGTCGACTTGGCGGGCTTCCGGGAGCTGGTGGCAGCCATCGACGGCGTGCCGATCTACTTCCCGTACCCGGCCCGCGACCAGCACTCCGGCCTTAACGTGCTGCAGACCGGCTGCGTCACCCTCGACCCGGTGCAGGCGCTGGGCTACGCCCGCTCCCGCTACTACGACGAGCTGAAGGACGGGAAGTGGGTGCGCGACACCCGGTCCGACCTCGGCCGCATCGCCCGCCAGCAGTACTTCATCCGCCAGGCGCTCAACCGGGCGGTCGAGAAGGGAGCGCGGAACCCGGGCACGCTCGACCGCCTGATCGACGCCGGCCTGGCCAGCGTCACCATCGACGACGAGTTGACCACTGGCGACATCTTCGACCTGGCGCAGCGGTTCCGGTCGTTCGACCCCGAGAGCCTCGAGACGTTCACCGTGCCGGTCACCCGGACGTTCAAGGGTGCGGCCGATGTGGTCGAGCTGGTCGAGGACCAGGCCGAGCCGATCCTCGCCAAGTTCCGGGGTGACTCGACCCCCACCGACCAGGGCGACGGCGACGTCACCGACATCGCCCCGGCGTCGGTCCGGATCACGGTGCTCAACGGCTCGGGCAACCAGGGCCAGGCCTCGGAGGCGGCGAACGCCCTCACCGACATCGGGTTCATCGTGGTCGGGCGGGGCGAGGAGCCGGGCTTCGGTATCGAGCAGACCCAGATCCGCTACACCGAGGGCAACAAGGAGGCGGCGCAGCTGGTGTCCCGCTGGCTGGTGTCCGACGCCGAGCTGCAGGAGGTGCCGGCCGACACCCCGGGCGTGGCCGACGGCGTCGTGGTCGTGACCGGGCAGAACTGGGCCGGGGTGCGTTCCGAGCCGACGACAGCCCTGAGCCCGGGCGACAGCTCGTCGACCACTGACGACGCCGACGATGCCGACGGCACGTCCGGGACCTCGTCGACCACTACGTCGTCCGCCACCAGCACCACCCTCGACGACGACTTCACGACCCCCACCAGCACCGACGAGACGACCACCACCACGGCTCCGCTCCCTGAGTGCTGACTCTGCAACAATCAACCACCCGTGAAGGGACTCATCCTGTCCGGCGGCGCTGGCACTCGCCTTCGCCCCATCACCCACACGAGCGCGAAGCAGCTCGTACCGATCGCCAACAAGCCGATCCTGTTCTACGGGATCGAGGACATGGCCGCGGCCGGCATCAAGGAGATCGGCATCATCGTCGGTGGCACCCGCGACGAGATCACCGAGGCGGTCGGTGACGGCTCCCGGTGGGACGTCAACGTCACCTACATCCCGCAGGACGAGCCCCTGGGCCTGGCCCACTGTGTCCTCATCGCCCAGGAGTTCCTGGGTGACGAGGACTTCGTCATGTACCTGGGCGACAACATGCTCCAGCAGGGCCTCGACGGCTTCACCAAGCGGTTCGACGCCGAGAAGGCCCGCTCGGCGCTGCCCCGGCTGGGCGACGAAGGCCTGACGCCGCCGGCGGCCCAGATCCTGCTGGCCCAGGTCGATGACCCCCGCCAGTTCGGCGTCGCCGAGCTGGGACCGGATGGCGAGGTGGTGCGGCTAGTCGAGAAGCCGGTCGAGCCGCCGTCGGACCTGGCGCTGGTCGGCGTCTACCTGTTCGACAAGAGCATCCACGAGGCCGTGCGGGCCATCGAGCCGTCGTGGCGAGGTGAGCTGGAGATCACCGACGCCATCCAGTGGCTCATCGACCACGGGCACCGGGTCAACCACGAGGTGCTCGAGGGCTGGTGGATCGACACCGGCAAGAAGGACCCGCTGCTGCAGTGCAACCGGCTGGTCCTGGAGACCATCGAGCCCAAGGTGCAGGGCTCGGTCGACGGCTCGTCGTCGATCGAAGGCCGGGTGGTGGTCGAAGAAGGTGCGCAGATCGTCAACAGCCGCATCCTCGGGCCGGCCATCATCGGGGAGCGGACCCGGATCGTGAACAGCTACATCGGCCCGTTCAGCTCGATCGCCTCGGACTGCGAGATCGTCGACGCCGAGATGGAGCACTCGGTCGTGCTGCAGCGCAGCTCGATCGTCGACGTCCCGCGCCTGACCGACAGCCTGATCGGCCGCGAGGTCGAGCTGTCGCGATCCGACCGGCGCCCCCGTGCCCTGCGCCTGATGCTCGGCGACCATTCGGTCGTCGAGCTGCACTGATCGAACCGATCAAGGAGTTCTGAGAGTTGGCCAGAATCGTCCCGTCCGACACGATCGACGGGGTCTACGTCGTCGAGCCCGCCATCCACGGCGATGACCGTGGCATCTTCATCGAGACCTACCGGCGCCAGTGGTTCCCGTCGGGTCGGGAGATGATCCAGGGCAACCGCGGCGACCGCCGGGCCGGCGCCGTCGTCGGGCTGCACTACCACTTGCACCAAGCCGACTACTGGTACGTGCCGTTCGGCCAGGCCCGGGTGGTGCTGCACGACCTGCGGGTCGGCTCGCCGACCGATGCCGCGACGCTGGTCATCGACCTGGGCAGCGAGCCGGGCACGCCGGGGGTCGAGCACGACCACCGGGGCGTCTACATCCCGCCGGGCGTGGCCCACGGCTTCGCCGCCCTGACCGACATGACGATCACGTACCTGGTCGACGGCTACTACAACCCGGCCGACGAGCTGGGCGTGGCGTGGGACGACCCGGTGATCAACGCCGATTGGGGGGTAGTCGACCCGGTGTTGTCCGACCGCGACAAAGCCAACCCCCTACGTGCCGACCTACAGGTCGATCGTCGGCCCTACGCTGCCCTGCGCACCTGAAGGCCCCGAGGAGCTAGCAACCCCATGAAGCAGTTCGTCACCGGCGGAGCCGGGTTCATCGGATCGAACTACGTCCGTTACGTCCTGGAGCACACCGACGACGAGGTGACCGTCTACGACGCGCTCACCTACGCGGGCAACCTGTCGACGCTCAAGGACGTCGACGACGACCCCCGCTACCAGTTCGTGAAGGGCAACATCTGCGACCCGGGCGTGCTCGAGGACGCGATGGCCGGCCACGACGCGGTGGTGCACTTCGCAGCCGAGAGCCACGTCGACCGCTCGATCGCCGGGCCGGACGACTTCGTCAACACCAACTGCTTCGGCACGAACGTGCTCATGGACACCGCCCGCCGCCTGGAGATCCCCCGGGTGGTGCACATCGGGACCGACGAGGTGTACGGCTCGGTCGAGGTGGGGTCGTCGAAGGAGACCGACCCGCTGGAGCCCCGGTCGCCGTACTCGGCGTCGAAGGCCGGCTCGGACCTGATCGCCCTGTCGTACCACCACACCTACGGGCTGCCGGTCACGGTGACCCGCTGCACCAACAACTTCGGGCCATACCAGTTCCCGGAGAAGGTCATCCCGCTGTTCACGACAAACCTGATGGAGGGCATCCCGGTGCCGCTCTACGGCGACGGGCTGAACGAGCGGGACTGGCTCTACGTCGACGACCACTGCGCCGGTGTCGACCTGGTCCTGCGCCAGGGTGCGCCGGGCGAGATCTACAACATCGGGGCCGGCAACGAGACCCCGAACCGGGTGCTGGTCGACAAGCTGCTGGCTCTATTCGATGCCGGCGAGGAGCTGGTCAACTACGTCGAGGACCGCCTCGGCCACGACCGCCGCTACTCGGTCGACATCGCCAAGGTCACGGCGCTCGGCTGGAAGAAGCAGCGGACCCTCGACGAGGCGCTCGAGGAGACCGTCGCCTGGTACCGCGACAACGAGTGGTGGTGGCGCCCGCTGAAGGAGCGGGAAGCGGCGGCTCGTCGATGAAGGTCCTGGTCACCGGGGCCGGAGGGCAGCTGGGGCACGACGTGGCGTCGGTGTGCGAGGCGTCGGGCGACGAGGTCGTCGCTGCCGGGCACGCTTCGCTCGATGTCGGCGACCGGGACGCGGTCTTCCAGGCGATCACCGCGCTGCGGCCCGATGCCGTACTGCACGTCGGTGCATGGACCGCCGTCGACGCCTGCGAGGGCGACCCCGACCGGGCCTACCGGGTGAACGCCCTGGGCACCCGCTGGGTGGCCGACGCCAGCCGCCAGGTGGGCGCCTATCTGGCCTACGTGTCGACCGACTACGTGTTCGACGGGACCAAGGACGGCCCCTACGTGGAGTGGGACGCCACCAACCCCCAGTCGGTGTACGGCCGGTCGAAGCTGGGCGGCGAGGACGAGGTCCGGGCCCACGCCCCGGGCGCCGCGGTGGTGCGGACATCCTGGGTGTGCGGCGAGCACGGCCACAACATGGTGAAGACCGTGCTGGGCCTGGCCGACCGCCCCGAGCTGGCCTTCGTCGACGACCAGCGGGGCTGCCCGACCTTCACCGCCGACCTGGCGGTCGCCCTGCGCCGCCTGGCTGCATCTCGCCTGGCGGGGACATACCACATCACCAACCAGGGCGACGTGAGCTGGTACGAGTTCGTCGGCGACATCCTCGAGCTCTCCGGCCACGACCGCGCCAAGGTCCGCCCGATCAAGACCGCCGACCTCGACCCCCCACGCCCCGCCCCCCGCCCGGCGAACTCCGTCCTCGACAACGCCGCCCTCCGCCTCTCCGACCTCCCGCTACTTCCCCCCTACCAAGAAAGCCTCACCCGCCTCCTAAAACGGCTGCAGTAGCGGCGGAGAAATCGGCGTCGGCCTGGCGGCCGACTCGCTCATCCCTCCTGCCGGGCCCTAGTGCTGCGACCGATGGTCGGGCGGCGCCGGGTCGGTGTTCCCGAGGAAGTGGCGTCGGCCTTCGGCCGACTCGCAGCTCTGATGCCCCGGTCGGGGGTTGCTAGCTGCTGGGTGGGGTGGCGGTGCATCTCTGCTACGGCGTGGGGACGACCGAGGGGCGTCGGCCTGCGGCCGACTCGCTCCCATTTACCGCCCGGGGGCGCCGGGTCGGTGATCCCCTGGGCCATGGCGTCGGCCTTCGGCCGACTCGCAATGTGATGCCCCCCCGTCCGGTGTTGGTCGTCGTCGTGGTGGTGTGGCGGTGCCTTGCGGCGCATCGGAAGACCAACGGGTGGTGTGGGCTGTCAGCCGGCTTGCTTGGCTGCTGCCGGGGGCCGAATGGCCCAGAGCAGGTTGAGGTCCGCGAAATATGCTAAAAGACATGGATAATCCGCGAAATCGGGTTAATGTCGCTTCTGTACGTCAGGCGGGGATCACGGACAGGAGGACATCGAGAGTGGCACTGACCCAGGCCCAGCGGACCGGCATGCGTGAGAAACTCACTCCGGCGATCGGCGAGGAGTATGCGGAGACCCTCATGGCAGAGCTCGACCAGATAGTCACCAAGGAGTTCGTCCGCGAGGAGATCGCTGGCGTCCGCCTCGAAGTCGCCGAGCTGCGCGGCGACGTGAACACCGGCTTCGCAAGGCTCGAGGCTGCGATGGCAACGGGCTTCGGTCAGCTTCGTGCCGAGTGGAAGGACGACCTGAAGGATGTCGTCGAGGGGACCATCAAGTGGACCATCACGACGACCCTCACTGTGCTCGCCATCGCGGCCACGATCTTGGGGCTCGTGGCGCTGTTCAAGGGCTAGCGATTGTGTTCAGCTAGCCAAGGAGGTGGAGGCGGCGGGCTAGGTCGCTGGTGAGGTGGTTGCCCGGGTCGAGGCGGGCGCGGGTGGAGCGCCACTCGTCGAGGCGGGGGTACATCACGGGGACCAGGTCGGGGTGAAGGCAGCTGTCCTTGGCGAGGTACACGCGGCCGCCGGATTCGGCGAGGCGGTGGTCGAGGCGGCTCAGGAGCTCGGCCAACGAGCGGCTGCCCGCCGGGATGTCCAGCGCCAGCGTCCAGCCGGGGCCCGGGAACGACATCGGCCCCGGGTTGGCCGGCCCGAACCGCTTCAGCACCGCCAGGAAGCTGGCCGTGTGGTTGCCGACGATCGATTCGACGACCCAGCGCAGCAGGTCCTCCTGGCCGAACGGCACCAGGCACTGCCACTGCAGGAACCCCCGCGGCCCGTACAGCCGGTTCCAGTGATCGAACATGTCGAGGGGGTAGTAGAACTTCGTGATCGTCTGGAGCTCGCCCCGGCGCTGCTTCGGCTCCTTGCGGAACCACAGCTCGTTGAACGCCCGCACGCTGAACCGGTTCAGCAGCCCTGACGGCGCCGGCGGCGCCGGGATCAGCTTGGGCGGGTCGAACGCCAACGGGTCGCCCTTGCCGCCCTGGGCGTCGAACTGGGCCCGGGTGGCGAAGTCCCCCTGGTACAGCACCGACCGACCCAGGTTGCGGCCGCCCGACACCAGATCGATCCACGCGGCCGACGCCTGGTAGCGGTCCTCGCCCTCGGTCAGCAGCGCCAGCGCGCTGTCGAGGTCCGGCGCCCGGTCGATGTCGACCGACAGCAGGCTGGTCTCGATCGGCCGCAGCGCCACCGTGGCTTCGATGATCGTGCCCGTCAGGCCCATGCCCCCGCAGGTCGCCCAGAACTCGTCGGGCGTCTCGGAAGGCGTCAGGGTCCGGGTCGACCCGTCGGGCAGCGCCAGCAGGATCGACCGCACGTGCGTCCCGAACGTCCCGGCGGCGTGGTGGTCCTTGCCATGCACGTCCGACGCGATGGCTCCGCCCACGGTCACGAACTTCGTCCCTGGCGTGACCGGCAGGAACCACCCCTGCGGCACCGAGACCCGCATCAGGTCGTCGAACGACGTGCCCGCCAGCACCCGCACGACCCCACTGACGGGGTCGAGGTCGAGCACGCCGTTGACGCCGGTGGCCTCGACCACCAGCCCGCCGGCGTTCATGGCGGCATCGCCATAGGCCCGGCCCAGCCCCCGGGCGATGACGCCCCGCGGCCCCGCGTCCAGCGACGCCTTCGCCAGCTCGTCGGGACTTGTCGGCCGGGCGACGTGGCTGGCGGTGACGGGGTTGCGCCCCCACCCGGTGACGAGCTCCATGCCCTGGTCCAACGAGCGCGTCACGCCGTGTACACCCCGATCCCGAAGATCACGATCCATGCCAGTCCGGTCAACTGCAGGATCCTGTCACTCAGGAAGATCTCCTCGGGCGCGGACCCCTTGCCCTGGTCGAGCACCAGCGCGTACCGCAGGACCGCGGTGATGAACGGCACGATCGACGCCTGGAACCACGGCAGGCCGTCGGGATTGGCCAGCGCGGCCGACGTGGCGTTGTCGAACGCCCACTGCACATACGCCATGAGCATCGCGCCCGACGTGACCGCCCGCAGGTAGGTGATGTACTCGGGCCGATAGGCGGCGAGCACCGGCCGGAACGCGCCGGCGTCGTTGCCCATCTCGGCGGCCTCGGCGCCCCGCTTGCCGGTGACCACGAAGAGCGACCCGAAGATCGTCACGGCGAAGAACCACCGCGAGATGGCGACGTCGGTGGCCTCGGCCCCGCCGACGGCCCGCAGCACGAACCCCGACGCCACGGCCACCAGGTCGATGACCGGGATGTGCTTCAGCCACGTCGAGTAGGCGGTGGTCAGGCAGACGTACGCCAGCACCACCGCAGCCGTGCGGGCGTTGGCCAACAGCGCCACCCCCGCCGCGCCCACGAGGAGCGCAGCGCCCAGCGAGAAGCCCAGCGACACCGGCACGAGGCCGCTGGCGATGGGCCGGTAGCGCTTCTTCGGGTGAAGCCGGTCGGCCTCGGCGTCCCGGGCGTCGTTGATGTAGTAGGTGCCCGCAGCGGCCATGCAGAAGGCCACGAAGGCGATGCACGCGTCGAAGAGCGCGGGCCACTCCTTCAAGATCCCCGCGGCACCCGGCGCGGCGAAGACCAGGAGGTTCTTCGTCCACTGCTTCGGGCGGGCGAGCCTGAGCAGCCCGACGGCCAGCGACGACGAGGACCCAGAGGACCCGGAGGACCCGGTAGCGCCCGAGGGCGAGGGGTCGTCAGGCAAGGGCTCAGCCATGCTGGTCGGTTGGTCTGAAGTTGCCGTCATGCGTCAAGCTCCCAGTCGCTCTCGGCAGGTCAGCGGTTGGCTGAGACTTTGCGCCACACCGGGCGGGGTAGGTGGCGGAACACGGTCATGAGGTAGCGGAAGGTGCCCGGCACCCACACGACCTCCTTGCTGCCCGACGCCAGGGCGCCGGCGGTGGCGTCGGCGACGGCCGATGCCGTGGTGGCCAGGGGCGCCGGCTCCTTGCCCGACGTCATCGACGTGTGCACGTAGCCCGGCCGCACGACGACGACCCGCACGCCCGACCCCACCAGCGAGTCGCCCAGGCCCTGGGCGAACGCGTCGAGGCCGGCCTTGGACGACCCGTACACGAAGTTGGAGCGCCGGGCCCGCTCGCCGGCCACCGACGACAACACCACGATGCTGCCGTGGCCCTGCTGGCGCAGCCGCGAGGACACGTGGAGGAGGGTCGACAGGGGACCGGTGTAGTTGGCGGTGACGGCCTCGGCCGCGGCCGACGGGTCGTCCTCGAAACGCCCCTGCTCGCCGAGCACCCCGGCGGCCATGACCACGCAGTCGACGTCGCCGCCACCGGGCATGGCATCCCACACCGCCTTCACGGCGTCGGCGTGGCTGCCCACGTCCAACGCGTCCCACGAGGTCAGGGCAACATCGGCCCCCTCCTCACGCAGGCGCGCTGCGACCGGCTCCATGGCATCGGGATGCCGCCCCGCGAGGACGACCGACGTGCAGCCGTCCTTCACCAGGCGCTCGGCGATGGCGGCTCCGATGTCGGAAGCGCCACCGAGCACCACGAGTGATTGGACAGCACCGAGCGCGTTTCGCACGACAAGAATCCTCTCCGGCCCCCATCCGACAGAGACGCGACCATAGTGCTTCGGGCCGTCCGCTGGGTGGTAACCGGGGGCGGCAAGTCGGGTAACCAGAGGGTACGGCCGCGACTGGTGGGGACGGGGTCGAACGACGGACTACCGTTTCCGCTCACGCCGTCAGGGCTGGGGCAATGGGAGGTCCACCACATGGCGCAGATCGCCGTCATCGGAGCGGGGTACGTCGGGCTCACGACCGCTGCCTGCTTCTCGCACCTCGGGCACGACGTCGTGTGCGCGGACATCGACGAGGATCGCGTGGCGCAGCTGAGCCGGGGCGAGGTCCCCATCATCGAAGCCGGCCTCGACAACCTGGTGCGCGAGGGACTGGAGAACGGCCACCTCAAGTTCGTCGTCGGGGCCGAGAACGCCGCCCGCGACGCCGACTTCGCCTACCTCTGCGTCCCCACCCCCCAGGCCGACGACGGTTCGGCCGACCTCTCGTACATCGAGGCCGCGGCCCGCCAGATCGGGCCGGTGCTCCCCAGCGAGGCCGTCGTCGTCAACAAGTCGACGGTGCCGGTCGGCTCGACCCGGGCGGTCGAGCGGCACCTGGGCCGGGACGACGTCGCGGTCGTCAGCAACCCCGAGTTCCTCCGGGAGGGCTCGGCGGTCCACGACTTCCTCAACCCCGACCGGATCGTCATCGGCAGCGAGCACCAGTCGGCCGCGGTGCAGGTGGCGTCGCTGTACATAGGGGTCACTGCACCGATCATCGTCACCGACCCGGCGTCGGCCGAGACCATCAAGTACGCCTCCAACGCCTTCCTGGCCACCAAGATCAGCTTCGTCAACGCGATCGCCGCCGTGTGCGAGGCCGTCGGCGCCGACGTCAAGGACGTCGTGCTCGGCATGGGCTACGACAAGCGCATCGGCCACGAGTTCCTGCGGCCCGGCCCGGGCTGGGGCGGCAGCTGCTTCCCCAAGGACTCCCGGGCGCTGGTCCACATCGCCGACTCGGCCGGCTACTCGTTCGACCTGCTCCGGGGCGTCATCACCGTCAACGACGAGCAGTTCCACCGGGTCGTCACCAAGGTGCGCGAGATGGCCGGCGGCTCACTCGACGGCGTGAAGGTCGCGGCCTGGGGCCTCACGTTCAAGGCCCGGACCGACGACACCCGCGACTCGCCCGCCCTGCGCATCATCGAGCTGCTCCGGGCCGAGGGCGCCGAGGTCGCCGCCTACGACCCGGCGGTCAAGGCCCCGCTGGCCGGGCTGATCCCCGCCAACGACCCGTACTCGGTCTGCGAGGGGGCATCGGTGCTGGCCGTGCTCACCGAGTGGGACGAGTTCCGCTGGACGGACTTCGAGAAGGTCGCCAACCTGATGGCGTCGCCCAAGGTCGTCGACGCCCGCAACCTTCTGGACCGCCCCGCCCTGGAGCGACGAGGCTTCACCTACGTCGGCATCGGTCGCTGACCGAAGCAAACTCCGCCACACAACGAAAGTCGAGGCACGAGAACCATGGCGCGCGTCGTCGTCACCGGGGGGGCCGGGTTCCTGGGCTCGCACCTGTGCGAGGTCCTGCTCGATCGCGGTGACAAGGTCATCGCCATCGACAACCTCGTCACCGGGGCCGTCCCCAACATCGAGCACCTCTTCGGCCGGCCCGGCTTCACCTTCGTCGACCACGACGTCAGCACCTACGTGTGGGTGCCCGGCCCGGTCGATGCCGTGCTGCACTTCGCCAGCCCGGCCTCGCCCCGGGACTACCTGGAGATGCCGATCCAGACGCTGAAGGTGGGCAGCCTCGGCACCCACAACTGCCTCGGCCTGGCCAAGCGCAAGGACGCCCGCTTCCTGCTGGCGTCGACCAGCGAGGTCTACGGCGACCCCAAGGTCCACCCCCAGCACGAGCAGTACTGGGGCCACGTCAACCCGGTCGGCCCCCGCGGCGTCTACGACGAGGCCAAGCGCTTCGCCGAGGCCATGACTATGGCGTACCACCGCTTCCACGGCCTCGACGTCCGCATCGTGCGGATCTTCAACACCTATGGCCCGCGCATGCGGATCGAGGACGGGCGCGTGGTGTCGAACTTCCTGGTGCAGGCCATCCAGGGCAAGCCGCTCACCATCTACGGCGACGGCACCCAGACCCGGAGCTTCTGCTACGTCGACGACGAGGTCCGGGGCTTCCTCGCCCTGCTCGACGGCGACATCACCGGCCCGGTCAACATCGGCAACCCGGGGGAGTTCACGGTCTCCGAGCTGGCCGAGATCGTGATCGAGCTGACCGACTCGACGTCGGAGATCGTCTACGAGCCGCTGCCCGCCGACGATCCGACCCAGCGCAAGCCCGACATCTCCCTCGCCCGCGAGGCGCTCGGCTGGGAGCCCACGGTCGACCTCCGGGAGGGCCTGGCCCGCACGGCCGACTACTTCCGCAACGCCCTGGGCTGATCGCTGCGCGGCCTCGGGGCCGCGCAGGTTCCGTCGGGGCTTGCGCGTTCGTGCGAGGATCATGGGTCGTGCGAGTGGCCGTCGTCCTGGAGCAGTGCTGGCATCGGGTGCCTGGTGGCACGGCGCGTGCCGCGCTCGAGCAGGTGCGGTCGGTCGCGGCCACCCGGCGGGTCGACCAGATCGGCGTGGCCGCCAAGCACCTGAAGCCGCCGCCCCCGCCGTGGCGGCCGTCCATCCCGATGAAGCACCTGCCCCTGCCCCGCAAGGTGCTGTACGAGTCGTGGAACCGGCTGCGCTGGCCGGGTGTAGAAGGCGCCACCGGGCGGGTCGACCTCGTCCACGCCACCGGCTACGCCGTGCCCCGGCGCACGTGCCCGCTCGTGGTCACCATCCACGACATCGCGTGGCGCCGTGATCCCGGCAACTTCACGGCCAACGGCGTGCAGTTCTTCGAGGGGGCGCTGGCCCGCACCCGGGACGACGCCGACCTGGTGCTCTGCCCGTCCAACGCCACCCGCGACGACTGCGCCGCGGCGGGCATCGAGCAGGCCCGCCTCCGGGTCATCCCGTGGGGCATGGCCGCCACCCCGGCCGGCGACGATGCGGTCATCCGCATGCGGGCCCGTTACGGGCTCACCGGTCGCTACATCCTGGCGGTCGGCACGCTGGAGCCCCGCAAGAACCTGCCCCGGCTGTTCGAGGCCATGACCCAGCTGCCCCACGACGACGTGGTGCTCGCGGTCGCCGGCCCGACGGGCTGGGGCGACGCCCTGGGCGACCTCGCCCCCAAGCTCGGCGACCGGGTCAAGTTCCTCGGCTTCGTGGAGCCCGAGCTGCTGTCGCCGCTCTACAAGGCGGCGGCCGTCGTGGCGTACCCGTCGCTGTGGGAGGGCTACGGCCTGCCGGTGGCCGAAGCACTGGCCCAGGGCGCGCCGGTGGTCACGTCGAAGGGCACCGCCACCGAGGAGCTGGTCGCCGGCGGTGCGGGCCTCGCCGTCGACCCCTACGACCCCACGGCCATCGCCGAGGCGATCGCCTCGATCCTCGACGACTTCGACTTCAGCGAGCGGCTCCGGACCGCCGCGCTGGCCCGAGCCGCCGAGCACACCTGGGAGGCCACCGCCATCCAGACCGTTGCCGCCTACGAGTTCACCGCTGCCCGCGGCCAGGTGTGGTCATGAGCGAACCGACCCCTGTCGGGTTCAACCTGCTCTGGCTGGTGCCGGGGGTGGTCGGGGGCACCGAGGAGGCCACCGTCGAGCTGCTCACCGCGCTCGCCCAGGAACGCCCCGAGGGGTTGAGCCACCGGCTCTACGCGCTCGAGTCGTTCGCCGCGGCGCACCCCCAGGTCGTCGAGCGCTACACGACCCGGCTGCTGCCGCTCCGGGGCCGCCTCAAGCCGCTGCGGGTCGTCGCCGAGGGCACCTGGCTGGCCAACACCGCCCGTCGCGACGGCATCCAGCTGCTCCACCACCTCGGCGGGACGCTGCCGCCCCGCTCGACGCTGCCGGCGGTCGTCACGGTCCACGACCTCCAGCCCTTCGACCTGCCCGAGAACTTCCACCCCGCCAAGCGGATCTACCTGCACCGGGCGGTGCCGCGGGCGGTCCGCAAGGCCCGGCTCGTGCACGTGCACAGCGACTTCGTGCGCCGGGGCCTGCTCGCCCGCTTCTCGATCGAGCCCGAGCGGGTGCGGGTGGTACCTGCCGGAGTCCGGCCCCTCGTGGCGCCCCGGCTCACCCCCGAGGAGTTGCGCACCCGCTACGACCTGCCCGAGCGCTGGCTCATCTACCCGGCCATCACGTACCCCCACAAGAACCACCTGACCCTGCTCCGGGCATTCGCGGGGGTCGCTGCCAAGGACCCGGACGTGGCGCTGGTGCTGACCGGCCGGCCGGCCGAGGGCGAGGCGGCGGTGGTCGGGGAGCTCAGCCGGCTGGGGCTGGCCGATCGGGTACGGCGCACCGGCCGGGTCCCGCGCCAGGACCTGCTCGGCCTGGTTGCCCACGCCGCGGCGCTGACGTTCCCGTCCCGGTACGAGGGCTTCGGCCTGCCGGTGCTGGAGGCGATGGCGCTCGGTACGCCGGTGCTGGCCGCCGACGCGACCGCGCTGGTCGAGGTCGTGGGCGCGGCCGGGCTGCTGCTGCCGCCTGACGACGCGGACATGTGGACGGACGCGATGCTTGATGCCGTGTCGGGGACGAACCGAGAGAGCTGGGCCCGCGCCGGTAGGGCCAGGGCCGAGGAGCTGTCGTGGGCCCGAGCGGCCAGCGGCATCGCCGAGCTGCACCGCGACGCCCTCACCCTCGACGACCCCAGCACGGCGAAGGTCGACCAATGAAGCTGCTGGTCGTCTGCCCGCACTACGCGCCCGACACGGCGCCGACGGGCGAGGTCATGACCGCCATCGGCACCGAGCTGATCAAGCGGGGCCACACCCTGCACATCGTCACCTCGTTGCCCTGGTACCAGCACCACCGGGTCGAGCCGGGCTGGGGTGGGCGGCTGTGGCGCCACGAGAAGACCGAGTGGGGCCAGGTCACCCGGGTGCACCCGTTCCCCACTGACAAGCGCAACATCCCCGCCCGGGCGCTGGCGTTCCTGGGCTTCACGTTCCTCGCCACCTGGAAGGCCGTGTTCGGCAAGCGGCCGGGCCGGCCGGATGCGGTCTTGGCGATGTCGCCGCCGCTGACGCTCGGGGCCGCGGGCTGGCTGGCGGCCCGGCGCTGGCGGGTGCCGTTCGTCTTCAACATCCAGGACGTGTTCCCCGACGTGGCCATCGAGGTCGGGGCCATCAACAACCCGAAGGTCATCAAGCTGGCGTACTGGCTCGAGCGCTGGAGCTACAAGCGTGCGGACGCCGTCACGGTCCTGTCCGACGACCTGCACGACAACCTCGTCGCCAAGCTCCAAGGCAAGGTCGCCGACCCCGACGACAAGGTCAGGGTCATCCCCAACTTCGTCGACACCGACCGCATCCGACCCCGCGACCCCGACGCCGGCGGCTACCGCCGGGAGCAGGACCTGGTCGGCAAGCGGGTGGTCATGTACGCCGGCAACATCGGCTACTCGCAGTCGCTCGACCTGGTGCTCGGCGCCGCCCGGGAGCTGGCCGACCGGCGTGACGTGGTGTTCGTCATCAACGGCGGCGGCTCGGCCCGGGCTGACCTCGAGGCCCAGGCCGCCGACCTCCCGAACGTCCGCTTCGTCGACTTCCAGCCCAAGGAGCGGCTCCCCGAGGTCCTGGCGGCCGCCGACATCCACGTCGTGCCGCTGCGCCGGGGCCTGGCCGCGTCGAGCGTGCCGTCGAAGACCTACTCGATCATGGCGGCCGGCCGGCCCTTGGTGGCGAGCGTGGACGAGGGCACCGAGGTCGCTCGGGTGGTCGAGCGGGCCGAGGCCGGTCTCGCCGTGCCTCCGGACGACCCCGCGGCTTTCACCGCGGCGGTCACCAAGCTGCTCGACGCGCCCGAGATGGCGGCCGAGATGGGCCGCAACGCTCGGCGGTTCGTCGAACGCTGGGCGTCACCGGCGGTGGTAGCCCTCCAATACGAGACGCTCTTCGACGAGCTCCGGGCGAGGCGCTAGCCAGCGACGCCGCGCTCAGCGCGCGCCGGGGCGCTCGGAGCGTCGACCGCCGGTTCCCACCGCGGTCGCCGTGCAGAGTACGGTTGCACCCTCTATGGGCAAGGCATCCTCGTCGAAGAAGATCGCGCGCGCGGCCCGCGCCGGCGGCCGCGTGTCCGGCGTTCGTCAGCGCAACCTCCTGTTCCCGGGCACGATCGCCGCGATCGTGGTCTTCGGCCTCGCCATGGTCGGCTACTCGGTGAAGGACCACAAGGACGAGGCCAAGGACCTGGCGCCGACGTACCCGCACGACGGCCAGCCCTACGACCACTGGCACGCCGCCTACGGCATCAACGTCTGCGGCGAGTGGCTGGCGCCGATCCCCGAGTTCGAGAGCCCGATCGGCATCCACACCCACGCCGACGGCGTCATCCATATCCACCCGTTCAACATCGAGGGCGCGGGGGAGAACGCGACGCTGGGCAACTTCTTCAAGGACATGCCCGCCAGCCCGGAGCCCTTCCCGGTCAAGCTCACCGACACGAAGCTGACCTACGGCGGCAAGACCTGGGAGACCGACAAGACCAAGTGTGACGGCAAGGAAGGTGAGCTGGTGGTCGCCCGCTGGGAGGACGTCCAGAACACCAAGAAGAAGCCGGCGCTGCTCTACAAGAACTTCGACGACATCCGCTTCCGGGAGAACGGCGAGGGCTACACCATCGCCTTCGTGCCCAAGGACGACAAGGACATCCCGAAGCCGGAGTCGGCTGCCAACCTGAGCGAGCTGGGGGCGGCGGACAGCGGCAACACGCAGGGGTCGACAACCACTGCGGCTGAAGGCGCGACGACCACCACTGCCGCCGGCGCCACGACCTCGACCACCGCGGCGGGCGCCACAACGAGCACGACCGAGGCGGGGTGATGCGCGCCGTCGTGCTGGTGGGGGGCTTCGGCACGCGGCTTCGTCCTCTCACGAACACCCGGCCCAAGCAGATGCTGCCGGTCGTCAACCGGCCGATGATCGAGCACGTCGTCGGCCACCTGACCGAGCACGGCATCGACGACGTGGTGCTGTCGATGGGCTACCGGCCCGACGCCTTCGCCGCCGCCTACCCGAGCGGGGTGTGCGCGGGCGCCCGGCTGCACTACGCCGTCGAGCCCGAGCCCCTCGACACCGCCGGCGCCATCCGCTTCGCAGCGCTGGACGCCGGCATCGACGACACGTTCCTCGTCCTCAACGGCGACGTGCTGACGGACCTCGACGTCCGCAGCTTCGTGGCCTTCCACCGGGCCCGGGGCGCCGAGGCCACCATCCACCTCTTCCCGGTCGACGACCCGTCCCGCTTCGGCGTGGTGCCCACCGACGACACCGGCAAGGTCCTGGCGTTCGTCGAGAAGCCGCCCCGCGAGTCGGCGCCGACGAACCGGATCAACGCCGGCACCTACGTGCTGGAGCCGTCGGTCCTCGATCGGATCCCGGGCGGCCGCAAGGTGTCGGTCGAGCGCGAGACCTTCCCGGCCATGGCCGCCGAAGGCCGCCTGTACGCCTGCGAGGGCGCCACCTACTGGCTCGACACCGGCACGCCCGAGCAGTACATCCAGGCCCAGACCGACCTGCTCGACGGCCGCCGGGGCGCACCGGTGGACGGCGTCGACGCGTCGGCTCAGGTCGACCCGGCCGCGGTGGTGGTCCGCTCGGTCGTCGGCCCCGAGGCCGTCGTCGAGGCCGGCGCCACCGTCGAGGGCTCGGTCCTCCTGCGGGGCGCGCTGGTACGGAGGGGCGCCGTGGTCACCGACTCGGTGGTCGGCGCCGCGGCCGAGGTGGCCCCGGGGGCGTGGGTGGTCGGCGGGACCATCGTCGGTGACGGCGAGGTGGTCGCCACGGGCACGCGGCTCGACGGTGCTCGGGTGCCTGTTCCGGCATCTTGATCCAAAGGTGAGGGTGAAATGAAGGCGTTGGTCACGGGTGGTGCGGGCTTCATCGGGTCGACGCTGGTCGACCGCTTGCTCGCCGAAGGGCACGAGGTGGACGTGCTCGACGACTTGTCGTCGGGGTCGCTGGCCAACCTCGCCGAGGCGCGGGCCGACCGCTCCAACAAGCTGAACTTCCACCAGATCGACATCCGGGACCCGGAGCTCGTCGGCGTCATCGAGCGGCGCGAGCCCGAGGTGGTCTTCCACCTGGCGGCCCAGGCCGACGTCCGGGTGTCGGTGGCCCGGCCGGCGTTCGACGCCGAGGTCAACGTGGTGGGCACGCTCAACGTCCTCGAGGGGGCCCGCAAGGCCGGCAGCCGCAAGGTGGTGTTCGCCTCCAGCGGCGGGACCATCTATGGCGAGCCCGACGCCAGCGAGCTGCCGTGCAAGGAGTCGCACCCCCAGGTCCCGACCTCGCCGTACGGGGTCACCAAGAAGGTGGTGTTCGACTACCTCAACATCTACCGCATGCTGCACGGCATCGAGTTCACAGCCCTCGCCCTCGCCAACGTCTACGGGCCGCGGCAGGACCCGCACGGCGAGGCGGGTGTGGTCGCCATCTTCGCCGGGCGCCTGTTGGCGGGCGAGCCCTGCACGGTGTTCGGCGACGGCGAGCAGACCCGCGATTTCGTGTTCGTGGACGACGTCGTCGACGCGTTCGTGCGGGGGGCGGACCGGGGTGACGGGTTGCTGGTCAACGTGGGCACAGGCGTCGAGACGTCGGTCAACCACCTCTACCGCACCATGGCCGCCGCGGCCGGTGTCGACAGCCCGGCCCAGAGCGCCGCCGCCCGCGCCGGCGAGCTGCAGCGCTCGGCGCTCGACCCCAGCCGGGCGGCAGTCCAGCTGTCCTGGAAGCCGTGGACCTCCCTCGAGGAGGGCACCGCTCGCGTCCTGGACTGGTTCAAGACGCGCGCCTGACACGATGGACGCATGAGCGCGAGCAGCCTGCTCGATGTCCGGCGGGACGATCCCCCGGCCTCGACGGGCCCGCCTGAGGCGACGAAGGAGCGGACGCGCCCGTTTGGCGGAGTCCGGCCGCCCCGGGCGGTGTGGTGGGCGACGGCCCTGTTCGTCGCCGTGCTCGGCCTGTGGACCATCGCCGTGCCGGCCTACCGGGCCCCGGACGAGCACGCCCACTTCGACCTGGCGCTCTACCTGGCCGAGGGCCACGGTTACCCCCGCTACGACGGCCGCTACTTCGGCAAGGCGCTGGACCTCGACCAGCACCCGTGGCTGGTCGACCCGACCGAGACGTGGCCGACGTTCGACGAGGCCGATGCCGTGCCCCGCAGCGAGCGGCGCGACGTCGAGGAGCTGGGCGGCGTCGCCCCCGACCCCCACGCCGGCATCTTCAAGGGCCGCCCCGACCACCCGTACCTCTACAACCAGATGCCGCAGCACCCGCCGCTCTACTACTACGGGATGGCCGCGGTGCTGCAGGCGGAGCGCTGGCTGCTGCCGGGCTCGCACCCGCTGTCGCTGGACGCCGAGCTCGGGCTGCTGCGTCTGGCCAACGTCCTGCTCGTGGCCGGGCTGCCCTTGCTGGCGTGGGCGACGGCCCGGCGGTTGGGGGCCGACGACGGCGTCGGCGTGGTCGCGGCACTGATCCCGCTGGCCTTCCCGCAGCTGGCCCACGTCGGGGCCAGCGTCAACAACGACAACCTGTTCATCCTGTTGGGAGGCGTCCTCGCCGTGTTGCTCGCGGGGGTGGCGCGGGGTCGCCGCGGCTGGCGCACCGACGTGGCGGTCGGCGTCGTGCTGGCGCTGGCGCTGCTCACCAAGGCGTTCGCGTTGATGTTCCTGCCCTGGGTCGTGGCGGCCTACGGGCTGGCGTGGTGGCGCTCGGGCCGGGCCCGGCCGGCGGCGCTCGGGGGCCTGCTGGCCGGGGGCATCGGCTGCGTCCTGGGCTTCTCGTGGTGGGTCGCCAACTGGGTCAACGTCGGCCAGCCCGCGCCGACCACGGAGAACCTGACCCGGCTGCCCTCGCAGCGGCCGCCCGACGACGCCATCTCGCCGATGGCGTTCGCCTGGACGTTCAGCGGCGAGCTCGTGGCCCGGACGTGGGCGTGGGTGGGGTCGCGCAACCCGAAGTTCGAGCTGCCCGTGGCGGTCGTGGTGGTGCTGACCGTGCTGGTCTGCCTGGCGGTGGTGCGGGCCTGGCGTGCCGGGACGGTGGGGCGGCGCGACATCGCGCTGGCACTGCTACCGGTCCTGCTGGTGGTCCTGTTCGTCGCCCGCCGGTCGTGGGGGCTGTACGAGACCAACGCCAAGTTCGCGTTCATCCAGGGCCGCTACCTGTTCGGCTGCCTCGTCGGGCCGTGCGCCGTGGTGGCGGTGGGCGCGGTGCGGGCCCTCGGCACCCGCCGGGCGGCGGCGCTGGTGCTGACCGCGGGAGTGGCCCTCCAAGCTGACATCATCAGCGCTGTGGTGCGTGGGTCGTGGACCGGCAACGGGAGCTTCGGTGCTGTCCAGGGTGCGCTGGCATGGAGCCCTTGGCCTCCGGCGGTCGCCTACGCCCTGGTTCTGGCGGCACTTCTGGCCGCGATCACCACCGGTGTGGCCATCGCGCGGCTGCCGGCGGCAAGAGTGCAGCCAGATTTCTCAACGCTGTCGCGGAAGGTCGTAGCCTTGCTCCGTCGCGGGGCTGGTGACGAGGAAGGGCGGAACGAAGCGCAATGGTCATGACAACGGTCGTGTCGCCGCCGGCCGATGTCGAGGTCGGGACCGAGGTCGAGGCCGAGCCGCCGTCGACGCGACCCGCTCGGTCGTGGCGCTTCCTCTACGTCGTCGGGCTCGCCGTGCTGGTCGGCTTCGGCCTGCGCGTCGCCATCGGCCTGACCGACGGCGCGCCGCCGACCGACGAGACCGCGTTCCTGCGCTCCGGCCTCTCGATCGTCAACAACCACGGGTTCGATCGCACACCGGGCCGGCCCGAGACGCACTTCCCGCCGTTCGTCCCGTTCCTCATCGGTGTCGCCAGCAAGCTCTTCAACGATCCCCATGCCGGGACCGTGGCCGTCACCTGCCTGGCCAGCACAGCCCTGATCGTGCCGCTGGCGCTGGCCGCCCGGCAGGCCGCCGGGCCGGTGGCCGGGATGGTCACGGCCTGGGTCGCCGCGATCGGGCCCGGCTTGTCGACGACGTTCGTCACCGCGGGCAACGGCTCCGAGGCGGTGTACACGCTGATGCTGGTCGCCGGCGTGTGGTACGTCATCTCGGCGTCGTCCCGGGAGGGGTGGGCCCGGCGCTGGCGCCTCGCCGCGTCCGGGCTTTGCGTCGGGTTGGCCTTCCTGACCCGGCCCGAGGGCCTGATCCTGGCGGTGCCACTGGCGCTGGCGGCCGCCGTACCGGAGTTCCGCGCGCCCACTGAGGGGTTGTCCCGGCTGCGGGCGCTGGCGTCGCGAGTCGCGGGTGGGGTGCCGTCGGTGGCCGTCTTCGCCCTGCCGCTGATCCTGTGCGTGGTGCCGTACCTGATGTTCCTGCACTCCAACACCGGCAAGTGGGAGGTCAGCGCCAAGGCCCAGGACGTGTCGATCGAGGCGTGGCGGGCCGTCGCCAACGGCGACCGGCACGGCCGCGACCAGGAGCTGTACCGGCTCGACGGGTCGGGCCTGGAGCTGCCCAAGGAGCGCACGTCGCTGCAGGGGCTGGCGAAGCAGCATCCCCGGGCCTATGCCGGGATCGTCGGGGCCAACGTCCGGATGTTGGCCCAGACGGTGTTCGTCGCCGAGCCGGGTGAGCTGGCGGTGTGGGCGCTGCTGCCGGCGCCGCTGTGGATCCTGGTGGGCCTCGGCGCCTGGCGGCTGCGGGCGTCGCGCACGGTGCGCCTGCTGCTGGTGGTCGCGGCGCTGCCGCTGGCGACCGCCCTCGCGTTCTTCGTGCTGACCCGCTACCTGGTGGTCGTGGTGGCGCCGGCGACCGTGTTCGTCGGCATCGCGGTGGCGTCGCTGCCGCACCGCCGCCGGCGACCGGTGCTGGCCGGGACCATGGCGCTGCTCGCCGTGTCGACGATCTTCGCCTTCCACGGCGGCTCGGGCTGGTGGCACCCGCCCGACCACACCGCGCAGCGCCACGCGGGCGAGTGGATCGCCACGCACACCGCACCCGGCGATCGGATCATGACCCGGTCGATGGTGGTCGAGTACTACGGCCAGCGGTCGGCCGTGGCGCTGCCCTACGGCGACTACGACCAGATCCTCAACTTCGCCCGGCACTACGGGGTCCGCTACCTGGTGCTCGACCCGAGCACCTACCGGCGGCTGCGGCCCCAGCTGGCGTTCCTCATGAAGGTCGACTTCTGGCCGGGCCTGCGGCTGGTGCACGACGCCCGGGGCGAGGAGGGCAAGGTGCGGATCTTCGCGCTCGACCCGGTCCCACCGCCGGACGCGCCGATGGGGCCGTCGCTCGGCTTCGTCGGCGACTCGGCCTAGCGGGGTTCCAACCGCAGCAGGTAGAGGTCACCGCGGAAGCCCCACGCGGTGATGTCGTAGGCCCGGCGCAGCTGCGGGTCGTGGGTCAGCCGGTGGGTCCGCTGTTCGCCGCGGGGGCCGCGGTCGACGTACCAGACGGTGGTGCTCGGGTCGGCGAGGAGGCGGCTGCGGATCGTGCCGGGCGCGGCGTCGTAGAAGCGTTTGATGTCGCCGAGGGGCTCGACGGGGGAGAGGGCCGTGAGCTCGGGCGGTGCGTCCTGGCGGTCCCACCAGTAGTCGAACACCGTGCGGTACTCGGCCGGGGTCATGACGCGCTCACCTTCGTCGGCGTGGGCCTGCAGGGTGCTCATGAGGCCGGGCCAGTTCTCGGTGTAGGCGCCGGTGACCCGGCCGTGCCCGACGAGCAGGGCGAGGCACACGGCCGCGGTGGCGGCGATCTGGAGGCTGCGCCGAGGCACCTCGGCGACGACCCGCCCGACCAGCAGCCCGAGGGCAGGGAGCGAGCCGAGGACGTAGCGGGCGACCCCGTAGGGCCGCACGACCGAGAGGGCGATCAGCAGCAGCGGCGCCCCCAGGAACCAGGCCATCGGGACGAGCTGGACCCAGCCGTTGTCGTCGAGCCGGGCTCGGCGGATCCCGGCGACTGCGCCCAGCAGCGCCACCGCCCCCACGAGGAGGCCGATGGTGCTGCGCCCGACGAGCAGGTGCCAGACGCCTTCGACCTGGCCCCGGTTGAGCGGCGCAACCCAGTCCGCGACCTCGCCGGCGCCGAGGCCGAACAGCAGCAGGCCCTCGACGCCCAGCCCGGCCGCGACCGGCACGCAGGCCTGCAGCCAGCGCCGCCGGTCCGGTGATGCGGCGAGGACCGCCAGCTGGCTGACGAAGTGGAGCGCCGCCATGCCGTGGGCCAGGGGTGCCAGCAGCAGGCTGACCGCCCACAGCCGCAACCACCGGCGCCGCGACCCCTCGTCGTCCGCCTGGGCGGCGGCCACCAGGCCGAGCCACGACAGCGAGATCAGCAGCATCGCCAGGCTGTAGGACCGGGCCTCGATGGCGAACCGGGAGAGCGACGCGGTGCAGGCGAGGGTCGCCGCCGCGACCGTCCCCATCCACCAGCCGCCGAGCCGGCGGCCGATGTCGTACACCACCACGACCGTGGCGACGGCGGCCAGCAGCGACGGCAGCCGGATCCAGGTCGGCGCGATCGACAGCTGGGTCACCGGCCACATCAGCAGGTAGTAGACGGCCTGCGTGCCGCCCGACCCGCGCCAGGTGGCGACCAGGTCGCGGGTGGCGCCGACCGTGTAGGCCTCGTCGAGCCAGACCGGTCGGCGGTCGAGTCGAGGAATGGAGATGGCCGCTGCGGTCGCTGCCGCCAGGATCGCCGGCGCCCACCGGACGAGGGTCGACGTGGTGGCCGCCTGCAGTGCGGGTCGGTCGGGTTCGGTCCTGATGGCGCTCGCTGTGCTCATCGTCGTCCTCGCCCGACCAAGCTGAGAGCATCCCACGCCTGACCCCGTCACCGGGGTCACTCAGCCGGGAGGTTCAGCGGAACAGGTCCTCGGCCGCGGGGCGGACGACCTCGGTGACCACCTCGCCCCGGCCGAGCCAGTTGGGATCGACGCCTCGCACCACCGCCGCGCACAGCCCGGTCGCCTTGCCCATGACCATCTCGGCGGCCGACGCCAGCTCGTCGACGACGCACACCTCGGTGACCTGCAGCTCGTAGCCGTTCGAGTCCTTGGTGCCCCGCAGGTCGACGATGGGTTTGATGCCCGCGCAGCCGATGGCCACGTCGGTCAGACCCCGGCGCCACGGCCGGCCGAACGTGTCGCTGATGATGACCGCCACATCGACGTCGAGCCGCCCCCGCAGGCCGTCGCGCAGCCGCCGGGCCGAGCGGTCCGGCTCCTCGGGCAGCAGCGCCGCCCACCCGGCCGTGACGTTGGAGAGGTCGACGCCCGCGTTGGCGCACACGAAGCCGTGCCGGGTCTCGGCCACGATCAGCTCGCCCCGGCGGCGCAGGATCCGCACCGACTCGCCCTCGACGATCTTCTGCTTGCTGAGGGGATCGCCGGGATCGATGGGGACGAGCTGTGCCTCGGCCTTGGACACCACCTTCTGGGTCACCACCAGGACGTCGCCGTCCTGCAGGTCGGGTTTGGCGTCCGCGATGAGGCTGATGAGGTCGTCACCGGGCGTCACCTCTCCGATGCCGTCGACCGCCCAAATCTCGAGCCGCGGGCCCATGAACTGCCCCCTCTAGGAACTCACCGCCCCGTCAGAACCCGACGATCGTAGAGCACAGCTGAGCGGCTACGGACGGGTCGCGCATGATGGTGTCGGTGATCTGGCAACGCAACCCGAGCGCCTCCACGGCGGGCGCGAGGGCAGCATCCTGGGTGTCGATGACGAGCGTCCCGGCGAACTCCCGGTAGTGCCGGGCGACGCCCACGACTGACTGCTCGTGGCCCAACTCGGCGAGCATGCGGTCGGCCGGGCCCTTCAGCGCCCGGCCTCCGACGATGGGCGACACGGCGACCACCGCGGACCGCCGTGCAGCCACAGCTGAGCGGATGCCGGGGACCGCCAGCACGGGGTCGATCGACACCAGCGGGTTCGACGGTGCGACCACCACGACGTCGGCGGCGGCGATGGCGTCGAGCACCCCGGGCGCCGGCTGGGCGTCCTCCGCACCCACGAAGCGCAGCGCCTTCACCGGCACTGCGTGCTGGCGGCGTACGAAGTAGTCCTGGAAGGCGACCTCGTCGTCGTCGCCGAGGGCCGGGTCGTCGAGCCGGATGCGGGTGCGCAACGGGTCGTCGGTGGCCGGCAGCACCTGGAGGCCCAGCTTCCAGGCCGCGGCGATCTCGGCGGTGACCTCGCTCAGCGACGCGCCGTGGCGGAGCCGCTCGCTACGGAACAGGTGGGTAGCAAGGTCGCGGTCGCCGAGCCGGAACCAGGTCGGCGCGCCGTAGCGGTCGAGGCCCTCCATGGCGTGCCACGTCTCGTCCCGCAGGCCCCAACCCCGCTCGGGGTCGATGGCGCCCGCGACCGTGTAGATGACCGTGTCGATGTCCGGGCTGACGTGCAGGCCGTGCAGCTCGACGTCGTCACCGACGTTGACGATGGCCGTGACGCTCTGGGCCGGGACGGCACGCACCATCCCGGCGAGCAGCTTCGCGGCCCCTACGCCTCCGCAGACGACCGCGACAGCCATGGCGCGCCGGTCAGGCGATGCCCTTCAGGCGCCCCTCGAGCAGGTCCACGTCGGCGTTGACCATGAGCTTCACCAGCTCGGGGAAGCTGGTCTTCGGCACCCAGCCGAGCTTCTCGCGGGCCTTGGTGGCGTCGCCGACCAGCAGGTCGACCTCGGCCGGCCGGAAGAACTTCTCGTCGATGACGACGTACTTCTCCCAGTCCAGCCCGACGTGGTCGAAGGCCAGC
>Ga0075421_100000485_pt1 | contig 41764 bp, 43 predicted proteins | sample SoiMetdeltSBSDD5_FD_75292 | JGI IMG/M metagenome (GOLD analysis project Ga0075421, IMG submission 75292) | Bulk soil microbial communities from a Populus tree surrounding site in Tennessee, USA - Soil MetaG P. deltoides SBSDD5 | ecosystem: Environmental > Terrestrial > Soil > Tree plantation... | reverse complement strand
ACCGTCATCCCGGCCGTTTGCATTAATATCAATCATGCCCACCGGACATGGATGACTGACGATACGACAGCGTTCCATAAGCTCGTCATAGAATTCACCTTCCGGGCACGAAGGAATGGGGATACACGATTGGTATCGGCTGCTGAAATACTCACCGGGTCGGCATGAAGCCTGAGCATATCCCGTATTCGCCACTGTCAGGCAAATTGATACCAGGCTAATGACCGCTAAAAGTTTCAGGTGAAGAATTTTATTTTGCACAACCACCTCCTGCTTGAACTTGTCCGGGGATTAGGTGGGACTCAGATGCCTCGCTTCACCTAACCCCCGGACGATTAAATCTCTACTGTCCTTCTTCTTCGATCCCGTATTTCAATTCCGCCTGCGCTGAGATAGGTATCCTGAAATTACCCTTCCCAAATATTCGCATGAAGACAGTCGGGGAAATCACGTAGCCGTAGACAGTTACATGCGTCTCATCCACAATGACCGCTGTCACCTGAAGTGCTTTTTTACCGTTCCCTTGGGCATATTGTCGGGCCAGTGATTCCGCTTCGGCCGCATCTAATTTCACTTCTTGCGAGCCTGCAGAATAAGTCTGACCTTCACCACTTTCGATAAACTCCTTTCGATCCAGAGCGGTTGCCGCCGCATACGCCGCGCCATCAATCGCAATCCGGCCAAGCCGATATCGAACGAATATAATTCCCCCATCAACTACCAAGCCCACGAGTGCGAATAAAACGGGAATTAGCAATGCAAAGAGTAAAGCAGTTTGGCCCCGTTCGTTGTATTGGGTTAATCTCCTTAGTGGAGCTATCATCTTTATCTCCTTACGCACCGAACCCATAAGTGGGCGGAGCATAAAAGGGATCGGTATAAATTCCCCGTTCATCTTCCAAAATAAGCCAACGTGACTGTTGAGTATCGTAAGACAAGAGGGCATGACCAGCCAACCAAGCCTGCTGTCGCTTAATCACCTGCCCCGTCTTGATATCCACTAATTCTCGAGAAGCACCTTTGAGGGCAGACCAGCTTATCGAGAGTCTGAGCTGATCCAGGTCAAGATAAACGTCTTTGCTCCAGGCCAAGCTACTGACAGTCACACGTATGTAATATCCCTGTTCCTGGAGTGACGTCACGGCCTGGGTCACAGCCGAATACGAACCCTTCGGCAGCATATAGTGAGCAAGCTCTTCATTGAAATTCTCCGCCGGCGGACCATTGCGGAATGAGATGAAATCAAAATACTCTTCGTAAACCTGTTGTGCCGCGCGAAGGTCATCGGGGTCAGCGAAAGTGTAATTCGACGCGGAGAGCCAGTGGCCGTCTGACCAGATGCCTGCCCCATGTAAGCAATTGCCGATCTCGTTGACCGTAGAATCATTCGGCTTCACCTTCCATGGCAGCGGTGTCGGAGTTGGCGGTGGGATCACGGCGCAGACGGTTGCTTCGATCTGGGCATAGGCATCTGGATTGAAAGGATCCGTCGCATACACTGAATCAGAAATCGCCTGGATAGTTGCCTTCGCTGCTGCCGTGGCATTGGGCGTAGGCGTTGGAGTTGATGTGGCTGTAGGCTCAAGTGTCGCTGTTGGTGCCAATGTAGCCGTCAAGGTGGCGGCAGGTGTCGGCGAATTCGTTTGAGAGTTCTGTCCAAAGCCAGAAGCGGTGCAAGCCGTGAGTAACAGGGCCAGCCCAGCAAAGAAAGCTAAATAAGATTTATGGATCTTTCTCATCATCAACCTCCTGACTTACACCAGCCGCGCAGTCTTCGCGCCGGCTGAAGGTAGGGATTGGGTAACACGTCTATTCCACATCCGAGCGGCGATGTGAGGCCACCAACGCTTTGAACCCTGACACCTACATTTTTCGCATCGCACGTGACAAAGCACGCGATGCTCAACCTGCTCATCAACCATTTTCACTTCCGATGAGCCGCAAAAAGGACAAGGTAGAAGTTTCATCTCCCAGTCACTTTGTGTTTATTATCCCCTGACCATTCGAGACGCCGAGGCTTGCTTCAGCGCGCCGATTTTTTTCGAGAGCACGGTCAGGGCCGGAAGACATTCCGGCATCAGACGATCCTGTTCGATCAAACCCTGGAGTTCATGACAGGTGGTCAGAAGAAGAGCCAGCTTTCGGCCGGCAGGAGTTTGTACCGCTCCCGCAGCGGCTTTGATTGCTTCTGCAGCCCCCTGCCCAGCTACCATCAGCAGCCCCGCTATTTTTAGGGCCTCCAAGCTAATGGAATGTTTGGTCGCCTGCTCGCTCAAAGCCTTGACCAAACGCGGCTCAAGCTCGGGCAACAAATCTTTGGTCATGGCCATCGCGGCTTCCAGCGTCAATGCTCTTTCCCGCTTCCGGCCCGCCTGTTTATGATTCCTCCCCGGAGTTTTGCCCTGCAAACTTTCAGAGTGCAACTTTTCAGGAGCAGCAGCCATTGTGGCCAACTGTTCCTTGGGTTGTTCGGCTTCTTCTCCATTCGCCGGAGCGAAGCCCAGGGAGAGCGCCGCTGTCTCAGGCGACTCACCCGTACTTGTGACGCGCGCAATCAAGCGCTTGGTCTCCTTCTCGCTGAGAGTGTAAGCAGCAGCGATCTGCGTCAGTTGAGGCCGGCTATCCGGCGGCGCCTTGCTGAGGGCGCGGGCCGCATTGGCGCTCAGACGTCCCCGCTCTAATTCTGCCTGAATAGGTGGATCGGCTCGAAGCAGTTCTTCGAGCAATTCAACTGAGCGCTCAGTGAGGCCAACCTTCTTAGTAATTTCTTTGACCGGGAGTTGATGTTCCCGGCGCAGACGACCAACCGCCCGAGCCAGCTCCATCTGTGTCAGGTTTTTGCGGACATTCGCCGAGAGGGTGATCAGGTCGCAATCGAGCGTCCCTTCTCGTTTGATGATCGCCCGGACTTCATCCTGCGCTATGTGCTGGAGCGCATCACAGCGCCGATGTCCATCTAAGAGACCATATTGGCCCGGCTCAATTTCAACCAACAACACTGGCGGAAGTTTGTCCGCACTTTCCTGCACGTACTCGACCAGCGCCCGATCTTCTTCATCCTGCTCCGGATCAAACGGCGCGCGAGTCTGAAGCGGGCTGCGCCTGACAATAGAACTTAGCTTGACGCTCCGGTATTGTTCCCCAACAATGGGGCGAGATGATTGAACATCGGTCAACGCTGCCGGCGTTGAAGCTTTCCCGCCGAACAGGTTGGGCATTTTGATCTTGCTCTCATCTCCCAAGGTCAATTGTGCTGGCATAGTTTTTACCCAATTACGTTTCTTGATACCACACGGCCTATTAACAAACCTATTAACAAAACGCCCACCGCCCTGTAACCTTTTACGATGAAGCCGTTACCACTTCGTCAGTAGTCTCCTCACCATTACTTTCTGTTACAGCCAGCGCTTGCCGGGCCGTTGCGATCCCCATCTCGATTTCAAGCGCGACGCGCCGATAACTCTCAGCGGCCGCACTCTCGGGTCGTGCCAGGACAATCAGACGCTGCTCAATCTTCGGCATGCCGGCAATAGATTTCAGCAAGCCTGAGTGCCGAACGGGAGAATAGCAAGGCGCATCATATTGATCCAGCTTGGCCTGCATTTTGCTAGGTATCCCGCTCTTGCCCGCACCATTCGGCAAGAAGCCCAGGAATGTCGGGCGACCATTGCCCCGCACTTGCTTGGACATGCCAATGAGTTGCAAACTCGGCGTCGCGGCATAGAGATCGTAAATGGACAGACCGGTCGGGACGATGACTTCATCGCAGGCAAGTAATGCTAATTGCTCCATGAATGGGTGACCGCCGGGACAGTCCAGCAGCACATAGTCAAAAGTATTCTGACCCAGTTCAAGTACTTCCGCCGCTAGAGCTTGATCGCTCAAGCAGCCGGTCTCATCCGAACGATCCTCACGAATGCCCGCCGCCCGCTCAACCGAGATCAAGTCCGCCGAACCCGGCGCGATCCACACCCCAACGATTGGGGTCTCGCGAGTAATTTCGGCCAGTGGATACATCCCAATCAACGCCGCAGCCACCGAACGATCAAAGGTTTCAACGGCATCAAAGGTTCGTGACGCGCACGAGTTACTATCCAGGTCAACGATTAGAACGCGTCGCCCCAATTGGGCCAGAGCAACCCCGATGTTGACGCATGACGTTGTCTTACCGCACCCACCCTTTTGTGAAAAGAAAGCAATGGTTCGCATAGGTCCTCCTGATGCCGCTCAGAATAATCGAGAAGACCTCCGATCTCATCCTCGAAGACTCCTCGAGATCGAGACAGGCTAGAAAGAACACTGACAGAACAGTATAGAGAAGGCTAGGGAAGATTAAGAGAAAGAACCAATAAGACCAAGTAGATCAGGCACAAGAGAAACCAGAAGCAAAGACAATAGAAAACGGAGTAATCAAGAGATCAAAGCTAAATAGCGTTAGGGGAAATGAAGGAGAGTGGAGGATAGTCAGACAGATAGTATAGTCGTTACCCCCAATTTTGCCATAATTCTCGGACAAAATGCCAAATGGGATTCAACTGATTACCACGTCATTTATGTTGACCCGAAATAATTTCGGGTGGTCAGAATTAACTATGAACCAATCCAACAGTGCTCCAATAACTTGACAACCTAATTGGGACGATGTTCTACGCCAGATAGTACAAGCATAATAAGAGGTGCCATTCGTATGGCAATGGCAAATATCTCCCCCAAAAGGGGAGCATCTGCTAAATTGAGCTTTAGAGCATTTGCCTCCTTGTTAGGCAGGCAGTAAGATATGCCCTGCCTCTCATAGAAGCGAACAGTTCAGCCTATGGCTAAGAAGAAAAAAAGCGGCGGGATCCACATCGAGGGAAACCGGATAGAGATCCACGGTGATGTTGTCGGTCGGGACAAAATCACGAACTATCTCATCCAAGGTATCAATGGTCTCTCCACCGACTACTCCGACCGAATCAAAAATTTCATCGTCGAATATCTGGGTACACCTGATAAACCTGTCCCATTCGGCGGGCGGCAGACGGAACTCGCCGCGCTTGATGCTTGGCTGGCTGATCCTGCCGCGCCACCTTACGCACTCATCGCCGCTGAAGCTGGCCGGGGCAAGTCCGCGCTTCTTACTCGGTGGATGCAATCCGTCCTTGAACGTGATCTCGCTCACGTTGTCTTCATTCCCATCAGCATCCGCTTCAACACCGCGCTGGAGAGTGTGACCTTCACTGCACTCGCCGCGCGCCTGGGTCAAATTTATGGCGAGCCAGTCAAGTTCGCCGACCTGTCCGCGCAGCAGTGGCGCGGTGTATGCCTGAGTTATCTGAACCGCCCACCGCCGGATGACAAGCCTCTGCTCGTGATCTTGGATGGGCTGGACGAGGCCGCCGATTGGCATGCTGGGCCGGATATGTTTCCACTTGATCCGCCGCGCGGCATACATGCGCTGGTTTCGGCTCGCTATCTGGGCGGCGATGTGGACGATCAAGGCTGGCTACGCCGGTTGAGTTGGGACTCGCACGAACGAGCGCGCAGCCTCTTATTACCCGCACTAACACGTGAGGGTGTGAGCGATGTGCTAGCCGCAATGGGGCATCCACTCGACAAGCTGACGACGCAAGTGGACGTCATTGGTGAACTGTTCCGTTTGAGCGAGGGTGACCCATTGCTTGTGCGGCTGTACGTAGAAGCGTTACTGCCATATAGTGATCGCGCAGCAACGCTACACCCTGAAGATTTACCATCCATCAAAGAAGGCCTTGCCGGTTACTTCGAGCGCTGGTGGGTAGATCAGCGCCAGCAGTGGAAACTGCAAGGCCGCGATCCGCTCACCGAAGGAGTTGACGTGCTGAATTTTTTCAACTTGTGCGCAGTGGCGCTTGGCCCGCTCTCGACGAATGATGCCGCCGAGATCGCGAGCGGTGGTCTAGCTTCTGGGCTACGGCTAAAGGCCGTTGCCGAGGGCGTGGCGCGTTTTGTCATTGGCGACGGGCGAGCACGCGGCTATGTGTTCAGCCATCCTCGATTGAACCAATTTTTCCTGGATCAAATGACGACAACGGAGCACGCGGAGTGGGCGGCGCGCTTTCTGGCATATGGCCGCCGGACACTCGAAGCACTAAACGTCGGGAGTCTCGCGGCGAACAAGGCTCCGGCTTATGCGGTGCAATATTACGGCGCGCATCTGGAGCGTGCCGAGGCGCAGGCCACCAACCTTTATGCACTCGTGAGTGAGGGTTGGCTAAGGGCGTGGGAAGCACTGGAGGGGACGTACGCTGGGTTCCTGAATGACACCGAGCGGGCTTGGCAGCAGGCTGAGGCCGAGCATGAGATTGCCATGCAGATCAAGTGTGCACTATGCCGCGCGAGCATCACCGCGTTGAGCGCGAATATCCCGCCTGAACTGCTGGCGTTGGCCGTGCAGCACAAGGTGCTGACGCCCTTGCAGGCGCTCGTGATCGCCCGGCAAATACCGAACGAATCCCAACGTGCTCTTGCGCTTGTCGCGCTCGCTTCCCACCTTCCCAAGCACTTAATAGCCGACACACTTACTACCGTGTGGGCAATTGAGGATAAGCTCAAGCGAGCAAAAGTACTGGCCGCATTTGCCACTCACCTCTCCGAACACGAGAGAGCTAAAGCTCTACAATACATGCTTGCCGACATGCATGTGAATAAATATGAGCACGGTCAAGCAGAAGCACTGGCTGCGCTCGCTCCCTACCTGTCTGAGCATTTAATGGCTAAGGCACTCGTCGCCGCACGAACGATTAGATATGCGGAATATCGAGTGAATGCACTAACGGCATTGGCCCCCTATTTACCCGAAGATCAGAGAGCCATGACGCTGCAAGACGCCCTCACCGCCGCTCAAGCGATTGAACAAAAACGGGCTCAAGCAAAAGCCTTGGCCATGCTCGCTCCCCACCTACCTGAACATCTGATGGTCAACGCGCTCGTTATCACGCTAGAGATTGAAGATAAAAGGAGTCGAGCAGAAGCACTGGCCGTGTTCATTCCCCATCTACCCGAACACTTGAAAGCTGAGGTACTCCAAGACGCCCTCGCTGCTGTCCGGGCGATTAAGTCCGACGAAGGGGCTAAAGCACAGATACTGGTCACACTTGCTCATCATTTGACTGAACAACAGAGAGTCATGGCGCTGCAAGAAGCGCTCACCGTCGCGCTAGCGATTAAACAAAAACAGACTCAAGTAAAAGCCCTGACGGCGCTGATCCCCCACCTACCAGAACACCAGAGAGCCATAGCTATGGCGTTGCAAGATGCTCTCACCGTCACGCTAGCAATTGAGAATCAACGAGATCAAGCAAAAGCACTAGCAGCGCTCGCTCCCCACCTATCTGAGCATTTAATGGCTAAGGCACTCGTCGCCGCACGAACGATTAGATATACAGAATATCGAGTGAATGCACTAACGGCATTGGCCCCCTATTTACCCGAAGATCAGAGAGCCATGACGCTGCAAGATGCCCTCGCCGCCGCGCGGGCAATTGAGGATGAATGGGATCAAGCGGACTTCCTGGCTGCACTCGTTCCTCACCTTCCCGAACACCAGAGAGCCATGACGCTGCAAGATGCCCTCGTCGCTGCGCGGGCAAGCGAGGATGAACGAGATCGAGCAAAAGCGTTGGCCGCGTTCGTTCCCCATCTACCCGAACACTTGAAAGCTGAGGTACTCCAAGACACTCTCGCTGCTACCAGAATGTTTAAGTATGATGAAGGGGCTCAAGCACAGATATTAGTCACGCTTGCCCCTTACCTGCCCAGACACCTTATCATTGAGGCGCTAACCATCACACGGACGATTGAACAAAAACGGACTCAAGCAAAAGTCCTGGCCGCACTCATTCCTCACCTACCTGAAGGCCAAAAAGCCAGTGCCCTGCAGGATGCCCTCGCCGCCGCACGGGCGATTGAACAACAACAGGCTCAAGCAAAAGCCCTAACTGCGCTCATTCCCTATCTACCTGCAGGTCAAAGAGCTAGTGCCTTACAAGATGCCCTCGCCGCTGCACAAGCGATCGAACAAAAACGGGCTCAAGTAGAAGTCCTGACTGCACTCATCCCCCATCTGCCTGAAGACCAAAGAGCCAGTACGCTGCAAGACGCACTCGCCGCCGCGCGAGCGCTTAAGTATGATGGATATCAACAAATTAAGAGAGCCACAGGACTTCAAAACCCATTATCCACTGTTCTAACAATTTCCTATGAAGAAGATCGAGTGAAAACTCTTATTGCGCTCGTCCCTCATCTGACCGAACAAGAGAAAGCCAAAGCACTACAAGATGCGTTCACCTTTGCACAGGCAATCAGGGATAGAAATGTTCGAGCAAGATTGCTGATCGAGCTCACCCATCACTTTCCTGAACACCCAATGGCTGATGCACTGATGACTGATGCACTGATGACTGATGCACTCACCACCGCGCAGGCAATTAAAGATAAACATTATCGAGCAGAAGCACTGGCTGCGCTCACTTCTAACCTAGCAAGCTGGGCGTTAGCACAACCAACCCTAGTATACAAGGTCTGGAAACCTACACTCCGTGAACTCTCGTCTCAACCACGCCCAGAATTTTTACGAGACATTGAAGCGCTCATACCTTTCATATTCGCGCTGGTCAAGAAGGAGGAGAAAACACAAACTGCCGCAGACATCTTTGAGGCGATTCAGGAGGTGGGGAGGTGGTGGCCGTGAGTGGATCAGTGAAGCACTGAGAAACACTGAAGGCGCTGAGGCAATACTCTGATAAAGTAGTAATCGCGCAGCATGGTTCGATACCTGATCATTATTGAAGAGAATCAAACGAAATAACTGAAAATTATTGACTCGCCTCAGGAACTATGCTAGAGTGTTTTCACTCTTTACCAAACTCTACACACTCCCCTGATTTCCACGACCGACTTTCAGATCGGTTACTTGGGAGAACTTCTCGCCCTTCCCCGACTTTCTGATCGGCACCGCGAGACAACTCACACAAAATAAAAAATAATTCTTAGGCCCCGAGCGCACAACCTACGCTAGAGGCCAGTTCGCGTTTAAGTCGACGAAGACTCACAAACTGTGTAAGAAGCAATATGAGCGAATCCCCGACCGGTTCCCGGCGTGGGCATTTGTGATTCGTTATAGTTGATCGCAGATAAAGAAAAGTTTCAGAGAACTACAAAAGCCCCACATTTGGGTGGGGCCTTTGCGTTTAGAAAGGAGGATGTGCCAAGGAAGCTAAGAAGAGCAATACCAGCAATGAGAGAAAGAGAAACGCGACCCAAGCCCGCGCCGGTGGCTTGACCCCCTCAACAATAAAAAGCCCAATCCGCGTAACATCGTCTACTAAATCCTCCAGTAAGTCGTTCATCAGTTCATCTCCTCTCCCCATTTCATTCTACATCAATTCAAAACGCCTGACCTGTTCCGTCAGGCATCGCGACCGCTGCCGACCGATTCCGGCAGCGGTTTTTTTTATGGCACAGGAGGCCATCCGCAATGTCCAAAACCAATCGTTCCACCCAAAGACAGCGTCCTGCCTATGAAGTTTATGCCGCCGAACAACGCCAATTTAATTTCTTCGCCTATGGCTTCCTCGCCATCCTTTTGGTCGGTGGCGCCTTCTTCATCATCTGTAGAGCGATGGGTGTCTTTTAGCTCAACGCACCGCTAAACCGATTCTCTCGTCAGGCGGCTGGGAGACTGGCTCGCTATCGGAGAACGGTCACATCTCTTTATTCCTCATCCAAAGTGAACCGAACCGGCATGGTGTGAAGACCATGCCGGTTCGTGTTGTCACCCCATTGGAGGTGGGGAGACATGTCTACTATAGCACGAAATTTAACCAGTACTGAAGCAAAAGGATACAAGACTGGAGATAACCCAGATGTTGTCAAACGACGGGCCGCAGGATTCGCCGCTCGCTTCACTCGGAGAGGTGGGCGACTAGTCATTGGTCTCGCCTACACCAAAACCGGCAACTTAATTCTTACGATTGCCGTAGCTGTTGGAAACCAGTTCTTTCGTTCCGACAGCCTAGACAAGTTGGCCTTGGGCTTGGGCGCGCTGACCGCTGTCCGGTTTCTGATTGACGCGACCCGCTACCGCAACCGGGCGGGAGGCATCGCCGTTGCGCCGGGTGAACTGAATAGATGGGAAAACATGCCTGGGGCACATGCCGGCACCTGGAGCGGCATCGAAGAATGGCAAGAATGAATCAACCGCGCTATTCCCTAGAGCGTCCGAAACAACTCAACGTCCAGGCCAATCTGCTTAACTTCGACCCAGGAGGCCAATGATGAAAAAGTCCAACCACACGGAGGCGTGCCTCATCTGCAAAATGCCGAAGGACAACCACCGCACTTGCAGTTTCTGTTATGGGCGCACATGCACGCGCTGCCAACATCCACTGTTCCTGGATGAGTCCATTCGTCTTACCGCCTACGAAGAAATCCACCAGCGGTGCAAGTCCCAACCCCGTCCGCGCCCGGCCTATATGCCGCTCTACGTTATTCCCCCGCCCGAAGAGCAGCCCCGATCAAAAACCTGTCAGCCATCCCCCTTGCCCGTGCTCATACCTGCTTAAGAAGTTAACTCTCTCTATCCCCACCCCCACCTTTCCCATATGAATGCCCGAAGGAGGCTAAATCATGAACGCTTTCTCCGATGCTCCCACTACGCTTCCCGTCACCGCCCCACACTTTGTCCTTGCGCCTCAGTCAGCGAACCCAGACCCACTCGCAGCGCTTGTTCAATATGAGCAAGGTCTGTTGAAGCTTCAACTCGAGGCAATCAGGCAAGCGGAACACGAAGCCAAAATCGCCATCGCGCAAGCAGAAACCAAATATCAGTCCGATCTCCGAGCCATCCAATCCGCTTCTGAGGAGCGCCTCATCCCACTTGAAGCCGCCCGAGCCGAACTGGCCGCTGCTTTGAACAAGCGCGAAGAAGCCAAGGTGATGGCTAGACGCATTTGGGCCGCGGTCAATGATCTTGGCCAAGATGCCTCCGAAGCCAGAGAAAGAATCCGAAGCACATTCCAAAATATCCGAACTGTCATTCAGGCGGCAGAGAATAACCTGCGACAAGAGCAAGACTTTTACGAGTCCGGTCAGCAAGTTGATCAAGGTGAGTGTGAATTCGCTCGGCGTGTTTACGAAGATGCAGTAAACACGGCCAATCAAAAGGTGGCCGCGACCAAGAAAAAATACCACTTGGCTGCTGAAATTCTTCAGGCAGAGAGCGAGCTCTTGAGCCGGATCAGCCAAGCGACAACCAAAGCGGCACTGGATCAACTAAGAGTTGAAGCAACCCGGCTTGGCTTAGATATGGTTGTGCCCATTCGCGTGCGGCGTGATGTATTGCGTGTCGGCTTTGTGAGCCAACTTTCCGAAGCGCGTCAACCTCGGGAGATTGACCGGTTGTTGGCTGCGGCCAAAGTGGCTGGCGAGTTGCATCACATTGAAGGCCCAGCGGCGCGGCGACGACGCGAACTCCTGAAGCAGGGTTGGATCGAAGCGCGGTCATTTGCGGAGAACCTGGCCAGCTACGGCGATCAGGTAGATAAGCAAATCACAGTCGGCAACCAGATCGGTTATTGGCCCGGCAACGTTTGGGTCTACGCTCCCCAGGGACAGCGATGGCAGATCGTGAGGAAGTATGCCTATAAAGTTACCCCGGAGGGCGGCACTTGGATTCGCCTGCGGATGACCGGCAAAGTGATTGTGACCGAACTGCCAAAAAATAGCATAGAAATTCAGGCCAACGGCCTGAAGTCCATCCAGTCCAATTAGCCCAGCGGCATGACCCGGCGGACAAACGCTTTGAATGAAATAGGGATCGTGCTAGACTATGGGTTGATGGCAATTGCTCAAGTTCCCCTCGGGGATACTCAACTCGACCTGGATCGCGTGGTTGTTACACTCCAGCGGTTAGGTATCTGGTACATTGTCGCGGAGTCAGGCGTTGAGCCTTACGACGACTTGCCGCCAGCGCAGTTGATGACCGCCTTAATCCGAAGCGGAGAGCCACGCGTTGAGTATGCCATCATTCCGGTACTGCTGCGCCATCCCGATTTTGCGACCACGGTTCCCGAACTAGCCGCTGCATTGCCGGAAGCCGAGGCTGAACTACTCCGCCGACACTATACCGCCGCTGTTTATTTACAGCAGATGTACCGCCCCGCCCTGGAGATTTACCTCGGCCAAAAGCCCGACCTGCCAGACTACTTTTCTGCAGTGCTAGGCCTGCCGTCGCCAAACGAATATTTTGGCGAGATCGGCCTGCGGGAACTGGTCTCCCGACTGCCTCCCCCCATTAACTGGTGGATCACTTACTTAGACCCGGTGCAGAACTTCCTCCGGTCACTTTCCTTGGAGAAAACGTATGGCTGGACGACCGATTGATAAAAAACGTTTACAAGCCTTTCTCAAACGCCTGAGCGAGTCACTCAATCGCCCAGGCGTTATTTTTCTATTGGGCGGATCGTCATTGACGTGGCTGGAAGTTAAGCGCGACTCGATTGACGTCGACCTGGCCCTGGCCGAAGATGAACCCGATCCCGTTCCACTTCTGGAGGCGATCGCGGCCGCGGGCGATTTCATCGAAGCCGTCGTTGACGTGATGCGCCCGCACGAAATGCTGCCCTTGCCCGAGGGCTATACCGAACGCATGAAATTGGCCGCGCAGTTCGGCCCTCTGACCGTTTACCTGTTTGATCCATACAGCATCGCCTTGACCAAGCTCGCCCGCTCGGCGGCTAAGGATATTCTCGATGTTGATGGAATGCTGCAGGCCGGACTTATTGACTGCGCCGCGCTTCGGCATCACTTCGACTCAATGTTAGCCCGTTACCAACGCCGGGTAGCGCGGGGAGACTGGGAAGACCTCCAACGAAAGTTCGATGCGTTCTATAGCCGGCACTGTCAGTGAGGCGATTGCAGAGAAAAACTATGACCAGACCACATCTAACTCTGACCCAGACCGTTCTAACAGCCTGAGTTGAAACAAACTTAACCGACACATTCTGACACAGCCCGGCGACCCGGGCTGTGGACGTTTAACCGAAAGGAGGTGATGTCGGTGACGGGCTCCGCCGCACCCGCGAAGCGTGCCTTCACCGAAAGGCAACGGGAGGCTATTGAGCACGAGCACGGCCCCACGGAAGTTCTCGCCGGTCATGGCACGGGTAAGACCGAAATCCTTACCGAGCGCCACGCCCGCTTAATCGAAAAACGTTTAGCCTGGAAGTACGACATCCTGTCCATCACCTTCACGCGCCGCGCGGCGGCCCAAATGCGCGAACGCATCCAACTCCGCTTGGGAGAGGATGTGGACAAGCTGCCGATTACCAACATCCATTCCTTCGCCTGGCGCATTCTCTCGAATGAACCCTCCACCAGCGAGAAACCGCGCCGCATCCTAGACCCTTCCGCCGCCTTCAAAGTTCTGCGCCAAGCGATGGCCGATGTCAAAGTGCGCGAAGAAGCCTGGAACCCACGGTTCGTCGCGGCGCTCATCGCGGAGGCCAAGGAGCAGGGACTCTCGCCCCAAGAGTTCCTGACCGTCCCGGACTCGTCCGGCCAACAAGCCATCGCGCGTGTTTATGCCCGTTACCAGGCGCTGCTCGCCGAGAACAACACGTACGATTTCTCCGACCTGATCCTGCAGACGGCCCGCCTGCTGGAGACGAACCACGAACTGCTTGCCCAACTGCATGAGCAGCACCGGTTCATCCAGGTGGACGAGTTTCAAGACATCAGCCTTGGGCAATATCAACTGATCAAGCTCCTGACAGGTCTAGAGGCCAACTTGTTTGTGGTGGGGAGCGAGTCCCAAGCAATTTATGAGTGGCGCAGCGCAAATTACAAACGACTCTCGGAAAACTTTTACACCGACTTTCCTCAATCACGCCAAGTCGCGCTCGTGGATAACTTCCGTTCCAGAGAACCGATTCTCAAAGCCGCGTGGGCGTTATTCAACGGCCGTTACCGTGACGCCGACCTGATCGCGCATCGCGGCCCGGGTGAAAAGGTCGAGGATGTGCGGCTGCCGAACGAATTCGATGAGGCTGCCTTCGTCGTTCGGGAAGCCGCCCAACTACACGCGACGGACGAGATTGCCTGGAACAACATCGCCGTCATCTATCGGACGAACAGCCAGAGCGCGGTGATTGAGCGCGAGTTCATGCGCCAAAGTGTTCCTTACACGCTCGTGCAGGGACAACGCCTTTACCAACGCCGCGAGGTCAGGGACATCATCGCTTATCTATCGCTGGCGAATGGCGGCGATGACGAGTCGGCCTTGACTCAGATCATCAACTCCCCGCCCCGCGGCCTCGGCCCGGTCTCGGTTCAGACCCTCAAGGGCGACAGCACCTACATTACCTGGGATAGCCTGTTTCAAGCGATAACGAACGGCAAAGAGATGAAGCTGCGCCCCAAAGCCATCGAGGCCATCAACCACCTTTACGATGTGCTGATGGAACTCGAAGTCAAGGCGAAGGAACTGAGTCCAGCCAATCTCATTGGCTACCTTCTGGATGTGACCGGCTATCGGAAGTGGCTGCTGGAGGACCTCGAAGGTGAGACGCGTCTTGATTCGATCCGCGACTTGCAGCACGAGGCAAGTGACTATGCCTCACTCGATGATTTTCTGGCCGCCGTCCGAGAGCGGATCGCCGCCGAAGCCGAACACCCGGAAGGTGAAGGCGTCCTCTTGGGCACGATCCATAGCGTCAAGGGCCTCCAATTCGATGTGGTCTTTGTCGTCGGCGTTGAAGAGGGCCTGCTACCTCACACGCGCTCCGAATGGAGTGACGCGGTGGAGGCTGAGCGCCGACTGGCGCATGTGGCGATGACTCGCGCCCGCGAACGACTTTACTTGGTGAGCACTAAATCGCGCGAGCGGCACGGTCGCCGAATCTATCCGCGTCCTAGCCGATTTCTCGCAACGCTTCCGCGCGAGGTGGTCATCAGGCGAGGCCCACGATGAGTATCACCACGCAGCAGTTGAAAGCGCTTCATCCCATCGAGGAGGTCGCTGGACGCTACGTCCGGCTCCGGCGCTCAGGAAAATATTTGGTTGGGCGCTGCCCGTTTCATCACGATAAGACTCCCAGCTTCACGGTGAACCCGGCGACCGGCCGCTGGCGTTGTTTTGGTCGCTGCGCGACCGGCTGGCTGGATGTGATTGACTTCCTCGGTTGGCAAAAGCACGGCGCGGCTTGGAACGCTCGAAACCCGGAGATGTTCAAAGAAGTGCTCCGTGAGTTGAACAACTGCACGTTGCCCATCGCTCGGGCGTTGCCGCCACGACCATCCATCCCCCTTCCCAAGTTGGTTGAGCTTTCGTCGGACGCGATCACCCTCCTCACCCGCGCCGCCGCGATCTATCGCGCTCGCTTATGGACAATGGGCGACGGGGAAGGTGGGCCGGAGACGCCACTGGGCTACCTGCGCTCGCGCGGCTTCACGGATGAGACGATACGCGAGGCAGGATTGGGTTACTGCGCCGGCGACCAGGTTCTCAAATACTTGCGCCACACAGGCATTCCACCAGAGCTGCCCCGCCAACTCGGCCTGATAGACGAAGAACATGGCGACCGCGAGTTTTTCCGTGGTCGCATTGTTTTTCCGGAAATAGATGAGCGCGGGCAAGTCACTCATCTCGCCGGGCGGAAATGGTCAAAAAGGCTTGGGGTCAAATCGCCAAAGTATCTGGCACTCAAAGGCTTGGACAAGCCCTTGTATGGCTGGGCGACTCTCAATCGCAATCCAAGCGAGGAGCCGGTGTTCATCGTCGAGTCGTTGCCCGATGGCCTGACTCTTCGGCAGTGGGGCTTTGCGGCGCTCATCACGTTGGGCACCGCGCTGACAGAGACTCACGCCCAATGGCTTGCCCGACTGCCTCGCCCACTGGTTTACATCCCACAAAACGATGAAGCCGGCATGGCTGCTGTTCAGAAATGGCAGGAAGCCGTCGGTCAAGGCGAAGTCCTGGAGCTACACATCCAGATCGAAGGCCGCTTGGTGAAGGATGTCAACGATTTGGCCGCGCTTCCCAATGGCCGAGAACTGTTTGGCGATTTACTCCGGCTCAGGAATCGCGAGGAGTCTTCGAGGAGTAAAGCGGCTTGATCCCGCTGTACGATCTCGCGTGAGGGTTAAGAGAACGCTTCACGCGAATTCAGAAGGAGGATGGAATGAACCAACAAATCACCGAACTGCTCAGTTTGATCAAAGAAGACCAGCACGAGGCCTTCCTGCAATCCTTGCCCGCCGGGCAAGCGCAGATTATCAAGCAGGCGATGGGCCAAGTCGCTACCGACTCTGAAGTCAGCCAGGCCGTTCAGACGCTGGCCGATGCGGTTTGGAATTTCCTTGACGCTGCATGACGCCGGGTGAGGTTCCCGAGTTCCTCACCGATTTCCTGCACGAGTTAGCCCGCTTGCGCCATCCTGGCACCGCCACATTTGCGGCAAAAGTCAGTGAAGAAAACTCTGATCCAGAGATTGGTGAAGACGAGTTGGTGATCTACGCGCGAGGAAATGGCAAAGCGGTGGACGGCTGGACGATGGTCGCCATCAGCAGCGGAGATCGAGGCATCGTCTTCGGTCGCGCGGCTCAGGCTGAAATGCAAATCCAGCTCAACGAGCGGCTCTATCCCAAGCATACTGTCCGGGGAGTCGTTATAGCGACGATCCGCGATATATCTTCAGAAGAATAAACCTAATCTCAATAACGACGCCCAAACCGCCCCAACATGAATCTGCCTGGAGCGGTTTTTAACGCGATTAACCAGACCCAGCGCATTGCTTGAGCCAAGCGCCCAGTAGCCGTCCGCATTCGTCCAGCAAGCGGGCCAAATGGGCATACTGCCCCACAGAGAGCAATTTCAGTTCGATGCAGATCCTGGCCCAGTGCTTCAAATGCGCCAGCCGCAAGTCGGCTTGGCAAAGACAGGCGCGTTGTTCAGCGCCCCGGGTTTTGCCGGCCGCAATGAGACACTCCTGAAAGTCCAGCGCCGCGTTCTGCACCCGTTCGCCCAGCCCGAAACGATGAGCGCGCGGAAACTTCTGAGCTTGAGGGATAAGCCAGAGAATCAAATCGTGCGTTCGGGAAAAGAGCGGCGACTCGTTCATCCCAGGATGAGCGTCGACTCGCAGAGCAGCGCCCGACGCAGGCCATAGGTATCGCCGTAGCGGGCGTGGTTAACCCAACCTTGCACCGAAGCGTGTAATTGCTCCAAACCGATTTCACCGACGGCCAAGTCTGCTATTCCTCGCCGGAAGCGACGCTGAAAGGCCAGACCTTTCCGGCGTTTGAGCCGCCGGTGGGTGGGATACACCCGGAAGCCTAGGAACGGGATACCCATGCCGACCGGGAAAACTTGTGCGCGGTTAGCATGTAGCGCCAGGCGCATCCCAGCCAGTTGTTCGATGATGGCGGCGCGCCACTCACACAGTTGCGTTGGGTCGTCCCCGAACAGCAGGAAATCATCCACGAAGCGCAAATACGCCGGGCACTTGAGTTCGCGCTTCACGAAGTGGTCAAAGGAATCGAGAAAGACGTTGGCCCAGAACTGGCTGGTGAGGTTGCCGATGGGCAGCCCGCGTGGGTAATTGGCCGCGAGTAGATCATCACCCGGAAACCAGGCCATCTCGTATTCTTCGCTCAGGACACCGATGCCCGAAGCAATGACTTTCGCGCACAGGCGTAGCACAGCTTGGTCAGCAATGTGCCGGGCCAGGGTTGCCTGCAACCGGTCATGATCAATTGAAGGAAAGAATTGCTTCAGATCGCATTGCAGGGCGTAGCGGTAACGCCGGGCAAAGTGCTGGCAACGATCCAGGGCGCGGTGGGTCCCCTTTCCCACCCGATTGGCGTAACTGTCAAAGATGAAACGCCGTTCCCAGATCGGTTCGATGACGTTGACCAGAGCGTGATGCGCCACGCGGTCCCGGAACGGCGCGGCGCTAATGAGCCTACGCTTTGGTTCATGGATGTAGAAGCTGTGGTAAGGGCCGGGTATGTATGTTTCGGCCAGCAGTTCGGATTGCAGTTGCAGCAGCTCGCGCTCCTGCTCGCGCTCAAAGGCCGCCACCGGCGCTTTACTCCGTTTACCTTTGCGCGCCGCCCGGTAGGCGTGGTAGAGGTTCTCAAATGCGTAGACCTGCGAGTATAGATCGTGGTAAGTGCGCACGCGGCCTGGGATGCAAGAAAAATGCCCCGCCCCAACGTTCCCGCGTTTTTGCGGTACCAGAGGGGGCGGGGCGATTTTATATTTGCCCCATCAGAGATGGGACGGGACACAACCGCGCTGGCTCTCTAAAATGCCTCGGCTGTCGTCCATGAACGATCAGCACTACTGGCGGAGAAGGGACAATTTCCTCCTTGGCGTGTCGAGAGTCATGAGCCGCACCCACCACCCGAAAACCATTGTTGTTCCAATTGTTGTCAGGGTGATTGTTGTTGCGAGCCGCGACGCGCGCGTTGTCTATATCGTTGTTCCACGCGCCGCCCCGCAGCGGTATCCGGTTGGCCCCATAGTGCAGCCGACGTGACGGCTGTAGCTACCTGCGAACTTGTCTATCCGAATCACTCCTTCAAGAATTTATCGCGAGGGCGCTTTCGCGCCCAAGCGGGAAACAGAAACCAGTAAACAGGAAACAGAAATCAAGTGCGAGAGCCAGGAGCCGCACCCACCACCCGAAAACCAAGGTTGAATCAAAAGTCGGGGGGATAGTGGTCGCGAGCCGCGACGCGCGCGAGGTCTATATCGCTGGTCCACGCGCCGCCCCGCAGCCATGGCCAGCCATCTTTGTCTATGTTGGCTTGCCATTCCCACACATTTCCACTCATGTCCATCACCCTTGCAAGACTCATGCCCGCCGGGTACATACATACGGGTGTCGTGCCGCCCAAATCGGACTCGCTTGTGTTCGCAAACAGAGTGATCGTCTCAGGTGTTGTTTCTTCAGAGGCCTTCTGCCACGGGTAGCGGTTATCTTTGTCGCCGCCCGCGGCGGCAACCCACTCGGTTTCCAGCGGCAAGCGGAAAACCAGGTTCTCGGGCAAAGCCTCGTCCTGGATGTATTCTTTCCGATGACGCCCCAGCCACACGCAATAGGCCGCGGCTTCGTACCAGGTTACGCCAACGACTGGGAACAAGCGGCGGCTCGCGCCGAAACGGGCCTCATCCCAATACCTGGGACGGCATTCTTTCCCACCATTTCCCTGAAACCAGGCCCAGGCTTCTTCGCCCACTTTTTTCAAAGGCCGGCCTTCAGCGTCAAAGCCTTGCACGCTACGCCAGAGCGCCTCGTCGGCATAATCAGGCGCGGCGAGGAAGCGCTGGTATTGGAGGTTGGTGACAGGATACTTGCCTATCGCAAATTGTGGATTCTGTGTCGTGATCGGGATAAACTCATCGAGGTCAGGCGGTGTCCACCCCAAGTCATTGAGAAGTTCTCCAGCGGCCAGGCGAGTCTTGGGCGGGAGCTGGTTGGGCGGAGTGAGGCGTGGCAGGTCGTTCGGATAGGGCTGCGCCTCGGACGTGTCACGCATCAGGTGTAGCAGGTGGCTTTCGAGTCGCTCCATGACCTGGCGGCCCAGCCGGCTGCGCGTGCTCAGGGTGCGGCCGCCCACATCTCGGGCCACTTCGCCAACCAGCAGGAGTATCCGCTCCTCCGCCAGGAGCTGCTCCGGGCAAAGCTCATGGAGGGCATTCGCGGCTTCCGCCGGTGAGTCCAGTCCGGCGGCAAAGCGAAAGACCTCGCGCCAGCGGTCGTAGTTTTCACGCACCAGGCGCGGGCCACTTTGCTTCCAGTCATCCTCAACGGCCTCGTCTTCCGGGCGCGGCAGGCGGTTCTCGCGTAGAAAGCGTGCGGCCATGAACTCACGGAATGAAGGATGGGGGACGGTGAACGTGTCTTCACCGGCCGGCGCCAACAGTCCGCTACGGGTGTTCAACCAGTCGAGGATGAATTTCTCCGCGCGCCCCATCGCCTGGTCGGGGGGCAGGGCATAGACATCTCGAAATAGATCGCGCAGAGCGCGCCGGATGCGCTCGGCCGGGATTTCCGGGTCGCCGGCGGCGTGCGCCTGGAAGACGGCGCGGTCCAGCGCATCTTCCACCTCATCCCGGCGCAGGCTGGGAATCAGCGTTTGCAGAAAATCTTGGGCGGCCTCGCCCTGGCGGCCCGCCTGCCGGGCGCGCAGACGCTCCCATTCCCACAGCAATAACTCGGCGCACTCGCGATAGACCTCCACGCGCGAATCAGGCAGCTTTTTGTGAGTATGCACCAACGCCATCTGCGTGAGCAGGATAGGCTTGGGGGCCAAGTGGGCCAACTCGGGGCGCGCGCCTAGGGCCGCCAGCAACGAGTCGCGTTTTTCGTCCGCATCGGGCAGGCGGCCGCGGGCACGCTGCTCGGCAAACCAGTGGGCCACAAAGTCTTTCATCTGGCCGGGGTCAAAGTCGGCGATGACACTCACCGGAAAATCGGGCAGCTTCCAGGTCGCCAGTGGGTGACCCTTCGCGTCCAGCGGGTATTGCTTCAACCGGCAGGTGACAATCAGGCGAACATAGGGATAACGCTGGGCAAAGTGTTGGATGGCCTGCGCCACCTGACGGCGGCGCTCGGCATCGGACAGCGCCAGGTTCGGGCTGGTGACCTCGTCCAGCCCGTCTAGCACCACCAGGGCCTGCCCGTTCTCCAGCATGTCGAGCACATGACTGTCCAACCCGCTCCGCCCTAGTCGGGTGAATTCTTTTTGAAGGTATGCCGCCAGATGCTCGGCCCGCCCCATCTGGCGCGGGTCATCCGGCAGACAGGCTGCGTCGTGGGCGAACAGGCGCAGGCGGAGAAAAACAGGCAGAGGATAGCGCGCGAGTTCCCACCGTTCCACATCACCGGCCCGCAGATGATCGCGCCAGTCATTGTCGGGATTGCGGCGCACCCCGGCCAAGCACAGGCACAGATGTTGGGCGAAGGTGGACTTGCCCGAACCAGGGTCACCCAAGAGCACCATGCGGCGCGCCTCCATCACGGCCCGCAGAGCCGAGAGCGGCACAGGCTGCAACTCTACGCCCGTCGGGCCGCCGCGACCATGGCGTTTCTGTTCTTCTTCGCTGATGCGGACGAAACGCGCGCCGGTGGTGTTGAGGGCAATGTAAATCTGCTCCAGGCGCAACGGGTCGTCGGAGCGCACGACCTCGTCGTGGGAGCGGCTTTCGAGCGACAGCCCGCCGTACTCGATCAGCACGTTCTCCAGATAGGAGCGCTCCAGTTCGCGCGTGTCGGGCGCGCTGGGCACGATCTGGACACGGATCGCTTTTCCACTTGTCGTGTCAGTCACCACCTCCGCTACCGCGCTGACCCGCTCATACAGACCCTCCAGGATATGGCGGGTGTCAAGTTGATCCGCATACTGAATCCCGGCCGCATACGGCTCGAGGTGGCTCAGGCTGGTGCGCAGGGCAAACAGGAATTTGGCGAACGGCGGCCGGTGATCGTCGAGCAGGTCAAGTTCTTTCAATAGTTCGGGCGGGAGGCGATTGGGATCGTCGCGCACCATCTCAATCGCGGCGGCGGCGACGCGCACGGCGCGGGCGGGTTGGTCCTGGAGGGAATTGAGCGCCCTGCCTAGCCGCGTGCCAACCGCCGTATCGCCACCTGCTTGCCGCGCGGCGGCTTCCACCGCCGCCCGCAGTTTGGCCGCCTCCTTCTTTTTGTCGTAGGGACGCGTGAGCCATTCGCGCAGGGGTTCAAGCCCTTTCTCCAGCGCCGGATCAATCACGCCCTTTTCAAGCAGCTTTTCAAATGCAGTAAACAGCGCCGGGCCCAGGGCCACGGCGAGCGTCACGCTGATGGGATCCATTCGAGTCAGCCTCCCCTCTCTTGGGTTGTTGGATAGGACAGGCAAGATTATACGCCGAACTCTAGCACATACGAATGCGGTCCGCTTATCTCATCAATGACTAGAACCAAGGAGACCTCTATGAAACAACTCTACATCGCCTCGATCCGCGCTCATGCCATCGGCGAAGGGCCAGGACGACGGACGGCGATCTTTGTCAGCGGCTGCAGCATTCGTTGCCCCGGCTGCCAGAATCCACACTTGTTTGAACGATCCACTGGTCGCACGATGACGGTTGATGAAGTTATAGCAGTCGTAATTGCAGCAAAGGACACTGGCGTTTCATTGCTCGGTGGTGAACCGCTGGATCAAGCGGAAGGCGTCGCGAAGTTATGCGCTGTCTTGCGCGCTCAAAACATCCACACGGTTGTGTACACCGGCTACCTCTATGAAAAGCTCACCGTTCGGTCACAAAGCGACCTAGCGGTGCGCGATATCCTGAACACCGCCGATGTCTTGGTTGATGGCCCGTATGTGGAAGCGCTCGGCGATGAGAACATCCAGTTTCGAGGCAGTCGCAATCAGCGCGTGATTGACCTGCCCCGTACGCGCGCTTCTGGATCATTGACGCTGCTCGACTGGGACACACGGCTGACCATCCTCTTGCAGAGCGGCGCGATCAACGTGCCCGCCTGCGATACCACCCGCCCGCTCATCCGGCTGCTCGGCGAGCCGGAAGCCGAACACGTCTGCGGCCATGTCGCTCCAGACTCCATCCCCAACACCGAGAAAGGAATATGACCGACACCCTCGCGCCTCCCATCACCTTCCTGATGCAACCCGACCTGGACGCTTCGCGGCCTCGGCCGGGTGTGGTGATCCTGAATGAAATTGTGAATCGGCTGCCCGAGCAGGTGGGCGCCAACACGATGCAGATGCCGGCGTTCAGCGCGGCGCTGCAAGTGCAACTCAGCCTGGGCCGCATCCTTAACGTCCGTTCCAGCGGATTGACGATTTTCCAAACGGCCTCCGAATGGCCGGACATTGGTGTGGATGAACATGGTGCGCGCGCCCGCGTCTTCCACCGCCCGCCGATGAAGGCGCTCGCGCCGCCCGGCACGATGGAGCCAGCCGTGCAGCTCTATCACGCGCTGCTTGACCTGCGTCCGCGCTACGGCTCTTACCAGCCGTGGTACAACGCCTACTTCGTCCCCTTCAAAGCCGAGCGCAAGTTGATGCAAGTCGCGAGCGGCCTGATCACCAAGTTCAACGACTTCCGCGATGAATTGGCGGATAAACTCCCCGAGATCCACACTTGGATGGAAGACAGCATGCGCGCCGCGGCCGCCGAAGCGTATGACGCCTACGCCGCCACGGTGAATGATCCCGGTTCGCGGCAGAGTTTTATTGATCGGGTGCTCGCGGCGGCGGAACACCGTTTCCCATCGCCGGAGAAAATCCAGGCGAAGCTCGTGCTCGAAGTCGTGGACATCTTCCCCGCCGACTTGCAACCAACCGCGGAAATGATCGAAACGGTGCTTGGCCTGAAGGAACAGATCGAAGCGCAAACGCGCGTCGTGCAGGCTCACGCCGAGAAGGAAGAGGCCGAGGCGGAAGCCGCGCGCAGCCAGGCGCAGATGCTGGAGATGCGGCAACACGCCGAACGCGAGATGATCGAGCAAATGCATCAGCGGCGACTCGCACACGCCGACTCACTCCTGCGCCAGGAAGCCGAGGCGCAGCTTGCGCCGGTGATGGCCGCGTTCGAGCACAGCCGCGCCGTCATCCACGACTCGGTCGCCAAGGCGCTGGCCTACGTTCAAGATGGAAAGACGATCCCCGGCACGGTGATCAAGTCGTTGCGGAAGAACGTTCAACTCTATCAATTGGTCACTGTCGGTGAGGTTGAACTAGATGAGAAGGTGACCGCGCTGGAGGCGCTCCTCCAAGAGCCGGCCGCCAAGCGGAAAGTCAACACGTCCTTTGAGAATGTGCTGAATGAGATTGAAGCCATGACTGCCGTCGCGAACGCGCGCCTGGAACTTGAAGCGCGCGAAGACGAGTGGGATGCGCTGTTCGCTGGAGGTCGGGATGCCGAAGTCGCCGAAGACGAATAACGGAATGGGTGAGTTGACCCCGATCCAGCAACAACTGTATTTGACCTTGAACGGTCGGCCCGAGCATATCTCGGTTCTCTCCGACGACTACGAGCGCGTCCTGGCGGATACCAAGTTAGCCGCCGCGCCGCTCAAGCTGAAAGTCTTCCGGCTGACCGCGACCAGCGGACTAGTTAACTACGATACCACTGAACAAGCGGCCAAGCCGAGTCCGAATGTCGCCGCGCTGTTCGACTCTCTCCTGGAGTTGAAAGAGAACGCCGTGATCGTCGCCGAGGACATGCACTACTTCCTCACACCGCAGTATCCGCTCGTCTGCACGCGCTTCCGCGAAGTCACGCGGCAACTCTCGCGGAACAAAACGCGTACGGTGATGGTGATGACCGTCGGGCCGGTGCGGAACCTGCCGGAGTCGATGAAGGCCGCGACCGTCCTGATTGATTACCCGTTGCCCTCGCCCGACGAGATTGATGACTTGATCCGGCACGTCGCCGAGAAAGCGAACCAATCCGAACGCACGAAGGTCAAGCTCTCGCCGCGCGCGCAAGGTCAATTGCGGAATGCCCTCCGCGGCATCACCGCGCGCGGGATCAACACCGCGCTCGCTCAAGGCCTCTCGCGCACCGGCGAATTGAGCGAATCACTCTTGCCGCACCTGTTCGCTGAACGCGAGCGCATCTTTCAGGGGATGGCAGGCGGCACGGGCGCGCAGTTCTTCACCCCGCCCGCGCGTTTCCGCATGGCGGGCTGCGACCACTTCAAACGTTGGACGAGCCGTCAGGCGCGCATTGTCGCGCAACCGGATGCGCGGGTGCCGCTCACGCGCGGCACGGTGTTGCTCGGCCCGTCCGGAACCGGGAAGACTCGCTTGGCCTTCTACTTCTCCGCCGAAACGGGTCTGCCGTTGATCACGATGTCCATGAGTGGGTTGGCGGGCGATGGCGGCGGGAAGTTGGGCGCGATCCCGGCGGCGATGCGCGCGATCCGCGCTGCTGCGGAAGCATGCGAACCATGCGTAATGTTATGGGATGAAATCTTCAAAGACGTGGACGATCCGGCGAACGCCAAACGTGGCGGCGGCACGGTCGAATACGGACGCGCGATCGCCGACTTCCAGACGTGGTGTGAGACTCGGAAGGGGCGCATCATCCTGTTCGGGACATCGAACGTCAACGACCTGGCGACGAATTTGCCGGAAGGCTTTCTGGAGCGCTTCCCGGTTCGCTGGCTGACGATGAAGCCGGATGAAAAACAGCGGGCGGAGATTTTTGAAATCGAATTGGAGAAACGGGGCTACGTGATTTTAAATTTTGGACTGGATGAACTGGCCGGGTCAACCGATGGTTGGGTGGGCCGCGAAATACGCGACCTGCTCGATGAAGCCGAAGGCTTGGCCTTTGAGGTGGGCGAGACCTTAGATACCCGGCACATTCAGAAGGCGATCACCGCGATCCAGGCCAACACCGAGCAGATCAACGGCTGGCGCTTCCGCCGGATTGAAGACACGGCGAAGATCCCCGCTGTAGCGGATAACGGCCACTTCAACCTTCCACTCCACGAATTTCAGGAGGCATAAAACGATGAGCAAAATTACGACACACACGACCGAGTTCGAGCGACCGGATTTGTTGAAGGCCGCGCTCGATCTGATGGGCGCTCACTATCAGGAACAGGCCCCGATCCCCGGAGCCTATAGCTATCAAGAAGTAGATTTTGCGATTGACGGCACAAGCTTCGGATACTTTCGCGGTATCGGTTACGCATTCAATCCAAAGAGCAGTCGTCTGGAGCGCAAGATGGACGACATGGATTTGGTCTGGTCGCCCAGTTTGAAGCAAGACGTCCCCTGCCCAGAGGTCGCCGACTTCGAGACCCGGCTGCACAACCACTACAACCTGGCCCTGCTGACCGAACAACTCGCTCAGGGTCAAGTGGATTACCAACACACGGTCCTCGAAGATGGCTCGATCATCGTCGAGGTGACCGATTACGCTTTCGGAGCCTGACCTTGGCCCAACAATATCGCCTGATCCTCAAAGACGGCAAAGTGCAGATTGAGCTTCTCGGCTGCACCGGCCCGGTGTGCGACGCCAATGCGGAACACATTCGCCAATTTCTGCAACTCAACACACCGGTCGCGGCAGAATACAAGCCGGAATACTCGCAGGGGAATGAAGCCGAGGCCATCGTTTCTGCCAACGTCGAATGACCCAACGCTCTCACAAGAGAGCGCATTAAGATAACCTTTCGCTCTTCTATCTTCGTCAAAAGCCAGCCGCCCACTCGCGGCTGGCTTTTGTATTTCAGGAGGATCACCATGACCATACTTACCGAGTACATCGACGCTACGCGAAAACGCGCGACCAAAAAGAAGCTTCCCGCCGAGATCATTGAGCGCTGGCAGAATCGCATCGTCGCCCGCAATTTGCATACGCAAGGCGAGGCCGGGGCGCGCCAATATTTGGCCGACTACGGACGGGGCATCGCCGCGCCAAAAGTCATTCTGCTCGCGCTCCAAGCCGAAGCGCAGGGTGCATCAGAAATGGCGCTGGGGTTCTGGAAGAAAGCCTACACCCTCGAAACAGGTAAAGCTCCGGATGATGAAGCCACCCTGCCCGCTCAGACTTCCCCTGCACCACAACCTGCACCTAAGACATTCTTAGCTCCAGTGGCTGAAGTCGCCGGACTCCCGCCGCACTTGCAACCCGGCGCCGCGATGACCATGCAGCCGATTGACGCGCCGCTCGACCGCGCAGCGTATATCAACAACCCGGCTTACTGGGGCCAACCCAAACGCGATGGCAACCGGTTGGTCATCATCGCCGGGCCAAACGGCGTCCGCATAGCGTACCAGAGCCGCTCCACCAAGTTGAGGGAAGCGCCAGACATCCGCCTAGACGCCACGCTCAAACAAGCGGCGCAAGAACATGGAGTCTTTGTGTTGGATGGGGAACTGTATTACACGGACGCCCACGGCGGCGAACACCGCACCGGCGCGCAGGCGGCCACGGCCAACATCCAACTGGGCGAAAGCGACATTCCACCACAAGCCCGGTATGGAATTTTCAAGGCGCTCTTCTTTAACGGCCAAGACCTGACTCCGAAACCGGAAGCAGAACGGATCAACGCGGGTGAAATCATCGGCGGCTGGCTGGAAAAACACGCGCCCGGTTTCTTCGAGGTTGTACCAACCGCGCGCACAGAAGAAGAAAAGCGCGAGTTGGCGACACGCCAGTATGCCGAAGGACGCGAGGGCGAGGTCTGGATGCGCGCCGATGTCCCGTATACCGGCGGCAAGGATGCACGCGGCGTGATGGTGCGGACGAAGTACTTGAAGGAAATAGATGTGATCATCACCCGCCTCACGCCCACCACCGCCGAAGGTCGTCCCTTTGGAGCAATTGAAGTTGGAGCATACCACGAAGGAAATCTGGTTTCGCTGGGCGCGGTCGGCACCGGATACACCCTGGAGCAGATGCGCGAGATTGCCGCGCGGCACGCAGCGACACCCGGCCAAGTGGTCATCACCGTTGCCTGCCAAGGCTTCACCGAGACCGGACAGCTTTGGCATGGGCGTTTCGTGGATTTCAACGATCTCGTCCCGCCGGAAGATTGCCTGTGTGACAACTCACGGGCAGCAACCGCTTCACCGCCCGTCACCCTAGCAGCAATGCCTGCCCAACTCGAATTGTTCTAACCCCGAACTTTAGTCGTGGATCACGAACGCGCCGGCAATTTATCTGTCGGCGCGTTCGCTTTTCTTCTCGTGAGGTGAAAGATGCCCAAATACTCATTCGCACACAAGCGCTCTCCGCCCACGCGAAGAGCACAATACTTTCTCGTTACGCTCACAGAGTTGGCTTACGGACTGCGGATCAAGGCCAAAAGCCGCCGCGAGGTCAGGCGACGGATGGCCGGCTGCGGCTTCACGGTGACACATCTAAAAGAAGAGCCAGTCGCAAGTCATCGAGTGCGCCAGCGGAGAAACCATGTCCGTCAAGCGCAGTGAGATGCCTAAAAGCCCAGCGGCTGCAGCGATTGTCAAATGCCTGAGTAAGATCACCGCGACGGGTCGACGTCCGGCCGATGTTTTTGACGATTGGCTGGAACTCACCGAAGCCACACTGGATATGCTGCCCGCCCATGCGCGCAGCGCGGCTCAAACAGGACGGCCAGCGGAAGACTCGCCGGAAGTCGCGGAAATTTGGAGCCGCGTGCGATCCCATTACGGTGAGGCCGCTTCGCGGGGATGGGTCTTCGAGCGTTTTGCCGAAGCGTTTGGTCTGCTGCTCCAAAATGCCCACGAACCGGATGGCCGGCCGACTTATCAGGACATCGTCGGCGAAATTTATATGGCGTGGGGCTGGCCGTCATCCGGGTTGGGTCAATACTTCACGCCTTGGCCGGTCGCGCAGATGATGGCTCAGATGATGAGCGGCGCTGAAAAGGACATCCACGAACACCTCAAAGCTGCCATCGAAAAATCCCCCGTGGCGCAGGCGTTAGCGTTCGCCGGCATCGTTCTCGAAGGTGATGAGGCTTTCAAATGGTTCGTAACCCGTTTGGTTCCAGCGTGTATCGAACACTATGAGCCAGTTAAAGTCTGCGATCCCTGCGTGGGTTCCGGCATCATGCTCCTGGCGCATGCCAGCACAATGCCTGCCTGGATGGTGCAGATGGGACTCGTCCAGTATTACGGCATGGACATTGACCGGACATGCGTGCAGATGGCACGCATCAATTGCAAGCTCTATGGAATGAATGGCTGGGGGCTGAAGTGCGCCTTGGAACTCAGCGAAGTGGAATTGAATTCTCTCCCCGAACCTTATCGAACCGCTTACGCCGAAGCCCAAGCAGCACAAGCGAATGGTAACCCAGAGCGCGTGACCGAAATTGCTACGGAGTTGCGCGCTGGCGCCTTCAGTCAGCTCTCGCTGTTCTGCGAAGAACCCCCATCCATTTTAGATAACGGAAATGGCTCCAAGCCCCACCGTCCCAAACGACGCTCACAGCGTCAGCAAGTTGAATCGCTTACACTGCCTTTTGAGGATGAAAGGACGCACGGAAGACACGCCTGAAGTCGCGGAGACGTGGAACGACGTGCGATCACATTGTGCCATCTGATTACGCAAGAGTTACACTATAATCTATCGAGAGAGGTGAAACGTTTGTAGAAGGAGACAAACCCTTGCCTACAATTACACTTACTCTCACGGACGATCAGGTGGTGGAATTGATAGAGCAACTGCCCCCGAATCAGCAAAGCCTCGTCTACCAGCGCCTGGCCAAAAAGAAGTGGGGACGCTGGATCGAAGCGTCCCAAGGCACAGACGACGAGGCACGCCGGCTGGCGCAAGCGCGTGGCCTGGATTGGGACACGTTGAACGAAGACGAGCGCATGCAGTTGGCGAATGAACTCGTCCACGAGGAGCGCGGCAGATGACCACAACACCATCACGGGCGACGCGCGCCATTTACTGCCGTTGGTCAAATACCAACACATCCCCATTATCCGAGCGACGGATTTTGTCGCGCTCCTAACCGAATAATTTCACCAGGTTTCCGCCAGGCGACCGGCGCCAGCCGCCGAGTTGCGCGCCGCTCACTACAGCCAACTCTAGCTGTTCTCCGAAGTACCTCCATCCACTTCAAATAACGCGAAGCCCAGATGACATTCGCAACGCCAGCGAGTTAAATCGCTTGCGCTGCCTTTTGAAGATGAAAGGACGCCATGAAGATTACTCTCTTTAGAGACAACTTCGCTTCAGCCATGCGGCTGGTGAAGGAAGCGATTCCTTCACGCTCAACGCTGCCGATCCTGGCCAACGTCCGGATTACCACAACGGATTCCGGCATTCGGATGACTGGAACTAACCTCGAGCTGACCATCGTCGCTTCGCTCGGCGCAGCCATTACCCAACCGGAAGACGTGACCCTGCCCGCAGAAACATTGAGCAACCTACTGGAGAAGTTCAGCGATGAGCAGGTTTTCCTGGAACTCGTGGATGCCAAAACCCACACCATCCGCCTGACGTCAGGCAAGAACATATTCAATGTCAAAGGGCTACCACCTCAGGATTTTCCATCTATCCCGTCCATTGTTTCAGAAGGCGGATTGTCTTTAAACGCCGCGCACTTTAGAGAGAGCGTGACGGCTATTCTCGATTGCGCGGCGGACGAAGAGGCCGCGCGCCCGATCTTCGCCGGTGTGTTGTTCAGTTTCAAGCCGGATAGCCTGGTGCTCGCGGCCGCCGACGGGTTCCGCCTGGGATCAAGCGGATTCCCGATGGCCGTGCCGGAGTCTTGGCAGGGTAAGCAGGTCATCGTCGCTGCCAAGTCACTGCGCAAAGTCGTCAAGACGATTGGCGAGAGTGAAACGTTGACCCTCACCCTGCCGGATGCGGATGATCGGCGCATTCAGTTTGCGCTGCCCAACCTGGAGATCACCGTACAACTGATCGAGGGAACCTATCCCGATTACAAAGGCATTGTCCCCAAGGCGCACACGACCCGCGCCGTATTTGACACGGCGCATCTACTCCATGCGGCCAAGACCGCGGCGCTGCTCACACAACAAGGCAACTTCACCTTCACGCCCGGTGCGCCCGGGCATTGACGCTCAAGTGTCTGAACCAGGAAAAGGGCGATGGCAAGGTTGACCTGGAAGGCCCGATCGAAGGAGCGGGCGTGACCATCGCCATGCAGCTTAAATACCTAGAAGAGGCACTCAGCGCCTTGAAAAGCCTGGGTGCTCCTCGCGCTGCCCTGGAGATGAACACTGCCACTCAACCCATCATGATCAATCCGGTTGACCTGGCGGCGGGGCGGCCACAGGTGGCTTACGTCATCATGCCGCTGATGAGCAAGAACTAAAGATCACAGGAGGTACAGGATGACCCAACCGACTCTCTTTCCCCCTCCCGCAGCGCCGGAAGCAGAAGCCGAGCCGCTCGCCGAGGCAGAAACGACTGCGGACGAAGCGATGCAAACGTCGGAAGCCGAAAGTCCAGCCAGCAATCAGGCTGTTGCTCCAACTCAACCGGTGGAAGAAGATGATGAGGACTTGTCCCCGGTCGAGCGCGAGCCTTACGAATTTGACCGATGCACACTGACGATTAGCCTTCAGCTTCTCCCGACTGATGGCGATCCCGGCGGGCGGCACGTGTTGATCGGTGTCCGCAATCACCTTGATCAACCCATCATCCAAGCCGTGCGCGAAGGTGAACTTGGCCCGCTCCCGCCAGCCATTGTCCAGTTGCTGGAGCAACTCAAGGCCGACTTACCGGCACGCCAAGCGGCCTTTGAGCAAGCGCAAGCGAAGAAACAGGCCGAGGAGCAAGCGCGCCGCGCGCGGCTGACAAGTTCAAAGACCGCTTCACCCAAAAACAAAACGGCGAAACAGAAAAAGAACTGGAACACCGCGCCGGCGAGTCAGGGGACGGCGACTACGCCAACCACCACTCCATCCAAGCCGCCCACTCCTCCCACGCAGACGCCCAGCGCGGCGCCCGACGGACAGTCCACCCAAATATCGCTGTTTAGTTAAATCCACTTTGGAGGTTTGATAATGGCCCTGGTGAAACTTGAAGGACAAGACATTCCACTCGACGATGCGCTGGCGGGTGATGACAACCTGACGCGCAAAGCCCTGACTCCGTTTTATGCCGAGGTCGCCAACGCCCAGATCAAGCGCGAGACGAAGGATGGACAAATGATTGTCACGGTCGTCAAACGCGCCGGCCCCAAAGGAACACGCTCCACAATCAGTAGCGCCCTCGTGACGCTGACGGTTGCTTCATCGCACGTCAATCCGGCCCTCCAGCTTTATCTCGAACTTACGAACGGGCCAACGCTGACCGCCGAACAATTGCTGATCCAGCAGGCGCAGATCGAGTCGGCGCTCATCGAGGGGCAGGCTGAGGTTGCAGAAATCGAGGCCGCCCTCCAGGCGCTGTTCCTTGCTCGGCCCACGCCAGCGACCTTTACCCCGCTTGGCTTTTAGCTATCGGCACGGTCATCGGGCAACGGGTAAGCGCTTAATCCACTACCCGTTGCCCAATCGCTTATAACCATGCAAACCGCAATCACCGTCAGCGAAGCGCTGGATCGGCTCCGAGCCTTCCATCCCTTCTCCGTCCAGCGTGCAATCAACTACCTTTCAGATCAAAGCGAATGCATCCAGGTGCTCCGGTGGTATCAGCATTACTTTCCTCAGGACTACGCCAACTCGAAGGCGGCCGTGGGCACGGTGGGTTACTGCGCGCGGGAAATGGAGTTCTTCGAACTGCTCAACGAGCGTCTCTTTCCGATTGATCGTTGGGTGCTGGAAGATTATTCCGATGAGGAGGGGTACCGCTACGCTTACATCCCGGTCGAGCCGCTGGGATACGCACCGGCAGAGGATGACGAGTTCAATGAACTACAACTCTCAATTCAAGTCCTGATTTTGTTGCTGCGAGGCGCAGGCGACACGGCTTACTGGGATGAAATTCTGCCCAAGATTTCCCCCAACACGCCTTGCCCACAACCGGCCAAAGTTCAACCAGGGGTTTACCAACTGAACTGGGACATATTTTCCCAGTTGTGCCAGCAGGCGGAAGGTCTGATCGCCGATGTGCCGGTGACTATGGACGTTCTTTCCCACAACACCGGTAACTTCTGGCTGGACATTGGCTATGACGATATGTACCCCATTGAGTGGTCACGCGAAAACATAGACGGCTTAGCCGACGAGTATCGGCTGGCAGCGCCGTTGATCGAGAAATTCAACCGTGTTGCAGACGAACTCTCTGCTCACCCGGATGGGCTGGCTCAAGTCATCACCCTCTGGAATCTTTCTCTGGAGAGACCACAGAAGAAAGGCAGGTGATAGGTGGAAGAGCGAGGCAAACTGATCTTCTATGATGACTGTTTAATGCTTCACTACCGGGAAGAAGACCAGTGGCTCACCAAGTGCATTTCTCCGGCCGCGGTCCGCTGTGCCTTCAGCCAGGAACTGCTCGATACCGGTTGGATGCCCTCCGGCGTGCGGCGCTGGGGAATGACCTCGCGGGGCGATTGGGTCGTACTGTTTATTCCACCGGCGCAGCACCGATTTTGGTTACAAAAACCCGGCCAGGAAGATGAGCTACCCGACACTAAGCTTCAGCTCATGGAACTGACGCTCCCGATGCCAGCCCTCGTGTTCATGGGCTTCGGTAATAGCTATTACATTTGGGCTGTTGCAGAGACCGAGCTACAGCCCAACACGATCACCTACCACGCGCCACTGCCGAATATAGATTACGACGGGAGAATTTGTCTGGGCGCGAACAACTACCCGCTCGCTTCCTGCGAGAAGATCAGCGAGGCCTGGTGTCTCTTTCTGGACAGCCCCTTCAACGATCATCACACCGATCGCAAGTCACAACGTTATCCCGACGACATCCGCTGCCGATGGCTGAACCTGAAACGTCATCCGCGCGACGCCTATCCGCTGAATGATCTCGTCTCACGTCAACGCACCGTCGAGCAGGCGGTCAAGCAAGTTTTAGAAGGGAGGCCCTGGTGACCACTCACCTGGTTAGCTATGTCATCGCTCAAGCTTTACCACTTCCCCCTATCCAGGCGGCGATGTACGAATACATTCTGGCCGCAAATGGGTTGTTTATTCACGGGCAGCGTGAGGGGCTGCAAGCGATGCTGCCGGTGGCCGCTTGCACCGTTCGCGGCTTGGTAGAAGTGCAGCCGTTTGTCCATCTGGAGTATCCGCGCGTGACACGCGAGATTGTGGAATGCATGTTGGATCAGGCGCGCGAAGCGAAGGACGCTCAGGACCAGCCGGTTGAGATCGTCTTTCATCTCAGTTGGTCAGGAGCCAATTGGCAACTCGAAGTGCCCGCGCAAGAACAGCACACGGTGCGCGTCCAGCCACTCGGGCCGGCCATGGATTCATCTTACGCGCGGGCTTTGATTGAAATGCACTCGCATGCTAACTACGCGCCAGAGCCATCCAGGCTGGATGATGAAGATGAAACCGGCTTCCGGATCTTCAGCATCCTGGGCACGATCTTTACCCGGCCCAGCATGCGCGTGCGGGTCGGCATTTATGGCTATCGGTGGGAAATCCCGACAACTTGGATTTTCGATCTGCCGGAAGAGATCACCGACTGCGTGGGGACAAATGCTCTGAGCTAAACACAACGCGTGTCAGTTCGCAAAGATCAATCATTGCAATGGGCAATGCCTTTGAGGCGTTGCCCATTTGTTTTGGAGACTTCAATGCCCCCGTCTACCCCTCAGCCTTACCCCACTTTCCAATCAACGCAACTACCCATCCGTGAGCGTCCCGTCTACCGGGTGGCCGCGGACAGTTCCGCTTGTAACGTCGTCGAATTGTTAGCCGCGATCATCGGCGGCCCCAAGCAACTGGAAGTGGCTCAAGCATTGTTGGCACACTTCGGCTCCTTGCACGGCATCGCCCGCGCGACCGCGGCGGATCTGGCGAGTGTGCCTGGCATTGGTGAGGCAGTCGCGGCGCGCCTCTTGTCTGCGATGGAAATCAGTCGGCGTCTCCTAACGCCGGAAGACCGGCGAGCGATCCAATCGCCTGCCGATGCCGCCGCGATTCTACAACCGCTGCTCATCCACCAAGTGCAAGAACATCTCTATGTCCTACTCCTCGATCTACACGGTCGAATGCTGAGTGAGCCAATCGAGGTCTACCATGGTTCCTTGAATACAGCTCTGATTAGAGTGGGTGAAATATTCCGGGATGCCATCAAGGTCAACGCCGCCGGCATCATCATTGCGCACAACCATCCTTCCCAGGTGGCTGATCCCTCACCGGAAGATGTCGCCGTGACACGCAGCATTATCGAAGCAGGCAAACTTCTGGACATCACCTGTCTTGACCACTTGATTATTGGGAACAATGTTTGGATATCCCTTAAAGAGAAGGGGGTAAGTTTCAATTGAAAGACCCGGGAGGCTTATGGCAAAAACAAAAGCATCCAAAGCAGCGGTCACGTCGATAGATTTGTCCTATGTACAGGCTGTCCCGATCCTCTTACCGCAAGATGGGCGCACTCACCTAATGCTGGTTGGCACAGGTGGGACAGGCAGTTGGCTCGCGCCCTCCCTCGCCCGCCTGACACGCCTGTTGAATGATGCCGGACGGCGGGTGAGCCTGACCTTTGTGGATCACGACATCGTTGAAGCAGGCAACGTCCCGCGCCAAAATTTCTGCTATGCCGAGATCGGCCAGCACAAGGCGGTAGCCCTGGCGACTCGCTACAGCGCGGCTTGGGGCGTCGAGATCCGCGCGACCACGAGCCCCTTCAAGCGCGATATGGTTTCAGGCCACTACAACGAACTCGTGATTTTGATCGGCTGCGTGGATAACGCTGCCGCACGCCAGGAACTGGCGGAGACGTTATCTGGCCGGTATCGCGGATCACCTCACGTCCCCTCTACGTGGTGGCTGGATGCGGGGAACATAAAAGAATGGGGTCAGGTATTGTTGGGATCGGAGACCAAGGCTGAGACTCTACGTCCAGCCTTCCAGCTTGGCACGGCCTGCATCGCCCTGCCCTCGCCAACTCTTCAACATCCAGAGCTCTTGAAACCCCTTCCCGAAGAGATCGCCGGGAACAACTTATCTTGTGAGCAGTTGGCGCTCTTGAATGCTCAATCGCTCATGGTCAATCAACGGGTGGCCGCCGAGGCAGCGGACTTTCTCTTGCGCCTCCTAACGAATAGCCTGACTCGCTTTGCGACTTACTTCGATTTGCCCAGTGGGAGCGCAAGGTCGAAATACATCACACGCGAGTCGGTTGCCGCAGTGGTGGGTGAAGCGCCTGATCAATTCTTCCTCACCCTGGCTCAAGGAAACGGCCGATGAAGAAAGTTTTGATGCGCTTTCCGCTCACTTCCCAAGCGCGGCGTGTCCCGCGCGCCTATACTGCGGCGGATCATTGGTGCGCCGAACTGAGTCCAGCCGCACTGCATCTCATCTTACGGTCAGGCAGTCGCTCTAAAGCCGAGCCGCTAGAGGATACAACCGGCAATGCCCTAACCACGGCGATCACCCTGGCCGAGGTGGAGACCTTCATGGCACAGGGTTGTCCAGGGATACCCCGCGCATCTTGCCCAACGTGTCCCTTCATCACTCAAAGAGGAACAGCTTGATATTGATCCGGCCGCGCGCCAGTTCAAGTGCTGTGTACACCATCAGTCAGCCCAAATCCAAAGGAGGCGAAATTGAAAACCGTCATTGTCGCCGAGGTTCCAGGCGAAAATATCTTCACCTTGTTTCTGGTTGAGCATAATCTGCCTACGGCCGAAGAGGCGGTAGCGGCTATTCGGGAACGTATAAAACAGTGGGCCAAAACACCCGAAGGTCAAACGGCCTACCAAGAAGCGAGCGAGGATTTTAACTGGGGAGATGCAGCGGGGTGGCTAGAGCGTCTGAAGCCCATTCCAGGTATCCAGACCCTTCGATTACTTAGAGCCAACGGAGAGATGAATTTCTATCGCGTGAACCACGACGAGTTGTTGATGTCCGACGGCTCAGGCGAAGCGCGCCGTCCGGATTAGCTTATTTCAGTAGGAGGTGTTTGATGACCGACACAATCCAACTTCCAGCTGAGTCTGCAAAGAACACTGCCCCACGGCCCCAACCCGGCGATGCAGTCCTACTGGAGGGTGAATGCTTGGGAGCCCAGCCAGGGCAGATCGCCATCATTGACGGAACCCACTACCACTTCTTAGGTGAGACCGAGGTGATGCTCATCGTCGCCTACAGCGCCTACCGTGAGGAGATTAACGGCCACCTGATCGTGAGCTGCAGCGGAGGCCCCTACCCATTCGTGGATGAGCGCGACTTGGAGCCGGCCGGGACGCGGGTGTGCCGTTTCTGGCGTTGGCGTGACTATCGTCTACCCCAGGCTCACGACGGCGTTGAGTATCAGTTGGAAGTGCCGCTCTGGAAGTGGAACGGGAAGGGATGGTGGGACCGCCATCCCAGAGAAGAGACGCGCCAGTAATTCCGGCGCTGGAAGGAAGAGACATTTGATAGCAGGCCCGGCATGAAGACGCCGGGCTTGCTTATTTAAACAGGAGGCGCTTATGACCAACACAATCCATCCCCCGGTAGAGACCAATGTTCCCAGCCTTGCGGGCAACCCTTTATACCAATCATTTGCCGCCGGGCAATTGATCCAGTATGACGGACCACTCGGATTTGCCTGTCGCGGTTGCGGCCACTTGTGTTGCATTGACAAGACAGTGCTTATCACTCCACCGGAGGCCGCACGGATCATCTGGTATCTACGCCGCCATCCTCAACTCGAAGCCAGTCTGCGCGAACGCAACATCCGTTGGGGCTCTTTGTTTCTCGGCGGCTCTAGCGGATTGCCGGTCTTAGAGATCAATTTCATTCCTTTGGAGGCAGGCAACCCAAACTCTCCAAAATACTGCCCATTTCTCACGCCAGTCTATGGCGGTGATCCACAAAAACCGCGCTGGCTAAACATGGCGTGGTGCGGCATCCGCGAAGCGCGCCCCTCCGTCTGCCGCATTTTCCCGTTGGGCCGGGTCAGCTTTGATCTGGGCAACCCTCAACGTCCCGAAAATTGGGAATACCGGATCATGGAGCGCTGCCCAGGCTTTGAGACAGCTAATCCAGGAGATGCCGTCCCACCCGGTTACCAACCACCGGATTCACAGCAGACCATTCAGGCTTGGCTGGCGCAGCAAATTGATCCGGCTCAGGAAGAAGAAAAGAACTTCTATTTGCAGACCGTCATCCCTGCCTTTATGCAGGCACATCTCCATGCGTCGACGGATGATTGCCCGGAAGGCATTTTGACCGAACCCCTCGCCTTGGCTTTAGGGCAGATTTTTTACTCGCCTCCGCCCCCGCCGCTCAATTCGGCAGAGGATCACTCCATAATCATGGCCTGGCTGGGAGGGTTACGCGATCAGGTCGCTATTCTCAAAACCACTTTCGGGAAGTTTTCAACAGGAGAGAGAACTGAAAGTTGAGTAGCCGATTTGCATCCTTGGCCTGCCGCTGAAAATAGGCGTTTAATTCCAAAAGCGACTGCAAAAGCAGTCGCTTTTTTTATTTAACTGTCGAGTTCCAATCAAGGCGACACCTTTGCTCTGATTCTCCTCCCACAGGTTAAGCAGCTTGTATTTGATTTATGATAGCCTGCGCCTGTGCGATCAAATCGTCGGCTGCTATGGTAGTGATTTTCTTGCCCCGCTGCGCCTGCACCGCGTTGATGAAGGCTTGTAATTCGTTAGCCGCCGCATTCATTTGGCCCCGATCCAGCTTTTGCTGGGCGTTCTGAAGCTTGTTGAGCAGACCTGTCCCCACCCCACCGGTAATGTTGCCATTGGAGATATAAGTATTGACCGCCGTTATCAGATTGCTGACCGCTTGTGACGGGCCGGGCGTTGGTGTCGCGGTCGGAGTAGATGTGTTCGTCGCCGTCGCAGTGGATGTGGCCGTTGGCATCGGGGTAGGCGTATAAGTCGGCGTTGGCGTCGCGGTTGGCGCGGGGGTATCCGTCGGTATTGGAGTAGATGTATGCGTCGGTACAACGCCTACCATGAAATCAGTATTCACATTACTGGAAACAACCCCAATCCCGGTCACAATCGGGACACCATTTGTATCGAAGCCGGTAGTGCTTGCAGACAAGCGCACCACAATCGAGGCTACCCCATCGGCTACCCCGGCAGGGATTTGAGTATTAATCTGCGAGTCAGACCACGAGGCAATGACGGCTGAGATGGAGTTCACGAAGACGGATTGAAGTATTTGTCCAAAGCCTACACCTACAATCGTAATAGACGTCCCAACAGGCCCACTGCTTGGAGAAACACTGGTAATTGCTGGGGCCACGACCGTGAAGGTCGGTCCGGTCGCTGTGGCAATACTTGTCCCCGTCATGATTGGCACGCCATTCGCGTTAAACCCGGTGGTCGGGGTCTTGATATGCATTACGACCGGGCCGCTGGCCGCGTTGCCGGCCACCCCCGCCACAGACTGCGTCGGACTCCATCCTAACAACAGGCTCGGCGTGCCATTTACCGTGATCATCCGCCAGCGATCCGAGGAGAGGGGCGAACCATCCCCGCCCGCCCAGGATTTGCCCGCGATCCCGTAGCAACACAGATCCGGCCCAAAGTTGTCACCGGTCACCATGATGGCCGTTCCAATGGGTCCGCTGCTTGGCGAAATATTTGTAATGGTGGGTTCCATAACTATGAAAGTCGGCCCGATGGCTGTGGCAATACTCGATCCGGTCATGATCGGCACACCGTTCGCATCAAAGCCGGTGGTCGGAGTCTTAATGTGCATTACAACCGGGCCACTGGTCGCATTGCCCGCGATACCGGCCACCGCCTGCGTTTGACTCCAGCCTTGTAACATACTCGGCGTGCCATTCACGGTGATCATCCGCCAACGGTCCGAGGAGAGAGGCGAACCATCTCCACCCGCCCACGACTTGCCGGCAATCCCATGGCAACACGAATCCGACCCAAAGTTATCCCCCGTCACGACAACCGCTGTTCCCGCTGGTCCACTGATTGGTGAAATACTGGTAATAGTTGGGGCCACGACCGTGAAGGTCGCCCCAGTGGCTGTAGCAATACTTGATCCAGTCATAATCGGTACGCCATTCGCATCAAATCCGGTGGTTGGAGTCTTAATATGCATCACCAGGAGGCCGCTGGTCGCATTGCCCGCTACAGTCGCAATGGCTTGTGTTTCACTCCAGCCAGTCAGGAGACTAGGCGTACCGTTCACGGTGATCATGCGCCAGCGGTCCGAGGAGAGAGGTGAACCATCCCCACCCGCCCACGACTTGCCGGCGATTCCGTGACAACAGAGGTTTGGCCCGAAGCTATTACCTGTCACGACAACCGCTGTTCCGGCTGGCCCACTGCTTGGGGAAATGCTGGTAATGGTTGGGGCCACGACCGTGAACGTTGGCCCAGTCGCTGTAGCAATACTTGATCCGGTCATGATTGGCACCCCATTGGCATTAAATCCGGTGGTGGGAGTCTTGATGTGCATCACGACCGGGCCGCTGGTTGTATTGCCCGCGACACCCGCTACCGCCTGCGTCTGGCTCCAGCCTTGCAACATGCTGGGGATGCCATTCACAGTAATCATGCGCCACCGATCAGAGGAGAGGGGCGAACCATCCCCACCCGCCCACGATTTGCCTGCGATCCCATGGCAACACAAGTCTGGCCCGAAGTTATCGCCGGTTACTACGACCGCTGTCCCAGCCGGCCCACTACTTGGGGAAATAGTGGTAATGGTTGGGGCTATAACCGTGAAAGTCGGACCGGTGGCTGTGGCAACACTTGTCCCAGTCATGACCGGCACGCCGTTCGCATCAAAGCCGGTGGTCGGAGTCTTGATGTGCATCACGACGGGGCCACTGGTCGCATTGCCCGCGACACCGGCCACTGCCTGCGTTTGACTCCAGCCTTGCAGCATACTGGGCATGCCATTGACAGTGATCATGCGCCAACGATCGGATGAGAGTGGGAAACCATCCCCACCGGCCCAGGATTTGCCCGCGATTCCATGGCAACACGAATCCGGACCGAAGTTATCGCCCGTCACGACAACCGCTGTTCCCGCCGGTCCACTGGTTGGAGAAATACTGGTGATCGTTGGAGCCACGACGGTGAAAGTCGGTCCAGTGGCTGTGGCAATACTCGCCCCCGTTATGATTGGCAAACCGTTTGTATCAAATCCAGTCGTCGGGGTTTTGATGTAAATTACCACCGGACCACTGGTCGCGTTGCCCGCGATACCCGCCACGGCCAGTGTCTGGCTCCATCCTTGGAGCATACTCGGTGTGCCGTTCACCGTGATCATACGCCAGCGATCTGCAGAAAGGGGAGAGCCTTCCCCACCCGCCCAGGATTTGCCCGCGATCCCATGACAACACGAATCCGGACCGAAGTTGCCACCTGTCACCACGACGGCTGTCCCGGCCGGTCCACTGCTTGGAGAAATAGTGTTAATTGTTGGTGCTACCACCGTGAAAGTCGGCCCACTCACCGACTCGGTTAAACCCAAGGCCACTACGACCGAACCGGTTGTGGCATTTCCTGCAACAATGGCTTGAATCACTGTGTCCGTCCATGCCGAATAAGAAATCGCTGGTACGCCATTGAAGGTGACATACTTATTGGAAGCCGGCGTTCCAAATCCGGAGCCGGTAATTATGACGATGGTGCCCGCTGGCCCGGAGATAGGCGAGAGGAGAGACCACTGATCACAGGCGTTTGAGCTAGAACAGGAGCGACTGACCCTCTTAACAAGAAAACGAAAAGGACAATCATGGCCCCTGCAAATTTTTTAATTAGCGCTTTTAGGTTTATCATTGTTTTCTCCCAAGCAGAAGGATGTATTCCGGAAAAATATCCCAACGCTGACTATTTAGCGAATTACGCTCGCTTCAGCTGTTGGCATTGTTAGCCTGCGCGCACTCCGAGAAGCACCCAATGACCACATGACCGCCAAAGACAACCAACCCTGCCAGAAATCCCTATTCGCAAAACTCATGTCAGACCTAACTGGGGAAAAGGTTGCAGCTAAATTGGTTGTACCAAATCAGCGCTTAAAAAGCGATTAAAGGCACCACGAATTAAACGGTGTCACCGCACTTAAGGGTGATCAAGCAGCCCATTGCTGAGTCAGTCGCAGGGTGGCTAAAGAAGGCCGGCCGCGTTGTTTGGGCGGCTGCCAGCACGGCGGCGGGACTTTGAAG
>Ga0075421_100000482_pt1 | contig 41931 bp, 38 predicted proteins | sample SoiMetdeltSBSDD5_FD_75292 | JGI IMG/M metagenome (GOLD analysis project Ga0075421, IMG submission 75292) | Bulk soil microbial communities from a Populus tree surrounding site in Tennessee, USA - Soil MetaG P. deltoides SBSDD5 | ecosystem: Environmental > Terrestrial > Soil > Tree plantation... | reverse complement strand
CGCCGTGGGCGTGGTCGTGCTCGTCACCGGTGGTGTGGACGAGGCTGGCGCCGGCGTGGACGGTGCCCTCGCCGACCGACGGCGCCGGGATCTCCCGGCCGTCCAGCACGTTGAGCAGTGCATCGAGCAGCAGCAGGTAGCCGGCGCCGCCGGCGTCGACGACCCCCGCCTCCGCCAGGACCGACAGCTGCTCCGGCGTCTTCTCCAGCGCCACGGCCGCGGCGTCGCGGGCCGCGGCGGCCAGGGTGACGAGGTCGGTCTCGGGAGCGTCGGCCACGGTGGCCTCGGAGGCCTCGGCCGAGGCCCTGACGACCGTGAGGATGGTGCCTTCGACCGGCCGCATGACCGCTTGGTACGCGGCGTCCGACGCGGCCCGCAGCGCCGCGACCAGCGTGGGGGCGTCCAGATGGCCGGCTTCGGACACGGTCGAGGCGATGCCCCGGAGGACCTGGGAGAGGATGACGCCCGAGTTGCCGCGGGCGCCCATGAGCGAGCCGTGGCTGATGGCCTTGCACACCGCCGGGAGGTCGTCGGGCGCGTCCACCGCGGCAACGTCGTCGCACACCGAGACCAACGTGAGCGACATGTTGGTGCCGGTGTCGCCGTCGGGAACGGGATACACGTTCAGACGGTTGATCGGCTCACGGTGGGCGGCCAGCGCGTCGCGGTACGCCTCGATGACAGCGCGCACCTCGGCCGCACCCAGATGGTCGGGGGTGCTCACGGCGCCGATGCTAGGTGACATCAGCCCCAACTCCCGATGACGGACCATGCTCGCGGTCTACCCGCATGCAGGTTGTCCACCCAAGGCTGCACTGAGTACAGTCGTCCGGTCCTACTCGCCCGATCACGAGGTGAACGTGTCATGGCAGCCGTCTGCCAGGTCTGCGGCAAGCACCCTTCTTGGGGCATGTCGGTGAGCCACTCCCACCGCCGCACCAAGCGCCGTTGGAACCCGAACATCCAGCGTGTCCGGGCTCTGGTCAACGGCGCCCCCAAGCGCCTGCACGTCTGCACCGGCTGCATCAAGGCGGGCAAGATCCAAAAAGTCGTGCGCTGAACTAGAGCCTGCGAAGCACTCACGGGGATCGGACGCTTCGGCGCCGGTCCCCGTTACGCGTCCGGGCTCGCTTTGCCCAGGAGTTTCTTCAGTCCGTACCGTGGAAAGGACCCAAGCGGGTAGTCCAACGAGGAGCGGCCTCCGGTGCAAGGTGTGATCAAGTCGTACGACCCGGGAACCCGAGAGGGGATCGTCGTGCGCGATACCGACCTCGACGAGGTCGATCTTGCGGCCGATGCACTGGCCGGCTCCGTGTTTCGACTCCTGCGCCCAGGCCAGCGCGTGGTCTTCGACCTGAACGGCGAGGGTCGAGCCACGCACCTGCGACTGGGGTCTGAGGTGGACATGGGCACGCCGGGCTTTGATCCTGAGCCCGGCCCGATTGAAGGCCTCGACGAGCGCCCGACCACCTGAACGCCACCACCAGCTGGGCATCGCCGTCGGGAGGATCATGGCTTCGACAACCACCAACCAGAAGTTGAAAGACTGGGTCCAGCACTGGGCCGAGATCTTCCAGCCCGACCGGATCGAATGGTGCGACGGCTCCGAGGAGGAGTGGGAGCGGCTGACCCAACGCCTCGTCGACGCCGGGACCTTCGAGCGGCTCAACGGCGAACTGCGCCCGAACAGCTTCCTCGGGCTCTCCGACCCCGGTGACGTCGCCCGGGTCGAGGACCGCACCTTCATCTGCTCGGAGAACGAGGCGGACGCCGGCCCGACCAACAACTGGCGTGCGCCGGCCGAGATGCGGGCCGAGCTCACGGACCTCTTCACCGGGGTCATGCGAGGCCGCACCATGTACGTGGTGCCGTTCTCGATGGGGCCGCTGGGCTCGCCGATCGCCCACATCGGCGTGCAGCTCACCGACTCCTCGTACGTCGCCGTGAACATGCGGATCATGACCCGCATGGGCCAGGCGGCCCTCGACGTGCTGGGCGACGACGGGGAGTTCGTCCCTTGCCTGCACTCCATCGGCTACCCGCTCGTGGATGGCGAGGGCACCCGGCGAGACGACCCACCCTGGCCTTGTGATTCGGAGAACAAGTACATCGTCCACTTCCCCGAGACCCGGGAGATCTGGTCGTACGGCTCGGGCTACGGCGGCAACGCCCTGCTCGGCAAGAAGTGCTTCGCTCTGCGGATCGCCTCGACCATGGCCCGGGACGACGGCTGGATGGCCGAGCACATGCTCATCCTCGGGATCACGCCGCCCGGGGGCGAGAAGCGCTACGTCGCCGCGGCGTTCCCGTCGGCCTGCGGCAAGACCAACATGGCGATGATGATCCCGACCATCCCGGGCTGGAAGGTCGAGACCATCGGCGACGACATCGCCTGGATGAAGTTCGGGCCCGACGGCCGGCTCTACGCCATCAACCCGGAGGCCGGGTTCTTCGGCGTGGCCCCCGGCACCGGCGACGACACCAACCCGAACGCCATCCACACCCTCGAGGAGAACTGCATCTTCACCAACGTCGCCAAGACCGACGACGGTGACGTCTGGTGGGAGGGCATGTCGGAGCCGCCCGCGCACCTGATCGACTGGCGGGGCAACGACTGGACGCCGGGCTCCGACGCTCCGGCCGCTCACCCGAACGCCCGCTTCACCGCGCCGGCGTCGCAGTGCCCGTCGATCGCTCCCGAGTGGGAGGACCCGAAGGGCGTGCCGATCTCGGCCATCCTCTTCGGCGGCCGCCGGGCCACCAACGTCCCGCTGGTGACCCAGTCGTTCGACTGGAACCACGGCGTGTTCCTGGGCTCGATCATGAGCTCCGAGACCACGGCCGCCCAGGCGGGCGCGGTCGGCAAGCTGCGCTTCGACCCCTTCGCCATGCTGCCCTTCTGTGGCTACAACATGGGCGACTACTTCGGCCACTGGCTGGAGATCGGCGAGGCCACCGACACGGACAAGCTGCCCAAGCTGTTCTGGGTCAACTGGTTCCGCCGGGGCGAGGACGGCTCGTTCCTGTGGCCGGGCTTCGGCGACAACAGCCGGGTGCTGAAGTGGATCGTCGAGCGGCTCGACGGCGACGCTGCCGGCGCGGTCGAGACGCCCATCGGCCACGTGCCGACGGCCGACGCCATCGACACCAGCGGCCTCGACCTAGACAGTGCCGTGCTGGAGCAGCTGCTCCGCGTCAGCACCGAGTCGTGGCGAGCCGAGCTGCCCCAGCTGGAGGACCACTACCGCGGCCTCGGCGAGCGGGTGCCGCAGGCGCTCCGCGAGCAGCTGGAAGCGCTGGAGAAGCGCCTCTCCGAGATGTGATCCCGGTCCCGGCGTTGCTCGGGCCGTGACCTCGGCCTGGGCAACGCCGGACGGGTAACAACTAGTGTGATCCGGCGCGCTCGGACAGGCGCGCCCAGCTGGGGATACAGGGGGGACGTCGGGGACGTGTCTGTTGATACGGGTGTCGTCGAGCAGGCGGACACCGGAGGGAGCGACGAGGCGGTCGTGACGGAGGCCGTCGCGACGACGGCCCCGGAAGCCCCCCTCGGCGGTGTGCTGCCGCCCCGGCTGCGCCTCTTCTCGCTGACCTTCCTGATGCTGTTCGTCGAGCTGGCGCTCATCCGCTGGCTGGGCGCCTACGTCGTCTACATGTCCTACTACTCGAACTTCGTGCTGCTCGGCAGCTTCCTCGGGTTCGGGTTGGGCTTCCTGTGGTCGGGCCGGTCACCGCACTCGCTGTTCCGCTACACGCCGGTGCTGCTGGGCGGGCTGGTGGCGTTCGTCTACCGGTTCAACGTGCCGCTCAAGTGGAGCACCAAGGACCTCATCTTCTTCGAGACCGTCGAGCCCGACAGCCCGCTCCCCCGCTGGCTGATCCTGGTGCTGCTGTTCGTCGCCGTGGCCGCAGTGACCGCCGCGATCGGGGATGGCGTCGCCCGGACCTTCGGCCGCTTCGAGCCGCTCGAGGCCTACCGGCTGGACCTCCTCGGCAGCGTCGCCGGCATCGCCGCCTTCAGCGCCCTGTCGTTCCTCGGGGCCCGGCCGTTGATCTGGGGCCTCCTCATCGCCGCCGTGCTTCTGCTGACCCTGCCGCTCCGGGTGCGGCTCAACGCCGTGCTGGCCGTGGTCGGCATCGCCCTGCTGTTCGCGCCACTGGCGGTCGAAGCCACCAAGGGCGACGTCAGCTGGTCGCCGTACTACCGCATCACCCACTGGATCAACGAGGACGGCGGCGTCAGCACCAAGGTCAACCAGAGCCCGCACTGGCACCAGATCCACACGCCGGGCAACCAGCTCTACGAGGCCGTCTACGACCGGATCGCTCACCCGACCGGCGGTGACGTGCTGATCATCGGTGCCGGCTCGGGCAACGACGTGTCGGTCGCGCTGCAGCACGGCGCCGAGCACGTCGACGCTGTCGAGATCGACCCCCGGCTGATGCAGCTGGCCAAGAAGGGCCACCCCGAGAAGCCCTACGACGACCCCCGGGTGACGGTCCACATCGACGACGGCCGCGCCTTCCTCGAGCGGTCGAACAAGAAGTGGGACCGCATCCTGCTGGCGCTGCCCGACTCGCTGGCGCTGGTGCAGGGGCAGTCGGCGATCCGGCTGGAGAGCTACCTGTTCACCCAGGAGGCCGCCGAGGCCGCCCAGGCCCACCTCAAGCCGGGCGGCGTGTTCTCGATGTACAACTTCTACCGGCAGGACTGGCTGGTCGACCGGTACGGCAACACCCTCGCTGCGGTCTTCAAGCAGCCGGCCTGCGTGTACCGGGTCGGCGACTGGAGCCTGTCGGTGCTGATCGGGGCCGACCAGGCGTCGGCGCTGAAGTGCCCCGCCGACGAGGTCTGGACGCCGACGCCCGGCAACGAGCCGGTCCGCGACGACCGGCCGTTCCCGTACCTCAAGGGCCGCGAGATCCCGAGCGACTACCTGTTCGCCGGCGCCGCCATGCTGGCTCTCTCGGTGGCGGCGGTGCTGTTCATCCTCCGGCCCGGTCGCCAGCTGCGCTCGGCCATCCAGTACAGCGACCTCTTCTTCATGGGCGTGGCGTTCATGCTGCTGGAGACCAAGAGCGTCACCCAGTTCGCCCTGCTGTTCGGCACCACCTGGTTCGTGAACTCGCTGGTGTTCCTCGGGGTGCTGCTCAGCGTGCTCGTAGCCGTGGCCGTGTCGCGCCGCGTCACGTTCAAGCGGCCCGCTCTGCTCTACGGCGTGCTGCTCGCCGCCCTCGTGCTGGCGTTCGTCGTGCCGCCCGACCGGCTGCTCGACCTGGCGATGGTGCCCCGCTTCGTGGTCGCGGTGACGCTGGCGTTCTTCCCGATCTTCACCGCCAACCTGGTGTTCACCCAGCGGTTCAAGTCGACCGCCAGCTCGACGGTGGCGTTCGGCGCCAACCTGCTCGGCGCCATGGTCGGTGGCCTGTTGGAGTACGCGGCCCTGATCACGGGGTTCCGGGGCCTGCTCGTGCTGGTGGCGCTGGCCTACGGCCTGGCGTTCCTGGCGGGTCGCAAGCACCTTGTGCCGGTGCCGGCCCCGTCAGCTGCTTGAATCTTGACCATGGCTGTCACCGCATACATCCTGATCCAGACCGAGGTGGGCAAGGCAGCGCAGGTGGCCAGCGCGACCGGCGAGATCGATGGCATCGTCTCCGCCGAGGACGTGACCGGCCCCTACGACGTCATTGCCCGGGCGGAGGCGGAGAACGTCGACGAGCTTGGCCAGATGGTGGTCAGCCGGGTCCAGATGATCGAAGGCATCACCCGGACACTCACATGTCCGGTGGTGCACCTCTCCTGAGGTCAGGCCGTGCCCTCGATGAACAGGGCGCGAATGCCGAGGCCCATGATGAACAGGCCGCCGAGCCCGTACAGCAGGTACTTCTTCTCGGCCAGCTGCTGGCGGTAGCTGTAGAGGACGCCCACGGCCACGATGCCGGAGAAGCCGTAGAGGGCGTGGAGGTCGTTGAGCTCCACGCCCTCCTTCTTCATCAGGGCGACGCCGAGGAACACCTGCACGAAGACCGCCACCTGGGCGACACCGGTCGCCCACCACAGCGCCGGCACCCGGAGTTGGGGCCGCCAGTGCGCGGCCAACGCCCAGCACCCGACCACAGCGTTGCTGAGGATCAGGAACCAGGCGAAGTTCTCGTGGACCTCGCGGAGGGTCAACTCTGACCCGGCGAGCCGGTGCTCACCTCGAACGACCACAGCTCGCTCGACACCGACACCGGGCCGCCGGTGTGAGGGTTCGGCTTGTCGGTGCCCTGGTGGCCGTGACCGAAGGCCGGGCTGTTGACCCACGCCTGGAAGGCCTCCTCGTCCCGCCAGCGGGTGACGACCAGCCAGGTGTTGCGGCCGTCGGTGGGCTTGAGCAGCTCGAACCCCTGGAAGCCGTCCTGGTTGTCGACCGCGCCGGCCCGGGCGGCGAAGCGCTTGCCCAGCTCGTCACCGGAACCCTCGGGCACGGTGATGGCGTTGATCTTGACGACGGGTGCGGAATCCACGGGGATGCTCCTTATCTTGGCGGGCCGACATGACGCTATTGCCCACTGACACGGCGGGCGAAGTTGGGGAGAAGCGGGTCACATGGGCCGAGCTGTTCTTCGACCTGGTGTTCGTCTTCGCCATCACCCAGGTCTCCGCGCTGCTGCACGCCGACCACTCGTGGTCGGGCATGGGCCGCGCCCTCGTGGTGCTGGTGCCCATGTACTGGGCGTGGGTGGGCACGTCGATCAACGCCAACCTGCGTGACGTCGACAACCCGCTCGACCGGACCGCCATCTTCGCGATCGCCCTGCTGAGCCTGTTCCTCGCGCTGGCGACCCCGGACGCCTACGAGTCCCGGGGCCTCCTGTTCGGGGCGTCCTACCTGGCGATCCGGCTGATCCTGGCGGGCCTCTTCTTCCACGGCCGGCGGTGGTCGGTGCACCCGTTCGCGGTGTCTGCCTTCACGGCGGGGCCGTTGGTGCTGGTCGGCGGGTTGGTGCACGGGCAGGCACGGGTCGCGCTGTGGGCGGTGGCCGGGCTCTGCGACCTGTCGATCCCGACGCTGCTGCGCGCCCGGGTGCGATCGACCCGGTTCCACACCGCCCACCTGCCCGAGCGCTACGGCGTGCTGGTGCTGATCGCCCTGGGCGAGTCGATCGTGGCCACCGGGGCGCCGGCGGCCTCGACGCCGGACCTGTCCGCCGGGATGGTGGGCGCGGTCAGCGCCGCGTTCGTGCTGGCCTGCGGGTTGGGCTGGGTGTACTTCGTGTTCGCCTCGAACGCCATGCAGCACGCGCTGGAGATCGCGCCGGTGCAGTCGGTGATCGTGCGGCACGTGCTGTCGTGGGCCCACCTGGCCTTCGTCGGCGGGATCATCTGCATGGCCGCCGGCATGACCGAGGTGGTGGCCCATCCCGGCGACGCGCTGTCGGCGGACCTGGCCGGCCTGATGTTCGGCGGGGTCGCCCTCTACCTGGCGACCTTCAACTACACCCGCTGGCAGATGTTCAGGCTGTGGTCACCGACCCGCACGGCGGGCGCCGTGGGCGCCGTGGTGCTGGCGCCGATTGCCACCCAGGTGCCGGGCCTCGCCGCGTTGTCCCTGCTCGCGGCCGTCGTCGCCGGCGTGAACCTGTGGGAGCACCGGCGCTTCCTGGCCGCCACCGCTGCCGGCCGGGGCGGGCCGGGAGAGCGCTAGTACGGTCGTCCCGTGGCTGAACCACTGCCCATCGACGTGCAGCCGGTCACCGCCGAGCGGCTCGACGACCTCGCCGACCTGTTCGAGAGCCACGGGACCACCCGGGGCTGCTGGTGCATGTACTTCATCGCCGACCGGTCGGCGTACGGCGCCGGGTGGCGGGGTGGGAACCGCCGGGCCTTCGAGCAGCTGGCCGTGGCCAGCGCCGAGCCGGTCGGCCTGCTGGCGTACGAGGACGGGCGACCGGTCGGCTGGTGCGCCATCGGGCCGCGATCCCGCTACCCCCGGGCCATCGGGCCTCGCGCCCGCGTCCTGCGTGACCGGGACCCTGCGGAGGACGACACCGCCTGGCTGGTGCCCTGCTTCTTCGTGCGCGCCGGGCATCGGGGCCACGGCATCACCAGAGCCCTGCTGGAGGCGGCCGTGGCGCTCGCCCAGGAGCGCGGGGCCGTCGCCATCGAGGGCTTCCCCCGCGCCGAAGGCAAGCCATCGGTCACGGACGGCTACCTCGGGTCCGAGGGCCTCTTCGCGACCTGCGGCTTCGAGCCCGTCGCCCGCCCGACGCCGGTCCGGGTGGTCATGCGCCGCCCGCTCTGACAGCTAGGCGACCGCTCTGGAGGCCTTCAGCTTGGCGATGGCGTCGTCGTCGATCCCGGCTTCCCGGAGGATCTCGTCGGTGTGCTGGCCGGCGTGGGCCGGCGGGCCCTTGATCGCAGCCGGGGTGCGGTCGAAGCGGGGCGCCGGGCCCGGCTGGGGGATGCCCGCCACCTCGACGAACGTGCCCCGCTCGACGTTGTGGGGGTGCTCCAGGGCCTCGGGGATGCTCAGCACCGGGGCGACGCAGGCATCGGTGCCGTCGAAGATGGCCATCCACTCGTCGCGGGTCTTGGTCTTGATGATCCCCGCGAACTGCTCCTTCAGCGCCGGCCACTGCTCCCGGTCGTGCTGCCAGGGTAGGTCGGCCTTGTCGAGGCCGAGGCCGTCGAGGAGGGCGTCGTAGAACTGGGGCTCGATGGCGCCGACGGCCAGGAACTGGGCGTCCGCCGTCTCGTAGACCTCGTAGAAGTGGGCGCCGGTGTCGAGCATGTTGGTGCCGCGCTCGTCCTTCCACATGCCCATGGCCCGGAAGCTGTGGGTCATGGTCATCAGCGACGCCGCACCGTCGACCATGGCGGCGTCGATGACCTGGCCCTTGCCTGACCTCTGGGCCTCGTAGACCCCGGCCAGCACGCCGAAGGCGAGGTACATGCCACCCCCGCCGAAGTCGCCGACCAGGTTGATCGGCGGGAGCGGGGCCTCGCCGGCCCGGCCGATGGGGTCGAGGGCACCGGCGAGGGCGATGTAGTCGATGTCGTGGCCGGCCATCGGGGCCCACGGGCCGGCCTGGCCCCAACCGGTCATGCGCCCGTAGACCAGGCGGGGGTTGCGGGCGAGGCACTCCTCGGGGCCGATGCCGAGGCGCTCGGCGACGCCGGGACGGAACCCTTCGATGAGCACGTCGGCGGTGGCGACCAGGTCGAGGACCACGCCGACGCCGTCGGGGCTCTTGAGGTCGACGCCGATGGAGCGCCGGCCCCGGGCCAGGAGGTCACCGGGCGGCAGCGCCGGGTCGCCGCCCTGCACGTTCTGGGCGCGGTCGACGCGGACGACGTCGGCGCCCAGGTCGGCCAGCATCATCCCGCAGAAGGGGCCGGGCCCGATGCCCGCGATCTCGATGACCTTCAACCCAGCGAGGGGTCCCATGTCGTGCTCCTATCGGGTCGCGGTGTGGGTGCCGGTGTGCGTGGTGATGGCGCCGACGACCTGGGACCAGAGGGCCCGGGGCAGGTCGTGGCCCATGCCGTCGATCATGAGCAGGGTCGAGCCCGGGATCAGCTCGGCGGTGCGCTGGCCGCCGGTCGGGGTCACCAGCGTGTCGACGGTGCCGTGGATGACCAACGTCGGGATGTCGATGTTGACGAGGTGGTCCTCGCGGCTGCCCGAGGCCAGGATGGCGGCGAGCTGGCGGGCGACGCCTTCGGGATCGTGCTTGCGGTCCCAGTCGCGCTCGGCCTTGCGGCGCAGGTCGGCGGCGTCCCAGAGGCCTGGGCTGCCGAAGACCTCGGCCGAGGCGACGCGGCGTAGCGCCATCTCCTCGCGGGTCTGCGGCGGCGGCTGGAGCAGGACGCTCAGCGCCTCGGGGGCCGGCTGGCCGACCTCCATGTTCCCGGTGGTCGACATGATCGACGTGAGGGTGGCGACCCGGGCGGGGTGCTCGATGGCGATGGTCTGGGCGATCATCCCGCCGAGCGAAGCGCCGACGACGTGGGCTCGGTCGACGCCGAGGTGGTCGAGCAGGCCGATCGCATCCCGGGCCATGTCGGTGAGCAGGTAGGGCGCGGTGGGCGACTGGCCGGCGCCGAGCTGCTGGATGATCTCGAAGACGTTGACGGGGCCGGGGATGAAGGTCGACAGCCCGACGTCCCGGTTGTCGTAGCGGACGACGTGGTAGCCGTGGCCGGCCAGCTCGGCGCAGAAGTCCTCCTCCCAGGAGAGCATCTGGGCGCCGAGGCCCATGACCAGCAGGAGCGTCGGGTCACCGGGGTCGCCGAAGGTCTCGTAGCAGATGGTGATGCCCCCGCCGACGTCGGCGTAGCCCTCGGTCCCGGTGGTCCCGGTCTCCGTCGTCCCCGTTGTCATGAGCTGTCACTTTGTTCGGTGGGCCGGTGCACCGCAAGTGCACCGCGGGTTGCCCGCAAGGTCGCACCCAAGTCGCACGCAACCGGGAGTGCCTGCGTAGCGTGTGCGCCATGACGGCACAGTTCGGGATCCATGCGGGCTTGCAGAACACGACCATCGCCGAGCTCCAGGCGATCTGGCGGCAGGCCGAGGACCTGGGCTTCGACTGGGTCTCGGTGTGGGACCACTTCTACGCGGCGTCGGCCTACGACGGGCAGCCCAACAGCTACGAGTGCCACGAGGCCGTGGCAACCCACGCCGCGCTGGCGTGCTCGACGACCCGGGTGCGATGCGGGTCGCTGGTGTACTGCGCCGGCTACCGGCACCCGGGCGTGCTGGCGAAGGCCATCGCCACCATCGACCACCTGTCGGGCGGTCGGGCCGACATCGGGCTCGGCGCCGGGTGGGCGCAGCCGGAGTACGCCGCCTACGGGTTCCCGTTCCCCGGTGCGGGTGCCCGGCTCGACCTGCTGGAGGAGGCGGCGGCGTGCATCCGCAGCCTGCTGCGGCGGGAGGTCACCAACTTCTCGGGCAAGCACTTCACGTTCACCGACGCCCGGCTGGAGCCGCGCCCGGTGCAGGCCGAGCTGCCGATCTGGATCGGTGGCGGCGGTGAGCAGAAGACGTTGCGGATCGTCGCCAAGTACGCCGACGGGTGGAACGTGCCGTTCATCCCGCCGGCGGAGTTCGCCCGGAAGCGGGAGGTCCTCGCGTTGCACTGCGAGGCCGTCGAACGGGATCCGTCGCAGATCCGCAGCGCCGTGAACGTCGCGGTGTGCGCCGACGAGGAGTCGCTGCACGAGCAGTTCGGGGCGCTGGCCGAACTGATCCGCCACGGTGCCGTGGTGGGTCGAGGCCAGGCCGTCGTCGACCGGCTGGGCGAGTACCTCGACGCCGGCGCCGACCAGGTGAACTTCGCGCTGCGGGCGCCGTGGGACCCCGGCCTGCTGGAGCTGGCGGCCGAGGCCGTGGAGTCGTTCCGATGAGACCCTCCTGACGCTGGTGACCATCACCGCGTTCGCGCCCGGTCGGGTCAACCTGATCGGCGACCACACCGACTACACGGGTGGCCTGGCCCTGCCGATGGCGATCGGTCTGGGCGTCGAGGTCACGGGCGACCGGTCGACCAACTGGGTCATCCTCACCTCGACGGCGCTGGACGGCATCGCCGAACTGCCGTTGGACGTGTCCGACGCTGCTGCGGTGTCGCCGTCGTGGGCCCGGTACGTGGCGGGGGTGGTCGCGGAGCTGCGGCCGGACGACGGGTTGTCCGGGACCGTCGACTCGAGCTTGCCGCAGGGGCGGGGGCTGTCGTCCAGCGCGGCGTTGGAGATCGCAGTGGCGCTGGCGTTGGGCGCCGGGTCCCTGGGCCCCGAGGAGCTGGCCGAGCTGGGGCGGCGGGCGGAGCACCGGGCGGTGGGCGTGCCGTGCGGGATCATGGACCAGCTGACGATCACGTCGGCGGTCTCGGGGTCGGCGTTGCGGCTGGACTGCCGGTCGCTCTCGGTCGACCCGGTGCCGCTGCCATTGGGGGTGGACGTGGTGGTGGCCGACTCGGGCGAGTCTCGTGCGCTGGCCCGATCGCCGTACGCGACCCGGGTAGCGGAGTGCGCCCGGGCCGAGGCGGAGCTGGGACCGCTGCGGGACGCGTCGCCCCGGGACGCCGAGGGGTTGGCCGACCCGGTGCTGCGCCGCCGGGCCCGCCACGTGACCACCGAGAACGGCCGGGTCGACGCCCTAGTGGCTGCGTTCCGGGAGGGCGACCTGCGCCACGCCGGCGAGCTGATGGTGGCCAGCCACGCCAGCCTCCGCGACGACTACGAGGCATCGAGCCCTGCGTTGGACGAGTTGGTCTCCCAGTTACGGGGGACCCCCGGCATCTACGGCGCCCGCCTGACCGGCGCCGGGTGGGGTGGCTGCGCCGTAGCGCTGGTCGACGCCTCTGCCGACCTGCCCCACGACCTCCCCATCATCTGGCGCGGAGCCCCCGCCGGGCCCGCTCACGTGACGATGTCGTAGTGGGCAACGGTGTCCTCGAACCGTGAGAGCACCTCTCGGGCGGCATCCGCGACGACGGCCGTTTCGTAGCTGTCCCCGGCGAACCCCCGGACGGCATCGAGGCCCTCGAAGAAGGTGATCGAGACGAGCTCGACCTCACCCCCGACCTCCCGCCGCAAGAGCCTCGCCTCGACGAACCCGTCGATCTTGCTCAGCTCCCTCCGCACGTCAGTCCGATAGTGCGCCTCGTAGGCATCAGCGTCCTCGCCCGACGCCGCCCACCCGCGCCACACCCGAGCGATCACTTCCCCTCCTCGCGGCCAGCCTCACCCATCTGCCACCGATGGTAGGCGCCGCGCCACGTGCTGCAGGACCACCCGAACGGCCCGCCGACGGGCAGTCACGCGACCGGAAACAAGCCGGTCTGCCTGGCATATCGGGCAGAACTACGCTCCTGGCGTGCCTTTCCCTCGCAAGCTGTTGAACGAGGGCGAAGAAGTCGTCCTGGACCTTCACCCGCATTGGTGGTTCTTCGCCGCTCAACTCGTCGCGCTGGTCGCCGCGCTGGTTCTGGGGTTCCTCAAGCTCCAGGCGGAGTTCCCGGATGCGGTCGATGGGATCAGCGACATCGGCGTCGGCCTGATCATCATCGGCTGCCTGGGCTGGTTCGGCCTCCGGTACGCCCAGTGGATCACCACCAACTTCGTGGTCACCACCGACCGGCTCGTCTACCGCCACGGGGTCCTCGCCAAGCAGGGCATCGAGATCCCGCTGGAGCGGGTCAACACCGTGTTCTTCGGCCAGTCGATCTTCGAGCGGATCCTGCGCACCGGCGACCTCGTCATCGAGTCGGCTGGTGAGCGGGGCCGGGAGGCGTTCTCCAACGTGCGCCACCCCTCGGCGGTGCAGAACGAGATCTACAAGCAGATGGAGGAGAACGAGAACCGCAAGTACGACCGCATCGGCCGCAACGCGCGGGAAGCCCGGGACGACGATGACGACAACGGCGGCTCGATCCCCTCGCAGATCCGGGAGCTCGACGAGCTCCGCAAGCAGGGCGTCCTCTCGGACGACGAGTTCAAGCGCAAGAAGCAGGAGCTCCTCGACCGGATGTGATGACCACCGACGGCACCGACGGCGCGGGCACGGGCAACGACACAGGTCACCTGCTCTACGACCTCGACGAGTCGCAACGTCGGGCCGTCACGTCGACCGCTCGCCCCCTGGCGATCCTGGCCCCGGCAGGCTCGGGCAAGACCCGGGTCCTGACCCGCCGCATCGCCTGGCGCATCGCCACCGAGGATGCCGAGGCCAGTCACGTCCTCGCCCTGACCTTCACCCGGAAGGCGGCAGGCGAGCTGCGCGACCGTCTCCGCCGGCTCGGCCTCCGTGACGGCGTCGCCGCCGGCACGTTCCACGGCATCGCCTACGCCCAGCTGCGCACCTACTGGGCCGACAACGGCCGCCGCGCCCCCGAGCTGCTCCCCCGCAAGGCCCGCGTCCTGGGTCAGGTCCTGAAGGGGCGCAGCGGCGACCTCACCGCCGCCGCCCTCGCCACCGAGATCGAGTGGGCCAAGGCCCGCCTGCTCGGCCCCGCCGAATATCCCGACGGCGTCGGCGAGGCGCGGCGCCGCACCCCCACCGCCCCGGACCGCATCGCCGGCCACTACGCCCGCTACGAGGAGCTGAAGCAGCAGCAGGGCCTGGTCGACTTCGACGACCTGTTGAAGCTCTGCAGCGACGCCCTGCTCCGCGACGCCACCTTCGCCGCCGCCCAGCGCTGGCGCTTCCGCCACCTCTTCGTGGACGAGTTCCAGGACGTCAACCCGCTCCAGCTCCACCTGTTGGACGCCTGGCGGGGCGATCACCTCGACCTGACCGTCGTCGGCGACCCCCAGCAGGCCATCTACGGCTGGAACGGTGCCGACGCCGGCTTCCTCGAGGGCTTCCAGGCCCGCTACCCCCCGGCCGAGGTCATCAGCCTCGCCCACAACTACCGGTCGACCCCGCAGATCCTGAGCGCCGCCAGGTCGGTGCTGCGGGCCGCCAAGCTCGACGCCAGCCCGGTGCACGCCACACAGGGCGACGGCCGACCGCCCCGCCTCGTCCGCTACGCCACAGACCTCGATGAGGCCCGCGGCATCGCCCGGGCGCTACGCGACCACCGGGCGCCCCGCACGGCGTGGTCCGACCAGGCGGTGCTGGTCCGAACCCATGCCCAGATCGCGCTCATCACCGAAGGCCTCCGGGCCGTCGGCATCCCCCACCAGGTCAAGGGAGGTGACGCCGTCCTCAGGCGGCCGTCCACCCAGGCGGCGCTCGACCTGCTGCGCCACAACCGCGGCCCGCTGGCCAGCTGCCTCCCCGACCTCGACGCTCTGCTCGACATGGACATCGACGGCAACGGCGGCGGCGAGGACGGCGACCGCGACAACCCGGCCGAGGGCGACAACCTCGCCAGCATCCTCGAGATGGCCCGGGACCACCTGCGGCTCGACCCCCAGGCGTCGGCGACCGCCTTCGGCAGCTGGCTGGTCGCCACGCTGCAGGCGGAGGGCAACGAGGGCGCCCGCGACATGGTCACCATCGCCACCTTCCACGCCGCCAAGGGCCTGGAGTGGCCGGTCGTCCACCTGGCGGGGCTGGAGGACGGCCTCGTGCCGATCACCCACGCCCGCACCATCGCCCAGCGGGCCGAGGAAGCCCGCCTCCTGTACGTCGCCATGACGCGGGCCGTCAGCGAACTGCGCTGCAGCTGGGCCGCCCATCGGACCTTCAACGGCAAGGTCATCGACCGCAAGGTCACCCCGTGGCTCGGCGGGCTCGACACCGCAGCTCCCGAGGCCCCGACCGCCGGCCCCCGGCCCGGCTGGCAGGACCACATCGCGGAGCAGCGGGAGCGCCTCGCCCGGGCCCGCCGCCCCGTCGACCCGGTACTCGAAGCGCTCCTGAAGTGGCGCGAGCAGGCGGCCCGCGCCGCCCGGGTCAGCCCCGCCACAGTGCTCGACGACCAGCTCCTCGCGGAGATCGCCGCGGCCCGCCCCACCGACGAGGAGGAGCTGGGCGCCATCGAGGGCGTCGGGCGCATCCTGGCGACCAGCCGCGTCGGCGCCAGCCTCCTCGCCGCGCTGCATGACATCGAGGGCCTGGCCGAGGCGAACGATCGTTCCGCTTGACCACCACGGTGTGAAGCGCGACACAGGCACTATGGGTGATCCACTGTCCTTCATGAACGAAGACGGCTGGCCCTACCCCGACGACGATGATGTCGACGAGCAGCTCGAGCCGATCGATCTCCGCTCCGAGGCCGACGACGACCTGGTTGCGCTCCACGCCCTTCGCCGGGACGTGGTGCTCGACCTCACGTCGACCGAACGAGCGGTCATCGCCCGCCGCTTCGGGTTCGACGGTCAGCCGCCATCGACCTTGACCGAGCTGCACGACCAGCTCGGCCTGTCCCGCCGCGAGATCCGCGAGATCCTCCTCGGAGGCCTGACCAAGCTGCGCTCGCAGATGTCGGGCTTCGAGACGCTCTAGCTGCTCTCGAACCGCCGGGCCCGGGCCTCGCGCAGCTCCACCATCTTCTCGAAGTCGATCGAGATGAAGAGGCCCTCGGCCTCGGCACAGAGGCGATCGCCCGCGTGCAGCGTCCCGTAGGTGAGGGTCTTGCGGCCCTCGACCTCGGTGACCCGGGCCTCGAACATCAGCTCCTCCCGCAGCGGCGTCGGGCTGCGGTAGTGGATGGTGAGCCGGCCGGTCATGCCGGGGCGACCGCCGAGCGACTGGGTCGAGCCCAGCACCTCGTCGAACGCCGCGGCCACGTAGCCGCCGTGGACGCACCCGGGCGGGCCTTCGTAGGCGGCGCCGAACGTGGCCCGGCCCCGCATGATGTTGCCGTCGGCCCACAGCTCGATCGGCGGGGCCAGCGGGTTGGCCCGGCCGAGCATGGGGCTGTGGTCGAAGAAGGCGTGGGGGTCGTCGCCGGCCAGCGGCGACTCGCCGAAGCCCTCGTACATCGACCCGAGCGTCAGCTTGTCCAGCCGCAGGGCCAGCGTCTCCAGCTGGTCGGCCACGCCGGCGAGCTCGACGGCCTCGGCGGTGCTGCCGTGCAGCCGGTGGATGATCGTGCGCAGCGCGTTGCTGGTGCGGTGCAGCTCGACGCGGCGGGCCGACGGCTCGGCGGTGGCGTACTCGTGGAGGAGGTCGGTCCAGCCGGGGCTGCCGGGGCCGATCCGGCCGGTCGGGTCCGGCTCCTTCGGCTCGATCGGGTCGTCGGACATGGGCAGGTATCTACTGCCGAATTCAACCGAAGGCGAAATCCGCGATGACCGGCGCGTGGTCGCTGGGCTTCTGACCCTTGCGGGCGTTGCGGTCGACCACGGCCCACGTCACGTGCTCGGCCAGGGGCCGGGTCGCCAGGATGAGGTCGATCCGCATGCCCTGGCGCTTGTGGAAGCGGCCGGCCCGGTAGTCCCACCAGCTGAAGAGGCCACCCACGTCGGGGTACTCCTCGCGGAGCACGTCGTGGAGGCCCCAGTCCTCGAGGGCGGCGATGGCCGCCCGCTCCTCGGGCGTCACATGGGTCTCGCCGACGAACGCCTTCGGGTCCCAGAGGTCGATGTCGCCGGGCGCCACGTTCATGTCGCCGCAGACCACGAGGGCGTCGTCGGGCTTGGCCGTGGCCTCGAGGTGGGCCTTCAACCGGCCGAGCCAGGCGAGCTTGTAGTGGTAGTGCTGGTGGCCGGGCGCCCGACCGTTGGGCACGTAGACCGACGTGACCCTGACCCCGCCGCACGTGGCGCTGACCATGCGGGCCTCGGCGTCGTTCGGCTCGCCGTCGGCGAAGCCGTTGAGCGGGTCCTCGATGCCGACCCGGCTGAGGATGGCGACGCCGTTCCAGCGGCCCTCGCCGTGGTGGACGGCCTCGTAGCCCCGGGCCAGCAGGTCCAGGGCCGGGAACGCATCGTCGCTGAGCTTCGTCTCCTGGAGGCACAGGATGTCGGGCTGCGCGTACTCGAGGAAGCCGTGGAGCCGGTCTTGGCGCTCGGCGGTCAGCGCGGCGAGGTTCCAGGTGGCGATGCGCACAGCCGCCCACCTTACCGACGGCGTTCTTCGGGCTATTTCCTCGCGGCGGCCTTCTTGGCCGGCGCCTTGGCTTTGGCCTTGGCCCTGCGGGCCGCCTGCTTCTTCTCCGGGGCCGGCACGAGGTCAGGCGGCTCCAGGCCCGGGAGCGCCAGGTCGACGCCGCGGCGAGCGGGGTCGACGGCGATGACCACGAACGACCGGGTCTCTCCCAGGTTCAGGATCTTCTTGGCACTCCGGGGCGCCGGCTCGGCCAGGTACTTCAGGGCCACGTACGCCTGGACCTGCCCGATGCGGACGTAGGCGCCGTGCGAGCTGAACTGCTCGACCTGCGCCTGCACCTTGCTCCCGACCGGATGTGCCCCCACGAACTCGATGAACGGCAACGCCTCGTTCGCCGCCCCGTCGGTGACCTTGGCGGCCGCGACCTCGGCCGGCGCCGTCGCTCCCGCCGTCCGGTCGATGACCTTGGCGGCCGCTACCTCGCCCTTGGCAGCCTTCGCAGGCTCGACCCCACGCGCCCGCCCGGTCCGACCGGCTTGCTGCGAGCCCCCCAGCGCAGCCACGCCGCCTTCCGTCGCCGATCCCGGCGTGGCGGCCTTCGCACCTCGGCCCCGTCCAGCACGACCGCCCTGCTGCGCACCGCCCGCGGCCGCTACGCCCTCGGCCGTCGCTTCGGCAGCTGCGGCGCCCTTGCCCCCTCGACCCCGCCCAGACCGACCACCCTCTCCCTGTCCGGGTGCCGAGGCAGCATCGACCTCCGCGCCCGACCCAGCCGAGGCGCCCTTGCTCCGTCGACCCCGCCCAGCACGACCACCCTGCCCCTCGCCGGCCACAGCGACAGCATCGACTCCCGCGCCCGAATCGGCCGAGGCGCCCTTGCCCCCGCGACCCCGCCCAGCACGACCACCCTCTCCCTGTCCGGGTGCCGCGGCAGCATCGACCTCCGCACCCGAACCGGCCGTTGCGCCCTTGCCCCCGCGACCCCGCCCAGCACGACCACCCTGCTCCTGGCCCGCCGCAGCAGGATCGACTCCCCGGCCCGAACCGGCCGAGGCGGCCTTGCCCCCGCGACCCCGCCCAGACCGGCCACCCTGCCCCTCGCCGGCCGCGGCAGCATCAATCTCCGCCCCCGAACCGCCCTTGCCTCCGCGACCTCGCCCAGACCGGCCACCCTTCCCCTCGCCAGCCGCTCCGGCAGCATCGACGTCCGCGCCCGAACCGGCCGAGGTGAGGCCGCCCTGCCCCTCCCCGGCCGCGGCGGTGGCGTCGTCTTGTGGTGCGGCGGTCGACTTGCGCTTCCGGGCCTTCGCCGGGGCCTCGGCGACGGCGGTCTTCTTCGCGGCCTTCTTCTTGGCACCGGTCTTCGTCGGGCGGACAGTCGTCGGGCCGGAACCGGCTGCCGCAGCCTCGGCGGCGGTGGTGGCCAGTGCGGCCTTCTTGGCAGCGCTCACGGCTCGTCGGCTGAGCGGCCCCCGCACCGGGGTGCGGTCGATGAACACCCAGCCCACGTGGGGCACGGGCTTGCCGCCGATCAGCCGCCCCGGGTCGAACAGCCACTCGTAGAGCCCGTGGAACTCCTGGAACGAGTCGTTGGACAGGATCGTGGCCTGGGCCCGGTCGGCGATCTGCAGGATGAAGGCGTCGCCCCGCCCGACGGCGCCGGCCGGCGGAGTGATGATCTCGCCGGCCATCACCGCGGCCTCGTACGTGTTGCGCTCGCTGCGGGCGATGCGGTTGGGGAAGGTGGCGTCGACCACCACCGTCACGATCGCCGGCTCGTACTCCTGCATGTAGGCCTGCACGGCCTCGTCGAGCTGGGCGAGGCTCGGCCCGTCACGACCCTCGGTCGCGATGTTGGACCCGTCCACCACCAGGTGAGGACGCACGCCTGCCGCTTCGTGCGGTTTCTCGGGAGGAGCCGATCGGGGGGCCATCTCGTGATGCATTGAACCAGACCGCTCCCTGAGAGGGGCGGACGGACCATCGACAGCTACCGTGCTGCGTCGATGGCTGACACGACGACCCAGCTGACCGGCGAGGTCACAGACCTGCTGCAGCACCTCATCCGGAACGCCTGCGTCAACGACGGGTCGGAGGCTAGCGGGCACGAGACCCGCAGCGCCGATCTGCTGGCCACCTACTTCGAGGGCAGTGGGGTCGACGTGCAGCGCTACGAGCCGTCGCCCGGGCGGGCCAGCCTGGTCGCCCGCATCGAGGGCAGCCGGCCCGACGCGCCGTCCCTGCTGCTGATGGGGCACACCGACGTCGTCCCGGCCAACCCGGACGGCTGGCGCCACGACCCGTTCGGCGGCGAGCTGATCGAGGGCGAGGTGTGGGGCCGCGGGGCCATCGACATGCTGAACCTGACCGCGTCGATGGCGGTCGCCACCAAGCAGCTGGCCACCTCGGGGTTCCGGCCCGAGGGCACGCTGATCTACCTGGCGGTCGCCGACGAGGAGGCTCAGGGGACCTTCGGTGCCGACCACCTCGCCACGCACGAGCACGACGCGGTCGGCGCCACCTATGTCGTCACCGAGTCGGGCGGTATCCCGGTGCCGGGCGGCGACGGCGACCTGCGGCTGCCCGTGCTGGTCGGCGAGAAGGGCTCGTGCTGGTGCACGCTGCGCGTCAAAGGCACACCCGGTCACGCGTCCCAGCCGTGGGCCACCGACAACGCCCTGGTCACGGCGTCGGAAGTCGTTCGGCGCATCGCCGAGTACCGGCCCGCGACCCAGATCCACGACACGTGGCGGGCGTTCCTCGAAGGCATGGGCCTGCCGCACGAGATGATCGCCCCGCTGCTCGACCCCGACCGGTTCGTCGACGCCCTGGCCGATCTGCCGCTGAGCATGGCCCGCCAGTTCCACGCCTGCACCCACACCACGTTCGCCCCGACCGTCGCGCACGGCGGCGTGAAGACCAACGTCATCCCCGATCAGGTCGACCTAGAGGTCGACATCCGCACGCTGCCGGGCGAGACCCTGCCCGACGTGCAGGCGATGCTGGACGAGGCGCTCGGCGACCTGGCCGACCGGGTCGAGATGATCCAGTCGCACGACGACCCATCGACGCGGTCCGACGCCGACACGCCGCTGTGGGACTCGCTCAGCCGGGTCACACAGGCGTTCTACGGGGGCAGCCATCTGGTGCCGATGCTGAGCGTGGGCGCCACCGACGCCCGGTTCTTCCGCCGGCTCGGCACCACTGCCTACGGCTTCGGCCTCTTCAGCCAGAAGCTCACGTTCGAGGACTTCGGGCGCATGTTCCACGGCGACGACGAGCGCGTCGACGTCGACTCGCTGCGCCTCTCCACCGAGCTGTGGGAGGCGCTGGCCCGGGACTTCCTCGGCGGCTAGCGGCTACCCCGTTACCCGGTGACCCGGAAGGAGTCGGCGATCGTGTCGAACTCCTCGGCGTGTCCGTCGACGTCGCCGGTGGCGAAGTTGACCACCCACAGCCGGTCGTCGATCACGACCGAGTACTGCACGCCCGAGGCGTTGAGGTTCTCCGGGTAGTCGAAGCTGACCTTGACGCCCTCGTGGTCAGCGAGGGTGAAGGGCTCGTCGGCCGTCGCTTCGGCGCCGACCATCTCGATCCCCTGGCGGACCTGGCTGGCCAGCTCCTCGTACTCGAGGTCGCTGCCGCCGGGGGCGTCGGTCACGTTGATGTTGACGTTGGTGACGAAGGGCTCGGTGCCGACCTCGTCCGCCACGACGCCGTAGAAGTTGATCAGCCGGGGCAGGGCGCCGACGGTGGCCTGGACGGCGTCGGCCTTGGTGGCGTCGTCCGGGAACATGCGCTCGCCGGCGGTCTCGACGTCGTCGTGGAGCGACGTGAACGCCCAGGTGTCGGGCATGGTGATCTCGTAGCCGCCCTCGTCGTCGACGAACGCGTCGGGGTCGCCGCTGGGGTCCTGGGTGTCCTCGGTCGTCTCGGGCGTGCTGGTGCTCGACGATCGGTCGGCGGGCTCGGTGGTGTCGGTCTCGTCGGCGTTGTCGGCGGTCTCGCCGTCGTCACGGGTGACCGCGATGCCGACGATCAGCCCGACGACGCCGAGCAGCGCCAGGACCAACACGACGATCGGCCAGCGCTGCGGCTTCGGCGGCTGCGTGTACTGGGGCTGGACCCACGTGTAGCCGCCCGATCCCGGTCCGCCCGGCGCTCCGGGCGGACCCGGTGCGCCCGGCATCTGGTCCCACGACGTGGGTTGCTGCTGGGTCGGCGGCGGCGCGTAGCCGGGCTCCGGGTAACCGGGCGGCGCCGGGGGCGGCCCGTGTGGCTGAGGCGGCTGCGCCGGCGGCGGCTGGCCGGGCGGCGTGAACGGAGCCGTCGGCTGCGGCGGTTCGGGCGCCGGCGGGGTCGGTTGGGTCGGTTGGGTCGGAGGAGGTGGGGGTGGAGGCGGCGGGGGTGGCGGAGGAGGAGGCGCCCCGTGGGGCCCCTCGTCTCGCCCACCTTCCCCAGGCCCACCGGCACCCGGGTACTGCCAACCAGAATCTGACATGCGACCCCACTCCTGTCCGCCCCGGAACGGCCCGATCCTACGCCCGGCCTTACCACCCAGTCAGTACGTCGTCCGCCGCTCCCCCGGATTCACCGGGTCACCCGGAACGAGTCCACGATGTCCTCGATCTCCTCGGAACGGTCCTCCAGACCGGGCGGAGCAGCGCCTCGGGCCGCCCATGCGCTCTCCTCAGTGGCCCAGCCGTAGGCTGCGACTCCATGGCCATCCGGGCGGTGATCTTCGACTTTGGTGGGGTGATCCTGACCAGCCCGTTCGACGCGTTCGCGCGGCATGAGGCGGAGGCGGGTTTGCCGGCGGGGTTCATCCGGCAGCTGAACGCCACCAACCCGGATCGCAACGCCTGGGCGAAGCTGGAGCGCAGCGAGGTCGACCTCGACGGCTTCGTCGAGCTCTTCGAGGCCGAGGCCGCCGCGGCGGGCCATCCGATCGACGGCCGGGTCGTCCTGGCGTCGCTCGCCGGCGAGCTGCGGCCCGAGATGGTCACCGCCCTGCGGCGCTGCAGCGAGCGCCTCTCGACGGCGCTGCTCACCAACAACTTCGTGCTCGGACCGGACGGGCCGGACGGGCCCGACGGCGCCGACGACCCCGACCAAGACAACGGCAGCCGGCCGGCCGGGCCGTTCGCCGAGGTGATCAGCCTGTTCGACGTCGTCGTCGAGTCGAGCCAGGTGGGCCTGCGCAAGCCCGATCCGGCGATCTACACGCTGGTCTGCGAGAAGCTCGGGGTCGAGCCCGAAGAGGCCGTCTTCCTCGACGACCTGGGCATCAACCTGAAGCCGGCGCGGGCCATGGGGATGACGACCATCAAGGTCGTCGATCCCCAGGCCGCACTGGACGAGCTGGAAGCCGTGGTCGGCTTCCAGCTCTCCTAGCGGCGCCGCCGACCGCCTGCTGGGGGGTGTATCAGGCGGTCTCGGCGGTCCTGCCGAACTCGACTTGGAGCTTGTCGTACTCCTCGCCGGTGTCTTCCCAGTTCTCGAAGGCGATGACGCCCATCTCGGTGAAGCGGTCCCGCAGCCAGCCGTCGCCGGCGTCGAGCAGGCCGAGCTTGCGGCAGTTGGGCACGATCTTCGAGAACAGCATCTGCTGGAACATCGCCCGGCCGGGGTCCTGGACGACGAACGGGAGCACGTCCTTCGGGTCGATCTCCATCCGCTCCCAGACCTCCTGCTGGAGGAACCGGTCGCGCATCCGGATGGCGGCCTCGAAGGCGAACTCCTGGCGCTCGCGCAGCTCGGCCTGGCTCAGCTCGGTGTAGTACTCCTTGAGCGACAGCACGCCGAACGCCACGTGGCGGGCCTCGTCGGCCATGACATAGCGCAGCAGCTGCTTGAGCAGCGGATCGGGGGTCATCTGCGTCATGAAGCCGAAGGCGGCGAGGGCGAGGCCCTCGACCATGATCTGCATGCCCAGGTAGGTCATGTCCCACCGGCTGTCGCTGATGATGTCGTCGAGCAGCATCTTCAGGTGGGCGTTGATGGGATAGTGCCCGTCCTGCTTCTCGTCGAGGTACTTGGCGAACACCTCGACGTGGCGGGCCTCGTCCATGACCTGGGTCGACGCGTAGTACTTGGCGTCGATCCACGGCACGGTCTCGACGATCTTCGCCGTGCAGAGGAGGGCGCCCTGCTCACCGTGCATGAACTGGCTCAGCGTCCAGTTGTCACCCTCGATCGACAGCCGGATCCACTGCTCCTCGGTCCACTTCTCGAAGGGGGTGCCGGTGACGTCGGCCTCGAACTCGGCGAACTGGAGGCGCTGGAGGGCAGCGTTCTTCTCGAGGTCGACCTCGGTCTCCCACGGCAGGTCGGTCTCGCCGTTCCACTGGGAGTGCTTGGCCTTCTCGTAGAGCTTGTTGAGGGCCGGCCGGGCACCCTTCTCGTAGTCCCACGTGAAGATGGCGTCGGCGTTGTCCTGGACCGTGTGGATGACCTCGTCGACGTCAGTGTTGCTGACGTTCAGGATCGCCTGGAGATCGTTGATCTCGTCCCGCCCGATCAGGTCCTTGTTGCTGGCGTACTCGTCCACCGACATGGGTCCCCCGTCATGCTCGAGTGCTTGATAACGGCCATTATCCCCGACCACGAGGTGCGTTGAAAGAGAAGGTTACGTGACCTTGGTCACCGTTCAGCCGGCTGGAGCAGGGCGGCTGCGCTGGGAAGTCGGGCGCAGCCGGCGAGCGCGCAGAGGCCTGCACAGGCAGAAGCAAGCAGCGTCGTCCGGGGCCCGACGAGCTGTGACACGACGCCGAGGAGGACCATCCCAACGGGGAGCGCGCCGATGGCGGTGCTCAAGAGGCCGAGGGCCGCGCCTCGCTCGGCCTCGGGAGCCGACTCGATGGCCAACAGGCTCTGCATGGCTGCGAACCCGGCCGAGCCCGTGCCCGCCAGCAGCAACGCGAGGCAGGCGGCCCCGACCGCCGGCGCCAGGGCGAACAGGCACAGGCCGACGAGCGCGATGCCCGACCCGCCGACGAACACCTGGCCGTGACGTCGGCTGGGGCGGGACGCCAGGACCAGGCCGCCGGCCAGCTGCCCGCACCCGGCCGCTGACCCCATGACGCCCGCGAGCAGCGCGCTCGCCGACAGCTCCTTGGCCACCACCGGGATGAGCGGCAGGAACGAGAAGTAGAAGAGGTTGACCACCACGGTGATCCCCAGGAGCCCGACCAACCGCGGGCTCTGCCTGAGGAGCTGGAGGCACCCCCGCAGGTAAGCCTCGAACCGGACATCTTCGTGCTGCTGGGGAGCCGATGGGACGGCTGGCACGGGGCGGAGGCGGGCGAGGATGAGGGTCGACCCCAACATCAGCAGCGTCAGGGCGGCGAAGGCGGCGCCGAGGCCGACGGCGTCCACGATGGCGCCGCCCATCAGAGCGCCGGCCACGCTCGAGCTGGCCACGCCGACCGAGTCCAGCGTCAGCGCCCGGGCGGCTCGCGCGGGGCCGGCGGCGTCGTACATCAGCGGTCGCAACGCGGTCATGTTCAGCACCCCGCCGAGGCCGACCGCCAGGGTGAACGGGAACATCATCCACACCTGCAGGCCACCCGACTGGGCCACCACCGCGAGCGCGACGCCGAGCGGGAGCAGCACCAGCTGGCCGGCGATCAGCAGGCGCCGCCGGTCGAAGCGGTCGCTCAGGATCCCCGCACCGAGGCCGCCCAGCAGCATCGGTGCGAACACGCAGGCCCCGACGAGCTGGTTGAGGACCGGGCGGTCGGTCAGCTCCGACACCACGTAGCTCCCGAGGAAGAGGCCACCCCACCGGGTCGTGTGCCAGAGCCAGCCGCTCAGGAACAGAGCTCGGAACGTCCGCCGATCGGCCACCTCAGCACTCGGCGCTCAGCGCCGCCCCGATGGCGAGCGGGCTGGTGACGCCGAGGTCGTCGAGGATCTGGTGCCCGACGCCTTCGTCCCGCTCCCGCCCTTGGCCCCGCAGGTAGACGACCACGCCCCGGCCCGCCTCGCCGATGACGCGCATCGCCTCGCGGAGCTCACGGCCGCACTCGCACCGGCTGCTCCCGAACACGTCGCCGGTGAGGCACTCGACGTGCATCCGCACCGGGACGTCCCGGGCCCCGGCCACGACGCCGTTGACGAGGGCGAGGTGGGTCGTCCCGTCGAGCTGCGACTCGAAGGCGACGCAGTGGAAGTTGCCCCACGGGGTCGGGAGGCGACTCTGGGCCACCCGCGTCACCAGCGTCTCGGTGTGCCGGCGGTGGGCGATGAGATCGCTGATCGACACGAGCACCAGCCCGTGCCTGCGGGCGAAGGCGGTGAGGTCCGGGAGCCGAGCCATGCCGCCACCGTCCAGCACCACCTCGCTCAGCACGCCCGCCGGTGCACGCCCCGCGAGCCGGGCGAGGTCGAGGGCGGCCTCGGTGTGGCCCGGGCGCTCGAGGACCCCACCGGGTCGGGCCCGGAGCGGGAAGACGTGGCCGGGCCGGTTGAAGTCGGCCGCGCCGCGGGCAGGGTCGGCGAGAGCTCGCAGGGTCGCGGCCCGGTCGGCCGACGAGATGCCGGTGGTGGTGCCCTCCCGCAGGTCGACCGACACCGTGAAGGCGGTTCCCTTGGCGTCCTGGTTGGCGCCGACCGGCACCATCAGCCGCAGCTCGAGCCGGTCGCAGCGCTCGCCGTCGAGCGCCACGCAGATGACCCCGGACGTGTGGCGGACCATGAAGGCGAGCAGCTCGGGGGTAGCGGCGTCGGCGGCCACGACGAGGTCGCCCTCGTTCTCGCGGTCCTCGTCGTCGACGACCACCACCAGCTCGCCGGCAGCGATGGCGGCGAGCGCGGCTTCGACGGTGTTCCCTCGCAGTCGCAACGGTGGGTGCAGCACGAGCGCAACGCAACCAGGTCGCTGTTGCCCCCCGGGTTCGGCGGGGTCAACGGTCGATTGCGCCGAACAGCTCGGGTGGCGAGCGGCGCAATGGGGTGTTGACGGGGGCGTGACTTCGGGCTGGTTGGCTGCTGCGATGCAGCTCTCGATCGTGGACCTCGGCCAGGTCCCGGCCAGTGGGACCTGCGCTGACGCGTTCGCCGCCACGGTGGGCCTGGCGCAGCTGGCCGAGCGGCTCGGCTACCACCGCTACTGGATCGCCGAGCACCACGGCCGGGGCGAGACCTTCGCCAGCAGCAACCCCGAGGTGCTCGTCGCGCACGTCGCCGCCGCGACCACTCGGATCCGGGTGGGCTCCGGCGGCGTGCTCCTGAACCACTACAGCCCGTTCAAGGTGGCCGAGGTGTTCCGGGTGCTACACGCCCTGCACCCCGGGCGCATCGACCTCGGCTTCGGCCGGGCCGACGGTATCCCGGTCGTCGACTTCGCCCTGAAGCGGGACCGGGAGGCGCCCGACGCCGCCGGCATGCTGGCCTGGCTCGCCCAGGAGGAGCAGGTCAGAGAGCTGGTCGACTGGTTGACCGGGTCGTTCCCCGCCGACCACCCGTTCGCCGACGTGTCCCTGTTGCCCGGCGTTGCCGGCGGGCCGGAGCTCTGGCTCCTCGGGGCGACGACCGCCAGCGCCGCGCTCGCCGGGCGGCTGGGCCTGAGGTTCTGCTTCGCCGGGTTCCTCAACCCCGAGGGCGCCGTCGGTGCGCTGCGGACGTACCGGGCTACGGCCGCCGCCGAGCCGCACGCCATGCTGGCGCTGAACATGACCTGTGCGCCGACCGACGCCGAGGCCGACCGCCTGCGGGCGTCGGCGTCGCTGTTCTGGGCCCGGGCGCGGCGGGGTGAGGACCAGCGGCGGCCTCTCCCCCACCCCGACGACGCCCTGCTGGAGCTGGGCGGCCCACCCGCGCCGGACCCCCGGCTGCTGTCCGGGAGCCCGAGCCGGCTGCGCGAGGCCATCGAGGAGCTGGTCGCCCTCGCCGGCGCCGACGAGGTGATCGTCCAGGACCTCATCGCCGACCCCACCGCCCGCCGCGAGTCCTACGAGCTCCTCGCCGACGTCTTCGACCTCGGCGTCGACGCCCCCCTCCTGGTCAGCGGCGGTGGGTCGTCGCCGTGAAGGTCACGCGGTCGCCGCGGAAGCGGGTCTGGCTGAGGGCCCGGGGGCGGCCTTCGGCGTCGTTGATCAGGTCCTCGCACCACAGGATCGGGGTCCCGTCGACGATGCCGAGCAAGCTCGCAGTCTGGGGGTCGGCGGCGACGGCTGCCACCTGCGTGGAGCCGGTGCCCACGTCGACGCGCTGGTCGCCCTCCAGGAACGCCACGGCGTCCGGGGGCAGGCCGGTGGCCGGAGCCGGTTGGTCGGGCGGCAGGGCCAGGTAGCTCACCGACACGGCCAACGGCGTCGTGCCCCGGTAGACCAGGCCGTCGGTCATCAGCACCGGCGCGCCGTGCGCCAGGTCGAGGCGCGTGCCGACGATCGGCGGGACCGGGATGACCCGGCTCTCGATGACCTTGCCGTACGTGCCGACGGTGTCGTCGCCGCTGAACTCGGGGAACGTCATCACCTGGTCGATGGGGAGCACGGTCGATCCCCGCACCAGCGTGCCCACCTTGCGGCCCCGGGTGACGAGGCCCTGCTCCGCCAGCAGCTGCAGCACCGAGCGGACCGTGTTGCGGCTGGCAGACAGCGCGTCGATCAGCTCGCCCTCGACGAGGCGGGCGTCGCAGCCGAGCGCCGGCAACGACGACCGCAGCAAGTCGTAGGTGCGGCGAACCGAGTTGTTGGCGTGCGTCGGCCGAGCACGCCGACGTTCGTAGAGCGCACGTGATGACAGGCCGGGCATGCCTGCGACCATAAGCACCCCGTGTTCCGGGCAATTCACGACTCCGCGACGCCGCCATTACGGCCAACTGTCGCATCGATTGCGTCGTCGAACGGCGTAATCGAGCATGCGCGTCCTCGATCCAACGATGAAACAAGCCGCGGCTCAACTCGTCGGGAGTCCAGGTCAAGCGACGAAGGAGATGCCGCCATGTTCCACCTCGGATGGTTCATGAACTTCACGCCCGACGAGTGGAACGACCCGTTCGCGGCAGGTGGAAACCCCTGGACAGGTGACTTCTACATCGAGATGGCGCAGGCCATGGAGCGCGCCTGTTTCGACTACATCATGATCGAGGACACCCTGATGGTGTCCGATGCCTACGGCGGCAGCTTTGACGTGTACCTCAAGCACGCAATGATGGCCCCGAAGCACGATCCGTCACCGTTGGCAGCGATCATGGCGCTGTCGACCAAGCAGATGGGCGTCGTCGCGACCATGTCGACAACGTTCTATCCGCCGTTCCTGTTGGCCCGTTTGTGCTCGACGCTCGACCACATCGCCCGGGGCCGGTTCGGGTGGAACATCGTGACGTCCGGCGAGGACGGGTCGGCCCAGAACTTCGGCCTCGACAAGCTGCCGGAGCACGACCACCGCTACGACGTGGCCGACGAGTACCTCGACCTGGTCTGCCAGCTCTGGGACTCGTGGGCGCCCGATGCGGTGGTCCTCGATCGCGCGACCGGCACCTACGCCGATGCCGCCAAGGTGCACGCCATCAACTTCTCCGGCCAGCACTTCCGCTCCCGGGGACCGCTGAACACCGTCCGGTCGCCGCAGGGGCGCCCCACGTTCGTGCAGGCCGGCGGGTCGCCCAAAGGCCGCAACTTCGCAGCGAAGCACGCCGACTCGATCATCGCGGTCGCCAACGGCATCGAGGGCATGAAGGCCTACCGGGACGATGTCCGGGAACGGATGGTCGCCCAGGGCCGCAAACCCGACGACTGCAAAGTGCTGTTCGTGGTCGGGCCGATCCTCGGCGCCACCGAGGAGGAGGCCCGGGCCAAGCAGGCGCGGATGAACGACGACGACCTGTTCATCGAGCAATCGCTGGCCGGCATCTCGTCGGTCACCGACATCGACTTCTCCCAGTTCGACCTCGACGAGCCGCTCCCCCAGCTGACGACCAACGGCGAGCGGGGCTCGCTCGACAAGTTCGCCCAGTGGGGCTCGAACAAGACGCTGCGCCAGTTGGTGCTGGACAACGGCGGCGTGTCCGACTCGGTCGAGCTGGTCGGGACGCCCGACCAGGTGGCCGCCAGGATGGGCGAGGTCATGGAGGCCGTCGGTGGTGACGGCTTCCTGATCACGGCGCCGGGCATGCGCGTGAGCCGCAAGTACATCACCGAGATCTGCGACGGCCTGATCCCCGCCCTCCAGCGCCGCGGCCTGACCCGCACGTCGTACACCTACGACCACCTGCGCGACACCTTGCGGGAGTTCTAGCTAGAACTCGAGGAGGTTGTCCCGGAACATCTCGTGGGTGTAAGTCCGGCGCACCAAGCCCCGCTTCTGGAGCGCCGGTACCAACCCCTCGGTGATCTCGGCGACCGCCCGGCGGTTCATCGCCGGCAGGTAGAAGAGGAAGCCGTCGCCGCCGACCTCGTCCATGACGTCGGCCATGATGCCGGCGACCTCGTCCGGAGTGCCTGCGGGCTCGAAGGCGTGCTTGCGGGCGGCCACCTCGCGAAGGGTGCGGCTGCCCTTCAGCATGTGGGCCAGCGAGCTCTGGTGGCCGTTGGTCTCGAACTGGGCCTCGAGCTCCTCGATCGGGGTATCGACGTCGTAGGGCGACATGTCGAGGTCGGTGATGAAGCCAACACCGGCCAGGCCCAGCTCGGGACGGGCGAGGCGGTGGGCGTCGATCCGGGCCTGCTTCGCATGCGCCTCCTCGGACGTCTCGGCCAGGGTCGGGGAGACGAGGAAGAGGACCTTGCAGTCGTCGGGCTTGCGGCCGAGGCGCTCCATGCGGGCGCACACGTCGTCCCGATACTCCTTCATCATGGCGGCGTCGGTGGCCGAGGCGATGATCGAGTCGGCGTGAGCTGCGGCAAACTCCCGGCCTCGGGGTGAGCCGCCGGCCTGCACGAGGACCGGGCGGCCCTGCGGCGGTCGCGCGGTGTTGAGCGGACCCCGGCTCTTGAACCACTGACCTTCGAAGTCGACGGTGTGGACCTTGGTGTGGTCGGCGTAGATGCCACCGTCGGGATCGTCGACGATGGCGTCGACCTCCCACGACTCCCAGAGCTGGCACACCAGGCGCGTGAACTCGTCGGCCATGTCGTAGCGGACGTCGTGGGGCGGCTGGGTGTCCCGGCCGTAGTTCTGGGCGGCCCGATCGGAGCTGCCGGTGACGATGTTCCAGCCGGCGCGGCCGGCCGATACGTGGTCGAGGGTCGACACGAGCCGTGCCAACAGGAACGGCGGGTACTCCGTGACCGTCAACGTCGGCACCACACCGATGCGGCTGGTGGCCTGGGTCAGGATGGTGGCGAGCACCGCCGGGTCCTGCTTCGGGACGGTCATGGCGTTGCGGAGGTACACCTCGGCGCTGCCGGCATAGGCGTCGCAGACGAACGACGAGTCCTCGATGATCAGGTAGTCGAAGCCGGCGCGCTCCAGGGAGCGAGCGAAGTCGACGTAGAAGTCGGGCCCGAACCAGGCGCGGCCGTCACTGCCACGCCACGGCCCGTCCCACTCCCCCACACCGAACCCGCCGCCGACGAACCATGCCAGGTGGAAGCGTTCTGCAGCCATCGGCCCAGCCCAGCGCGGTTCCGTTGCCCCCTCACGTCCGTCCGGTGCACCGCCGATTACGCCGTCCAATGTACGAACACATGTTCGCATCGAGTGCTAATGTGCACACACCGACACGACAAGGAGGCGAGGGATGAAGCTACTGACCGCGACGGCTTCGGGCCAGGGCCAACGGGACAACGACTTCCACTGGTGTCTGGAAGGTGAGCTGGTGGTCCCGCCCATGCTGGTCTGCGCACGCGATGCCAAGGACCCCGACGGTGGCTGTGGCTGCGGTCGGGCGTTCACCGGGCTCGGCAGCCAGCGAGCGACGACCACGGCGATGGTGCGGGACATCTCGGGTGTCACCCGCACCGAGTACGCCGCCATGATCCACACCTCGCTCGCCGAGCGGGGCTGGAGCATGAGCAGCGCGGAGGAGATCGCCCGGGGGATGATCGCCCTCGCGGCCCGGCTGCCCGAGGAGACGGTCATCGAGCGCCGCCTGGACATCATCCAAACCCGCCGCTCCCCCGCCCACCGGGAGCAACCCCGATGACCCGCGCCACCACCTGCCCAGCGTCCACCAGCACCATCCGCGCCGCCCGCGACCCACCGGTGTCGGCGTAATCGAACGTGCATCGCTGTGACCTTGGGACGTCACGCTCTGCGACTTCGCTGCCTACGCACAGCAACGAAAGGCAGCAGTCGTGGCACAAGAGCTGGTGGTTCGTCTCGATCGTCGGCGGTTCCTGAAGGGGACGGCCCTCGCAGGCGCACTGGCCTACACCAGTAGCACAGAGCTGCTCGCGGCGTGCGGCGGAGGTGCGTCCGAGGCCGGCGGCGGAGGCGAGCTCAGCGACACGCTGGTCTACGCCTTCCTGCTCGACATGCAGGTGCCCGACCCCGACATCTTCTACGAGGGTGAAGGCCTGGCAGTCACGCTGTCCTGCTACGACAGCCTGATCCGGTACAAGGACGACTCACCGGAGCTCGAGCCGTCGCTGGCCGAGGCCTGGGAGGTCACCCCGGATGGCCTCACCTACACCTTCCACCTGAAGGACGGGGTCACGTTCCACGACGGGTCGCCGTGTGATGCCACCGCCTGGATCAGGAGCATGGAACGGCGGACCAAGGTCAACCAGGGTCCTGCCTACATGCTCGCCCAGGTCGCCAAGACCGAGGCACCCGACGCCGCGACCCTGGTGGTCCGCCTGAGGCAACCGGTGCAGCCGTTCCTCGACTACCTCGCCTGCCCATGGGGTCAGAAGGTCGTCAGCCCAACGGCGGTCGCCAAGAACGCCAAGGGCGACGACCTGGCCCAGGCCTGGCTCGAGTCCCACGACGCCGGCACCGGGGCGTACACCATCGCCGAGTTCGAGCCCGGCAGCCACTACACGCTCCAGGCCTACGACGGCTACTGGGGCAAGGCCCCGGAGTTCAGCACTGTGCGGATCGAGATCATCCCGGACGTGTCGACCCAGCGGCTCAAGTTCGAGCAGGGCGAGGTCAACCTCATCACCAAGGGCATGCCGATCGACGACATCAAGACGTTCGAGGGCAAGCCGGGCTTCACCGTCGAGAAGCGGCCGGTCGCCTGGAAGTCGGCGATCTTCGTCAACCCCAACAAGGGCATCTTCGCCGACCAGAAGGTGCGCCAGGCGCTGCGGCTGGCCCTCGACCGCCAGGCACTCCTCGAACCGACCTACGGCGACACCGCCAAGTTGTCGACGCAGTTCTACCCCTCGGGGATGCTGCCTGACGGCGTCGCCCCGGACGATCCCAAGCACGACCCCTCGGTCCTCAAGGGCCTCGTCGCCGGGCTCGACGACAAGAAGGTCGACATCGCCTACGACGAGCAGGGCGGGGCCACCGACCGGCGGCTCGCCGAGCTCGTGCAGACCCAGCTCCAGGCGCTGGGGCTCGAGGTCACGGTGCGGGGCATGCCGACGTCGCAGACCTTCGCCCTGTTCGAGACGCCCGAGGCCGAGCGGCCCAACCTGCTGGTGGCGATCTCTGGCGGCGACGCTCTCAACGCCGACACCGAGCTGCGCATCGTGTTCCGGACGGGGGCCGAACCGCTCAACTGGTTCGGCTACACGCTGCCGGAGCTCGACCAGGTCATGGATCAGGCCCAAGCCGCGACCACGAAGGAGGCGGCCTACCAAGGCTTCGCCAAGGCGGCCGAGCTGATCCTCGACCAGGGCTGGCTGATCAACCTGGGCGACCAGCAGGACGTGCTCCTGATGACCGAAGGCATCGGCGGCGTCGTCCACGACATGGCCGCTGGCCGCCAGGTCCGCCTCGAGAAGCTGACCAAGACCTGACGCCCGGCGTCCCGCATGTCGATCTCTCGGGGGAGCAGCCACCAGCGCACCCGCGCGCCGACGTCGCCCACCGGGGTCGGATCGGAGCGGTGGTTTCGGGGGTTGGTGGCGGCGGCGGGGTTTGCGTTGGCGATGACGGCGCCGTTGGAGCTGCTGTACGCCCGGGGGTTCGGGGTCGATCACGTCGGGGTCAGCGTCTTCATCCTCACGACGATGGTCGGGATGATCGTCGTCGACGTCCTAGGCACCCGGTTCGTCCCCCATCTCGCGGCCCGGACGACGCTCGCCGGCGGCATGTGCGCGTTCGGCCTCAGCTGCGGGCTCATGGGGAGCGCACCGACGTTCCCGCTGCTGCTCGCCGGCCGCGTCGTGCAGGGCCTCGGCGCCGCCGTGCTCCTCGGCGGCGGGCTCCAGGCTGCAGTGCGGGTGTACGCCAGCCGGGAACGGGCGCTCGGGGCGTTCAACGGCGCGCTCCTGCTCGGCAGCTCGCTGGGCGCCCCCGCCGGTGGCTGGCTCGCCGGCCGCTTCCCCGGCCAGACCGGCTACCGCTTCACGTTCTATGCCTGCGCCGCGGCGTGCGGCGCGGTCGCCGTAGTAGTCGCCGGGCGGCTTCCCCCGCTGCGGCCAGCCGACGGAGCCATCGCCCGGATCGGCCTCCCTCGCCTCGACGGGCCGCCGGGGATCGGCCCAGCACTGCTGCTCGGCAGCCTCGGCGACTTCATGCGAGGTGGGGTCGTCTACACCGCGCTGCCGCTGGTCGGCGCCCAGCGTGACCTGTCGACGGCCACCATCGGCATCGCCGTCGGCGTCCTTACCGCGGTCGAGATCGTGATGATGAGCCGAGCCGAGGCAGTGATCGGGCGGTTCGGGGTGGTCGGATGCATCTTGGCCGCGCTCGCGACCGGCATCTGCAGCTCCTGCGTCCTGGCGTTCGCGACGGGCCGCGTTGCCTTCGTCGCCGGTGCCTTCGTCTTCGGCTTCGCGGTCGCCGGCGCGACGGTCGCCCCGCCATTGTTGATCGTCACCCTCACGGGCGACGCCGCCACCGGGCTCGCCCAGTTCCGGATCGCCAGCGGCATCGGCATGGCGGTCGGCTCGACCGGCGTGGCCCTCGTCGCCACCGCGCTTGGGCCGACCCGGCTCTTCGGGCTCGTCGCGGCCTGCCTCGTGGCCGCCGGACTGCTCACCTATGCCATCGGGAGGCGGCCGGCGTAATCGAACCTCCACCGGGCGGAGACCACCGGGACATGGCCCGACGGTTGGCTGGAATCGTCCAATCAGGCTGTGACCAGGAGGTTCGCGATGGCGGCCAAGCCCTTCCACCTCGGGTGGTTCATGAACTTCACCCCTGACGAGTGGAACGACCCGTTCGGTGCCGGGGGCAACCCGTGGACCGGCGACTTCTACATAGAGATGGCCCAAGCGCTCGAGCGGGCGTGCTTCGACTACATCATGATCGAGGACACGCTGATGGTGTCCGACGCCTACGGCGGCAGCTTCGACGTCTACCTGAAGCACGCCATGATGGCCCCGAAGCACGACCCGTCGCCGCTGGCGGCGCTGATGTCGTATGCCACGTCGAAGCTCGGGGTGGTGGCCACGATGTCGACCACCTTCTACCCCCCGTTCATGCTCGCCCGGCTGTGCTCGACGCTCGACCACATCGCCCGGGGTCGGTTCGGCTGGAACGTGGTGACCTCCGGTGAGGACGGCTCGGCCCACAACTTCGGCCTCGACAAGCTCCCCGAGCACGACCACCGCTACGACGTCGCCGACGAGTACATGGACGTGGTCTGCCAGCTGTGGGACTCGTGGGCGCCCGACGCCGTGGTCCTCGACCGCGAGACCGGCACCTATGCCGACGCCTCCAAGGTCCACGCCATCAACTTCGAGGGCCAGTACTTCCGCAGCCGTGGCCCGCTGAACACGGTGCGCTCACCGCAGGGCCGGCCGACTTTCGTGCAGGCCGGCGGCTCACCCAAGGGCCGCAACTTCGCCGCCAAGCACGCCGACTCGATCATCGCCACGGCCACCGGCATCGAGGGCATGAAGGAGTACCGCGACGACGTCCGCTCGAAGATGCTGGCCCACGGCCGCAAGCCCGACGAATGCAAGGTGCTCTTCCTGGTCTCGCCGATCCTGGCCTCGACCGACGACGAGGCCCAGGAGAGGCGCAAGGTCGACGCCAACGACCCGCTGTTCTTCGAGCAGGCGCTGGCGGGCATCTCGTCGGTGACCGACATCGACTTCTCGCAGTTCGACCTCGACGAGCCCCTGCCCGAGCTCACCACCAACGGCGAGCGGGGCTCGCTCGACAAGTTCGCCCAGTGGGGCAGCGGCAAGACGCTGCGCGAGCTGGTCATCGATCGGATCGACCGCTCGATCGACCTGTGCGGCTCGCCCGACACGGTCGCCGCCAAGATGGGCGAGGTGATGGAGGAGGTCGGCGGCGACGGCTTCCTGATCACCGCACCCAACATGCGGGTCAGCCGCCGCTACGTCACCGAGATCACCGAGGGCCTGATCCCCGCCCTGCAGCGCCGGGGCCTGACCCGCAGTTCCTACACCTTCGACCACCTCCGGGGCACGCTCCGGGAGTTCTGAGCGTTCGGCACGACCCCCGCATCCGAGAGGCTCAGGCCCGGATGCGAGGGTCGGCGACCGCCTGGAGGAGGTCGACCACCAGGTTGGCGATGACGTAGAGGCAGCCGAGCATCAGCGTCACGCCTGCCACCGTGGTGAAGTCGCCCTTGTTGATCGCCTGTGACGTGTACAGGCCAACTCCCGGCCAGGCGAAGATGACCTCGATCAGGATCACGCCGCTGAACAGGGCGGCGATCTGGACCCCGCCCATCGACAGCACTGGTCCGATGGAGTTCCGCAGGGCATGGCGCAGCACCACGGCCCGCTCCCCCAGCCCCTTCGATCGGGCCGTCCGGACGAAGTCCGACCGGAGCGTGTGCTGCAGGCTGCTCCGCAGGACCCGACCGATCGCCACCGCCGGCCCCAGCGTCAGGCACGTCGCCGGCAGGACCAGGTGGAGCCACGCGTCGTAGGTGACGTCGAACCGCCGGTTGAGGATGCCGTCGAGCAGGAGGAATCCGGTCGGGCCGTCGGGCGTGTCGCGGATGCCGGTGCGCCCTGTCGCGGGCAACCACCCCAGGTTCCGGTAGAAGACGATGACCCCCAGCAGCGACGCCAGGAAGATCGGCACCGACGACCCGCCGATCATCACGAACCGCAGCGCTCCCGAGCCCCGCCAGCCGCTGGCCGTCACCACCCCCAGCAAGGTCCCGAGCAGCATCGCCAGCACGAACGCCACCACGATGAGCTCGACGGTCGCGGGCACGTAGGTGCCGAGGTCGGTGCTCACCGGGCGCCGCGTCACCGCCGACGTGCCCAGGTCACCGGTCACCACGTGGCCGACGTAGCGGCCGTACTGCACGGGCAGCGGGTCGTCGAGACCCATCTTCTCCCGCTGGCGGTCGACCACCTCGCGGGACGCCTTCTCTCCCACGATGGCCCGGGCCGGGTCGACCGGCGAGATCTGCTGCAGCACGAACACGATGCCGGCCAGCGCCAGCAGCACCGGGATGACGGCCACCAGCCGTAGTGCCAGAACCCTGAGCATCGGGGTCTCCTCTCGGGAGCGGGATCAGCGGTCACGCAGCCGGTCGCGGATGGCGTCGCCGCCGAAGTTGGCGACCAGCGCCAGGAGGAACACCGCGGTGGCAGGCATGATCGGCACCCACCAGGCGGTGAAGAGATAGGTGACGCCGCGGGCGGTCATCGCCCCCAGCTCCGGGGCGGGCGCCGGGGCGCCCAGGCCGAGGAACGAGAGCCCCGCCAGCGACAGGACGAGGGCGCTCACGTCGAGGCTGGCTGCAACCAACATCGACGGCGTCGCGCCCGGCAACAGGTGGCGGACCGCCAGGCGGATGCGGCCGGCGCCAGCCAGCCGGGCGGCCTCGATGTGGGGCGACGCCCGGAGCCGCCGCACCTCGCCCCGCATGATCCGGGCGTACAGCGGCCACCACACGATGCCGATCGCCACCAGCGTGTTCGTGTACGACGGGCCCATGGCGGCGACGACGGCGATCGCCAGCACCGCGCCGGGCATGGCGAGGAACACGTCGGTGAACCGCATGAAGAGGCCGTCGACGAAGCCCCCGGCGGCCCCGGCCACCAAGCCGATGGCACCGCCGATCAGCAGGCCCGAGGCGATCACCGCCATGGCGCCCCACCAGCTGGACCCCATGCCCATGAGGACGCGGCTCAGGATGTCCCGGCCGATCTCGTCGGTGCCCAGGAGGTTCGACCCGCTGGGCCCGGTCAGTGGCTTGCCGACCGGCAGCGTCGGCTCGTAGGGCACCAACACTGGCGCCAGCATCGTGACCAGGAGGATCAACCCGACCGCACCGAACGCCACCCACCCCCCGGCCGGCGTCCCGGCGAAGGCGCTCCGCGCGCGCTCCCGGAACCTGCCGAGCAACGGTGCCGGGGCGATGAAGGGCTCAGCAACTGCCATCGTGGCGACCTCCGGGCTCGGCGGCGCATCGAGGCCGTCGCTCCGAGCGCCGAACCAGGCCGGCTGGCGCCTGGGCGAGGGCGTCACGGCGGCGGTCCATCACGAGGCCTTCCGGATCGAGACCTCGGTGGCCCGGACGGCTTCCTGAACGACCCCGGCGGCTTCCTGGGCGACGGTGCAGGCGACCATGCGGCCGCTGGTGCCGTCGAGGGACAGGAGCAGCGGCTCATCGTGAGCGCAAGAGTCGATCCGATCGCCGCAGCGGGGGTGGAACGAGCAGCCCGGCGGCACGGCTAGTGGGCTCGCCGGTTCGCCCGGCAGCCGGGCCGGGCTGGTGCCCGGTCGGGGCACGGCCTCGAGCAGGGCCTTGGTGTAGGGGTGCTCGGGCGCTCCGATGACCCGCTCCGCCGTCCCCAACTCGACGATCTGGCCCAGGTACATCACGGCGATGCGGTCGGCGACGAACCGGGCCGCCGCCAGGTCGTGGGTCACGAACATGACCGCCATCCCCAGCTCCCGCCTTAGGTCCTGCAACAGGTTGAGGACCGACGCCGCCAGCGACGCGTCGAGGGCCGACGTCGGCTCGTCGCACAGCAGCAGCTTCGGGGGCACGATCGTGGCCCGGGCGAACGCCACCCGCTGGCGCTGGCCGCCCGACAGGCTGCCGGCCTTGGTGCTCGCGACCTCGGTCGGCAGGCCGACCAGGACGAGCGCGTCTGCGACCCGGCGACGGCGCTCGTCCCGGCCGGCCTTCCCCAGCAGCCGTTCCCCCACGATCTCCCCGACCGTCAGCCACGGGGTCAGCGATGCGCCGGCGTCCTGGAAGACCATCTGCGGCCGGTCGTCGGCCCGCTCGATGCTCCCGCCGTCCGGCTCCAGCAGCCCGGCGACGACCTTCAGCAGCGTCGACTTCCCCGACCCCGACTCCCCCACGATCGCCACCGACTCCCCGGCGCCGATGTCGAGCACCACGTTCCGCAGGGCGTGCAGCCGGTCCCGGCTCAGCGCCCCCCGCTTCACCCAGAAGTGCTTGTCGACCCCATGGAGCCGCAGCGCCGGCTGGGCCGACTCGTCGGGGTCGGGCACCGGCGGAAAGGCGAGCGTCTCGGCCTCATCCCCAGCGGCGATGCTGCCGGCGGGTGGGACGATGCACGCCACGACCCCGCCGTGGCTCGGCGCCGGCCGGGGCTCCGGCAACGACAACTCGCAGTCGTCGACCTTGGACGGGCAGCGCGGCGCGAACGCGCACCCTGGCGGGTGCGCCCGGGGATCGGGCGGCTCACCCGGCAGCGTCGCGATGCGCCGGGCCAGCGGGAGGTCGAGGTCGAGCCGCGATCGCAGCAGCCCCGCTGCATAGGGGTGGGACGGTGAGGCGAGCACCTCGGACATGGCGCCAGCCTCCGCGAGCCGGCCGCCGTACATGACCGCCACCCGATCGGCGATCTGGCTGGCGACCCCGAAGTCGTGGGTGATCAGCACGAAGCTGCAGCCGATCTCGTCCCGCAGGTCCCGCAGCAGTGCCAGGATCTGGGCCTGCACCGTGACGTCGAGCGCCGTGGTCGGCTCGTCCGCGACTACCAGGTCGGGTGACCCCGCCACCGCCATGGCCAGCATGACCCGCTGGCGCAGGCCACCCGACAGCTCATGCGGGTAAGCCGCCATCCGCCGGGCAGGCTCGGGCACCCCGACCAGGTCGAGCAGGCGCCGAGCCTCGTCCGCCGAGCCGGCGGCCTCGGTGACCTGGCGGCCGACCCGCATGGTCGGATTCAGCGACGTCATTGGGTCCTGGAACACGGCACCGAGGTGCGCCCGCCGCACCTCGCGCCGCGACGCCTCGTCGGCCGTGATCATGTCGACGCCGCACACCTCGGCCCGCCCACTGACGGTCGGCGGCGGCTCCCCGTTGAGCAGCCCCAGCAGGGTGAGGCCGAGCACGCTCTTGCCTGAGCCGGACTCGCCGACGACGGCGAGGATCTCGCCCGCGGCGATGTCGAGCGACACCCCGCGCACGGCGTGCAGCGGAACCCCTCGGCGCTGGAACGTGACGTGGACGTCGTCCAACCGCGCCCGGGGCGCCGTCGAGTCCGGGGACGGAGGCAGGTCGGTTGCGGGCAGGAGGTCGGAAAGCGCCATGGCACTCACCCCATTTCGAGCTCGGCCAGTGTGAAGATCCGGGGGTAGAAGGAGTTGAGCTGGAAGTCGGTGATGCCCGAGCGGGCGATGATCACCTCGTCGGGGTCGCAGAGGTTGAGGACCCACGCCTCGTCCAAGACGATCTCGCCGATCTGGGCATGGAGGTCGTCGACCTGGTCCTCGGTGGGCGCCACCAGGGCGTCGTCCATCAACTTGTCGACCTGGGCGTTCGTGTACTGGGCCCAGTTGAGGGGCGCAGCCCCGGTCCGGAAGAAGATGCGGACGACGGTGTCGACGTGCAGGGCGTCGCCGCCCATGCTCCACAGCAGCAGGTCGGGGCGGTCGCCGGCCGGGCCGGTGGCGAGGGCGAAGACCTGCGAGGTCGGCATCCCCCGCACCTCGACCTTCAGCCCCAGGGCCTGGAGTTGGGTCTGGATCAGCTCGGCCATGCGCCGGTAGGGGGCGCCGCCGCCTTCGCTGTAGGCGAGGTCGATCTTCTGCTTGATGCCCGGCGCCAGCTTCTCGAGGGGGCCGGTGTCGAACCCGGGGTCGTCGCTGACCTTGCCCTTCGGGAACATCGTCGCCGAGAAGAAGTCCTTGGAGACCGTGGCCTTGTCCTGGAAGGCGGGCTCGACGACGGCCTTGCGGTCGATGGCCTTGATCAGCGCCTGGCGTAGCTTCTTGTCGGCGAAGACCCCGCCGGTGGCGTTGAGCCAGAGCGAGTGCTTGACGCTGTTGACCTGCTCGACGGTGGTGAAGCCCTCCTTGGCCTCGAAGGCCTTGATGTCCTCGATCGAGAAGCCCCGGCTGACGATGTCGAGCTCGCCGGCCTCGAGCTTGAGGCGCTGGGTCGACACGTCGCCGATGATCTCGATGACCAGCTCCTCGACCTGGGGCTTGGGGCCCCACCAGCCGTCGAAGCGGGTGAGCGTGTAGTGGCTGCCGGGCTCGAACTCCGAGATCACGTACGGCCCGGTGCCGGCGTCGCGGGTGGTCAGCCAGGCCTGGGCCAGGTCGTCGCCCTTGGCGTTCTTGGCGACGGCGGTGGGGCTGGTGGCGAACGGCGCCCACGGGCAGGCCAGGTAGTCGAGGAATGGGTCGACCGGCCGGCCCAGCGTGACCACGAACGTGGTGGCGTCGGGGGCGTCCATCTTCTTGACGTCGGCGACCATGTAGGCGCCGCCCTGGTTGACGGCCTTGCGGCGCTCGAAGCTCTTGATCCATGCCTCGGCGTCGGCGGGGGTGCCGTCGTGGAAGGTCACGCCCTCACGGAGCGTGAAGGTGTAGGTCAGCTTGTCGTCGGAGACCGCCCACTTCGTCGCGAGGCCGGGTACGAGCTCGGACGAGCCGCCGGGCTTGTAGGTGATCAGGCTCTCGTAGACCGACAGCGTGAGCTGCAGGCCCTCGCCCTCGTAGAAGATGTCGGGGTCCGGCACCTGCATGTCCAGGAGGAACGGCATGCGCAGGTGTGCGATGCTGCCCGCCGCGCCACCGCCGCTCTTCTCGTCGTCCGCCCCTCCGCACGCCGCGAGCAACCCCGACGAGCTGAGCAGCGGGATGCCCGCCGCCACCAACCCGCCCCGCTTGAGGAAGACCCGCCGTCCCAGCCGTTCTGCCATGCGCCGAGCAAACTGCGCCGACGTGACGCGGCGTGGTCACCGCCGTTCCCGTTCGATTACGCCGATCTCACGGCTGAACGGGGCCTGAGTGGTCCCGGTCACTCGTTGCGGGCGGTCTCCGGGCCGGTGATGCGGTCGAGCAGCGGCATCGTCGAGGCGATGATCGCCAGCGACACCACCAACCCGCCCAGGACGCCGGCGTAGTAGCCGGCGCCCGGCGCCTGCAGGTCGTAGCCCAGCTGGACCCGCAGGAAGAGGTGGGCGGCGACGAAGCCCGAGGCGGTCGAGACCGCGGCGAC
>Ga0075421_100000481_pt1 | contig 41973 bp, 41 predicted proteins | sample SoiMetdeltSBSDD5_FD_75292 | JGI IMG/M metagenome (GOLD analysis project Ga0075421, IMG submission 75292) | Bulk soil microbial communities from a Populus tree surrounding site in Tennessee, USA - Soil MetaG P. deltoides SBSDD5 | ecosystem: Environmental > Terrestrial > Soil > Tree plantation... | reverse complement strand
CGCTGAAGTGTTTCGTCCGTTGCGACATTCGAGATCCAGACGGGTTTGCCGAGTGCGAACGTGCGGCGCACGAGCCCCCGGGCAGTGTTATCTACGGACACGACCCGCCGCCCTGCCGCCTCCATGAAGCGGCGGATATTCGGCCTGTCGATGCCCCACATTTCCTCGCAGCGAAGAACGTGCTCGTCGGCGTGATAACGATAGAGCGCACCGTAGTGCCATCCCATCGTTTCGCATATGGTGCGGATGATCGTCGGGACGACATCGTGCAGGTTCTCGGCTTCCGCCAGCACGCGAGTGACGGCGTGCTGCATGGTGAGCCGTCTTTCGATTCTCTTGCGGTCGCTGATGTCGATGATCGTTCCCACGAGGCCTGCGATCCGGCCGCCCGCGCCCACACACGTCGCTTTGCAGACGATCGCATCGTGACGCGAACCGTCTACCGTGGAGATCACGTCCTCATACACCTGGAATCCAGGTCGCTCCCAAAGAGTCTCGTCGGAAGCGTCGATCCGTTGCGTTACGGCGCGTTCCGTCGAAGAGAGCTCCCGCGCCATCTTGCCGATCACCGTCGAGCGGGGCATGCCGAAGAAAGCCTCCCACGCGCTGTTCACCACGCCATAGCGGCCGTCTGTGCCCTTGAAGTAAACAGGCTGTGGCAGAGCCTCCAGCATTACGCGAGCGACGCGACGTGTTTCCCGGGAGATGAGGTACTGAACGAGTCCGGCGAGCGCGACCGTGACGCTCAAGCCGACGAGCAGGAGCTCCGTCGGGTCCTCTCGCCACATGTCGATCGCAATCGACACGGCCGCGGAAAGCACAACGCCGACGAAGAGAACGATGAACGCCGGCGCGAAATGCTGGCTGGTGAGCCGTGCCCACGGTGTATTGATCATGCGCATAGGGTACGAGGTCCGCGCGCGTTACACATGACGTACAACTACGGGCACTGTCGCCACGTTGCGACGAGCGTTTGCGTCACACGGTAAAGACCGATGTTTTCAGGTACTTCGACGAGCCTCCGACGTAATGTAGACTCGCACACACAACAACTGATTCCCCGAGGAGCCCCGCCGTGAAATCATTGCTCAGCGCGTGCGTTCTCGCGCTTGCACCAGTCGCCTGTATTACAGCATTTGCGCAGGGCTACCCCGCGAAGCCGGTTCGCATCATGGTCGGCTATGCGCCGGGCGGTGGCGTGGATACGACCGCTCGCATGGTCGGCCAGGCATTGAACGAGCTGTGGGGCACGCCGGTCGTGATCGAGAATCGTCCCGGGGCCGCCGGCAATCTTGCGACCGAAGCGACCGCGAAAGCGCCCCCCGACGGCTATACGCTCGTTCTCTGCAATATCGGCTCTCACGCAGTGACGCCCGCGCGATTCATGAAGAAGCTTTCGTACGATCCCATCAGGGACTTCGCTTTTCCCTCCATGATCGGAGGCGTGCCCAATCTTTTCATGGTGCATCCGTCGTTCCCCGCGAAAACGCTGAAGCAGTTCATTGTCTACGCGAAGGCGAACCCCGGCAAAGTGAACTTCGGATCGTCGGGTGTGGGCGCGTCGCCGCACTTGTCGATCGAGCTCCTGAAAATCATGACTGGCATAAACATCGTCCACGTGCCGTACAAAGGCGCGGCAGTTGCGTTGAGCGACGCGATCAGCGGGCATATCGAAGCGTCGGTCGGCAATCTCGCCGGCGCTCCGCTCGCGGCCGCAAAATCAGGACGTGTGCGCGCGCTCGGTGTCACTTCCGCACGCCGCAACAAGCAGCTGCCGGACGTACCGACCTTTGCGGAAGCGGGGGTGCCAGGTTACGACGTGACCGGGTGGTACGGCATCTGCACGCAGTCGAAAGTCCCGCAGCCGATACTCACGAAGCTGAACGCGGACTTGCATAAAGTGCTCGCCGGTCCGCTCAAAGCGCGCCTTGAAGAGCAGGGTATCGACGTCACGCCTTCGACGCCGGAGCAATTCGCGACGCATGTGAAGTCCGAGATCGACAAATGGACCAAAGTGGTTGCCGCGGCAAAGCTGGAAGGCGACTTCTGATGGCGCGACGTGCGCGAATGATGCACACAGCATAACGCGCCCACTTACGCGACGCAGGAAAGCAACGGCTCCACTGCAGTTGTCAAAGCGCGGTATGCTGGAGTTCTTTACATCCCCAGCCAGACCGCCATGGAGCTGTTCGTACTGCTGTTTCTGTTTCTCGTGAATGGGTTTTTCTCGATGTCGGAGATGGCCGTCGTGTCCTCACGCAAGGCGCGACTGCAGCAGCTCTATGAAGAGGGTCAGGTATCCGCGGGTACGGCGCTCGAGCTTGCGAACGACCCCAGCCATTTTCTGTCCGCGATTCAGGTCGGCATCACCGTCATCGGAATCACGAGCGGCGCGTTCGGCGAAGCGACGTTGTCCGCCGATGTCGCCACCTGGCTCAAGCAATGGCCCGTGTTAGAGCGGCACGCAAATGCAATCGCCGTGACACTCGTCATCGCAGGCATCACCGTGGGTTCGCTGATCATCGGCGAGCTCGTGCCCAAGCGCCTTGCACTGCTGAATCCCGAAGCCGTGGCGAGCCACGTGGCGAAGCCCATGAAGTGGCTCGCCTCGATTGCTCACCCGATCGTGCGTGCGTTGAGCGCCATCACCGACGCTGTACTGCGGATGCTCGGGCAGCGCGTCGTGACGAGCCCGCCCGTTTCCGAAGAGGAAATCCGGGTGCTCATGGAGCAGGGCACCGAAGCGGGTGTTTTCGAAAAACACGAGCACGATCTCGTTGCGCGTGTGTTCCGGATGGACGAGCTGCGCACCGCGGCGATCATGACGCCACGCACGGACATCGTCTACCTCAACATGGAGGAGCCACGCGAGACCATTCTTGCGCGAATCTCCGAGGCACCGCATACGCACTTCCCCGTGACGCGGGGAGATCTCGACAACGTCGAAGGTATCGTCGCGGTAAAAGAGCTTCTCACGGATCTTCTTCAGAACCAGCCGCTCGACCTTTTCGCGCGCGCAAAGAAGCCGCTTTACATTCCCGAGACGCTCACCGTGACGGAGGTCCTGCGCTCGTTCAAGCAGTATCGCCAGTCGATGGCGCTGATCGTGAACGAATACGGCGAGCTGCAGGGCCTGGTGACGCTGCACGACGTGATGGAAGCGCTTGTAGGCGACATCGGTCCGGCGGATGAGGGCGGCGACGCTGACATCGTGCGACGCGAAGACGGGTCCTGGCTGATCGACGGCGGTGTCAGCGTGGATCGCTTCAAGCAGGCGATCGAGCTCGAGGAGCAGCTGCCGGAAGAGGACAGCGGGAGTTACAACACCTTGGCAGGCTTCGTCATGCTTCAGCTCGGGCGCGTGCCGCAGGTGGCCGATCACTTCGAATGGGACGGACTGCGCATCGAGGTCGTCGACATGGATCGCAATCGCGTGGACCGCGTGCTGGTGACGCGTTTGCCTCAGGCTCCGGCCGCCGAGGTGCCGCCGGACACCCGGCCGTGAGTGCCAGCGCCTGGGCCACGGGGGAGTTGTCGTCCGCCCGTTGAGCGGTAACCCTCTCGGATTTTTGTGCTGAAACTTTCAGGCGGCGCGGGCTGCGCCTTCCGACATAGCCAGCCGGTAGAAGTAAGCGATAGGCTTACACTTGATCTTTCTCTCAATACTCTGCCTGTAGCCTTCGACCGTGCGGTGGCTGATGTTCAACTCACGCGCGATGTGCTTGGCACTGAGACCCTGCCCGAGGTGGTTGAGAATCTCGTGCTCGCGTGGGCTGAGTGTTGCGGCATTCATACTGCACTCCGTGTTGATTGACGTCGTGAGTGTGCGTGAGATGCAGCAGGAGCGATGGCCGCAAAAGGGCCGCGATTTTGCCGCTTTTTCACATCCCTCCGAACGGCGAGCGGCACTGAGCAGCCGAACACTACTTACTGATCAGCTTGGCGACTGTCGTCGCGATCGTAGACCACCTTCGAGCAGTAGCGCGCAGTCAGCAGTACTTCAGCGGCGTACTTGCCCATTTTCTCCCCGAAGTGCGCCAGTGCCACCAGCTCCACATGGGTTGCACGCGCTAACGTGCTGACGAATAACGAGGTAGTGCCATGGACCCCGAACAGCTTACGTTTTGTAACAAAATTCTGGGGAACCAACAGGGTCCCGTCGGCTACTATTGTACGTCCCCGAAAAGCTGTCACGTCAGCATGAAAAACATCACAGTCGCGCTTCTCACTGCCACGCTCATCGGCGGCTCGATGCTCGCCACGAGCGCCGACGCGCGCGGCGGGCGCCACCGCCATCACGGCCATAATTACCATCGCTCCCACGTCGGTATATTCGTGGGTGCGCCGCTTTTTTTCGCGCCGTTTTACTATCCACGCTATTACTATTATCCGCCCGCAGTTGCGGTGCCCGGCGCGGCTTCGGCGCCCGTTTACATCGAGCAGCCGGCCGGCGAGTTCGCCTCCCCGTCCGCGACCGATAGCGGCGCTTACTGGTACTACTGTCGCGACAGCCAGACGTACTACCCGTATGTGCAGCAGTGCGCGTCGGCGTGGGAGCGGGTCGTGCCGAATAGCGCACCAACAAGGTAACCGCGATGAATCGCTCGCGCATTGCCGTCCTTGTTGCAGTCGCTCTGCTGGCCGGCTGCACGACCGTCCCCACAGGCCCCAGCACGCTTGCGTTGCCCGGGACCAAAAAAGCCTTCGACGAATTCCAGCGCGACGATGGCGGCTGCCGGCAATATGCCTCCGAGGTCATCGGCGGCGCGACTGCGGCGACCGCGCAGACCGATTCGGCGGCGCGCAGCCTGGTTGCCGGGGCCGCTATCGGCGCCATGATCGGTGCCGCGGTGAGTGGCGGCCATGGCGCAGCCGTCGGTGCGGGTGTCGGCGGAGCCGCAGGTGGACTTGCCGGCATCGGGGCGAGCGAAGTCTCGGGTTACGAGGCGCAGCGCCGCTACGACAACGCGTACACGCAGTGCATGTACGGCAAAGGTCATCGCGTAGCCGTCAACGCTTATGGACCCGGCCCGGCGCGGAGCTACTACTACCCGCCTCGGTATCCGTATTACGGTCCGCCGCCCCCGTACTCCGTACCCTCTCCTGCGCCCGCGGGGTACTACCCTCCTCCGCCGCCCTCCGGTTACCCTCCTCCGCCGCCCTCCGGTTACCCGCCACCGCCGCCGCCGCCGGGCTCCGCACCGCCGCCGTCCGCACTGCGTTAGCTGGCGGCGCTTTAGCGCGCGGCGAGCGCCTCGAACGCTTGTTCGAGGTCCGCCAGCAGATCCGCCGGATCTTCGAGACCGATGTGCAGGCGTAGCGCGGGTCCGCCGGGATTCCAGCGCGTCGCGGTTCGATATGCCTCCGCGTGAATGACGGTTACGAGACTTTCGAAACCGCCCCAGCTCGAACCGATACCGAAAAGCTTGAGGCTGTCGACGAAAGCGGCGACTGCCGGGTCCGGCACCGGATCGAGCACGACCGCGAAGAGCGAAGCGGCGCCTTCGAAGTCGCGCTCCCAGATCGCGTGGCCTGGATCCGCTTCGAGCGCGGGATAGATCACGCGCTTTACTTCGGCTCGCTGCTGCAGCCATCGCGCAACGCGCAAAGCGCTCGCCATCTGGTGCTTCATGCGCACTCCGATCGTGCGAAAGCCGCGGAGACCCAGATAGCAGTCATCGGGGCTGACCGAAAAGCCGTATTCCGTGATCGTCTTGCGCACCGGCAGCCAGCAGTGTTCGTTCGTCACCACGATCCCGAGCATCACGTCCGAATGGCCCGCGATGTATTTCGTGGCCGCGTGAATCGAGACATCCACCCCGTGCTCGAACGCGCGGAAGAAGTATGGCGTTCCCCACGTGTTGTCGGCCAGCACGACGGCGCTTCGTTCGTGCGCGACTCGCGAAATGGCGGGTATGTCCTGCATCTCGAACGTGAGCGAGCCCGGTGATTCGCAAAAGACGGCACGCGTGTTCGCTTTCATTCGCGCGGCAATCCCGGCGCCAAGCAGCGGATCGTAATATTCGACGTCGACGCCGTTCGCCTTCAGCTGCCTCTCGCAGAAAACGCGCGTCGGCGCATACACGGAATCCGAAACGAGCAGGTGATCTCCGGTCTTGACGAAGGCGGATAGGGCGGATGTGATCGCCGCCAGTCCGGACGGTACCGCTGCAGCGCGAAATCCGCCTTCCATTTGCGCCACGGCTTCCTCCAGCGCGAAGGTCGTGGGCGTACCGTAGCGGCCGTAACGCACGATTTTCTCGCCTTCCGGCGGTCGCTTCTCGTACGAGGCGAGGTTCGGGTGGATTACTGTAGAGGTGCGGAACACCGGAGTATTCACCATGCCGCTGTACCGCGCGGGATCTCGTCCGACCTGCGTGAGCAGCGTGTCTTTCTTCATGGTCTCCCTCGTAGTGGGGTCTTCATCGTATCGGTCGCATTTCGGGATGGTTTGTTATTATCGAGCGTAAACGGCTGCCCCGAAGAGGCCGTGTTTTCCCCGTCCCGGACTGGAGTGAAAACACTGGTTTACGTGATCGGCAGTGTCGTCGACAATTCACACCTTCCGTAAGGCTCCTTACACCATGGGCGATCATTTGTTCGAAGTAGGCGGGGTGCATGTTTCCCGGCTGGAAGACATGCGCCTCATCACCGGCGCGGGCACGTACGCATCCGACTGGAACCTGCCCGGGCAGCTACATGCCTATTTCGTGCGATCCGATCGCGCCCACGCGAATATCGCTTCGATCGACACGGCCGCAGCACGCGCCCACCCCGGAGTGGCGGGTGTTTTCACCGGCGAAGACGCAGTGCGGGCGGGCTACGTGAAAGCGCCGACGTTTCTCAATTTTCCGGGGAAGGATGGCAAGCACGGCATCATCCCCGAGCGTCCCGCGCTTGCACGCGGGCGCGTGCGCTTCGTCGGCGAACCCGTGGCGCTCGTGGTTGCGTCCTCGGCACTTGCAGCGCAGGACGCCGCCGAGCTGATCGAGATCGAATACGAAGACCTGGCGGTTGTGATCGATCCCGAGCAGGCGTTTTCGGACGCCGCCGCGCAGCTCCACGGTTCGGTGCCGCGAAATCTTCCGTTCGAGTACGAGGCGGGCGACAAGGCCGCGGCCGAAGCCGCGTTCGCGAAAGCGGCCCATGTAACGCGGCTCAAGATGGAATCGACGCGCGTCGTGCCAAGCCCCATGGAGCCGCGGGCGTGCCTTGTCGCGTACGAATCCAGGGACGACACCTACACCGTTCATGTGTGTGTGCAGGGCGTCAACATGATGAAGCGCCAGCTCGCGGCCTACACACAGATGCCGGAAGACAAATTCCGCGTGATCGCGCGGGATGTCGGCGGCGGTTTCGGCCAGCGCAGCACCGCATATCCCGAATACTGTGCGCTGCTGATCGCGTCGAAGGCGATCGGAAAACCCGTGAAGTGGGTCGGATCGCGCACGGAGGGGTTTCTTTCCGATACGCATGGACGCGGCAACATCGTCGAAGGCGAGCTCGCGATCGACAAGGACGGCAGGTTCCTCGCGATACGGCTGAACTGGCTTGCGGACATGGGCGCTTACTTTGCGCCGGCAGGTCCGGTGAGTCATATCCGCAATCCGACGACGTGCATCACGGGCGTATATCGGATCCCCGTGGCATACGGTTATTGGCGTCTCGCTTTCACCAACACCGCGCCGATCTCGGCTTATCGCGGCGCGGGCCGCCCGGACATCGCCTACGTGGTCGAGCGTCTCGTGAGCAACGCTGCGGCCGAGCTCAAAACCGACCCGGCAGAGCTTCGCCGCCGCAATTTGATTCCACCCGATGCTTTTCCGTACAAGACGCCGACCGGCTCCACGTACGACAACGCCGATTTACCGGGACTCCTCGCGAAAGGACTCGACCTCGCCGACTGGCAGGGTTATGGGAAACGCCGGACCGAGTCCGAAAAGCGCGGCAAACTGCGGGGGATCGGTATTGCGACGGTGATCGAGAATACCGGCGCGGGCATGTATCCGAAGGACGAAGTCGAGATCGAGGTAAATGCCAAAGGCGAAGTGACCGCGTATACCGTCGCGCATTCTCAGGGTCAGGGTCACGAGACGACGTTCGCGATGATGGTGGCAAAGGCGCTCGAGATCCCCGTAGAGCGGGTGAAAATATGCGAAGGCGTTCCCGGGCGCACGATCATTGGTAATCACACCGGCGGCTCGCGAAGCATGGTGGGAGCGGGCACCGTGTGCCATCTCGCCGCGCAGAAGCTCGTGCAGAATGCGACGCCGCTCGCGGCCGAGCTGATGGGCGTCGAGCCGTCGCAGGTGAGCTATGCCGGCGGTGAATTCAAAGGGCCTGAAGCCGCAATGAAGCTCACGCTGGCGGAGCTCGCCGGCAAGCGTACGCTTGCGGCGAAGGCCGAAGCGACGATCACGTCTACGTTTCCGAACGGCTGTCACATTGCCGAGGTGGAGATCGATCCCGATACCGGTGTGACCGAAGTCATCTCGTACTGCACGGTGGACGACTGCGGCGTGGTGGTGAACCACGCCATCGTCGAAGGACAGGTACACGGCGCGGTGGCTCAGGGGGCGGGGCAGGTGTTCGGCGAGCACGCCATATACGACCGCGAAACCGGACAGCTCCTGACGGCGACGTTCAGCGACTACTACATGCCGCGCTCGGATCTGCTGCCAGAGTTGCGGATGGCCGAACATCCGACGGCAACGCGCGTAAATCCGCTCGGCATCAAGGGCACCGGCGAAGCGGGATGCACCGCGTCGCTGCCGGCACTCGTCAACGCGGTGGTCGACGCAGTGCGTCCTCTCGGCATAAACCACCTCGACATGCCGCTCACCGCGTCGAAGCTGTGGGCTGCGATCAAGGGGGCCCGTGCGCGGCAATAGGTATGATGCGAGCTGCGGCTTTGCGGCTCGACCGGAAACGCAACTGAAAGGGGATCACGCGTGTATTCATTCAACTATGTCAAAGCGAATTCGCTGCGCGAAGCTCGTGAATTCCTGAAGTCCAACCCCGACGCGCGTCCGCTCGCGGGCGGAATGACGCTGATCCCGACGCTCAAGGCACGGCTCGCGCAACCTTCGCACCTCGTCGACATTGGCGCGCTGGAAGAGCTCCGCGGCATCGAGCTGCAAGGATCGACGCTCACCATCGGCGCGGCCACTCGGCACAACGACGTCCTACGCTCCGAGAAAGTGCGCCAGGCAATTCCCGCGCTCGCGGAGCTCGCCGGGCGCATCGGCGACCCGGCCGTGCGCAACCTCGGCACGATGGGGGGCTCGCTCGCGAACAACGACCCGGCAGCGGACTATCCTGCTGCCGCGCTCGGCCTGAACGCAAAGATCGTGACGGACAGGCGCGAAATCGCTGCGGACGACTTCTTCCAGGGGATGTTTACGACGGCGCTCGAGCCGGGCGAGCTCATCGTGCGCATCGCGTTTCCGGTGCCGAAACGCGCGGCGTATGAAAAGTTCGCGCACCCCGCGTCGGGCTATGCGATGACCGGTGTATTCGTCGCGGAAACCGCAAGCGACATCCGCGTTGCGGTGACCGGTGCCGGTCCAGGCGTTTTCCGGTGGAAGGAGGCGGAAGCCGCACTGGCCCAGAAGTTCGCTGCCGATGCGGTCGCCGGCCTGCGCATGCCGCCGGACGAACTTAACGAAGACATACACGCTTCGCGCGATTACCGCGCGAACCTGGTTAACGTGCTCACCAAGCGCGCGGTCGCGCGGATTGCAGGGAGATGAGAGTGGCCAAAGTCGAAATCGTCGTCAACGGAACACGGCAGCCGGGAGAAGTCGAAGACCGCACGCTGCTCGTCAATTTTCTGCGCGATACGCTGGGCCTCACTGGCACGCATGTCGGATGCGATACGAGCCAGTGCGGATGCTGCACCGTGCATATGAACGGACGCGCGGTAAAGTCCTGCTCCGTGCTAGCGGTTCAGGCCAACGGGGCGGAGGTGGTCACCATCGAAGGACTCGCGAAGAATGGTGACCTCCATCCCGTTCAGCGCGCTTTCACCGAATGTCACGGGCTGCAGTGCGGTTTCTGCACGCCCGGCATGATCATGGCGGTCGTGGGTCTGCTCGAGGACAACCCGAATCCGAGCGAGGAAGAGATCCATCACGGGCTCGAAGGCAACCTCTGCCGCTGCACCGGCTACATCAATATCGTGAAAGCGGTGAAACGCGGCGCGGAGCTGATCGGCGGCAAGTCGTAGCGTGCGCTAGCGCCACGCCGGCTGTCACCTGGGGGGAATGATCGGCAGCAGCAGGTAAGGCTGTTGCCCGCCCATCGCATGCAGCGTGACCTTTCCGCCGAAAATCTCCGGCGGTCGGTCCTGCGGATCGTCGTGCACGAACGGACCGCAGCCGCGCATCGGATTTTTCATGTTCGAAAGCGTTGCCGCGGCGCCGGCGTATTCATAGTCTTTGCCGCGGATCGTCAGCGCGATGCGGTATCCCGCCGGTACCACGATGCACGTGGGCCAGATCTCGATGTCCAGCTCTGCGGGCTGACCCGGGCCGAGCGGTTGAACTTCGTCGTGCGTGTGGTAAGGACGATGCGGCAGTGACACTTCCGGGTCGAGCTTGCGGTGAGACGCGCGCAGCCACCCTTGTCCGATCGGCGTGTGCGGATCGAGCGCGCCCTGGAACACGACTTCTTTGCCATCCGGCGAGAAGACGCGCAAAACGGCGAACACGTCCGCATCGGACGTGGAAGACGAAAGAAAGAGTTTGAGTGCGGAAGGGCCGGTGATCTCCGTTTCGCGCTGGAGCGGAGGCGTCTCGAATGTCACGCCTTCACCCGTGGCTTCATATTCCATCCTGCTCGCGCCGGCGGGCGCCTCCAGCGAGAGCGTGCGCTTGTCGAAGTCGAGGTAAAAACGCGTCCATTGCGTGCGCGCGAGCGGCCACTCGTTTTCGTGCCGCTCGACGAAGCGATCCACGTGCCGTACCTGAAGGCGCACGCGAGGCTCTTTCTCCCAGCCGTTCTTCTCGCCTTTCAGAAAATGGTCGAAGAAGCGCTTCTGCAACTTGACGCCATAGTCGGTATAGAAAGGCGCCCAGTGCGAGCCACCGTGCACTTCGAGCCACTTCTCTCTGGACGCCGCGCGCGCATAGCCTTCGAAATTGCCGCGCGTGTGCAGGCCCTGACCGCCCCAGTTCGCCGCCGACAGGAGCGGCACCGTGACTTTGGATAGATCCGCCGTGCGCTCACGGTAGTAGTCGTCGATGAGCGGACGGGAAAGGCAGTTCCCCCACATATCTGCGCGATTGCGCCTGAGCTCCTGGTCCGACAACGTCTCATCGCCGCAGACGAGCTCGCCCGTGACACGGCTTCTGGGCCCACGTTCGCCGCGGCCGTGCTGGACCGTCACCACCTGCATCTCCTGCCAGTTCTTCCGGAACGTGCAGGCGATGCCGCCATGGCGCGCGCCGTCACGGTAATAGTCCGCCCAGCCTTCCCATACACAGATCGCCGCGAGATGCGGCGGCTGCAGCGCGGCCGCACGCCACTGGCTGCTCGCGTAATACGAGATGCCGTTCAGCCCTACTTTGCCGTTCGACCACGGCTGCGCCGCAGCCCACTCGATGCAGTTGTAGAAATCCCGGTTCTCGCGCGCATTGTTGTGATCGAGATAACCGGGCGAACGGCCGGCGCCACGCGAATCGACCCGCACGCAGACGTACCCGTCGGGGACCCATTTCTCGGGATCCGCCACTTCCCAGTTCTGATATTTATTGCTCGTGCCGGTCACCGTGTCCGGAAAGTCGCGCGCCATGATGTCCCAGGCGGTCTTGTAGCCGTCCTGGAAAGCGAGGCCTTTGCCGTACGGACCATAGCTCAGAAGCGCGGGATAGCGGCCTTCGGCAACGGGCCGGTAGACGTCGGCGCGCAGCGTAAGCCCGTCATCCATGACGATCGCCACGTCCCAGTCGATGCGCATCCCATCGCGCACTTCGCTCTTGCCAACGCTCATGGCTTCAGCTTTTCCTCGAACCAATCCCACATCGTCGCGACGACGAGCGTCAGATAATCGCGCTGGCAGTGTTGCGCGCCGCCTTCTTCGGCCGTGAATACGCGCAGTGTTTTGTCCGCGGATCCCACCGCATCATAGAGCGCCTGCGCGTCCGCGAGCGGCACCTGCTCGTCTTCCGCACCGTGCACGCAGAGGAAGGGGCATCGCATTTTCTGCACGACGCCGTCGAGTCGGAAAGGCTCGAGCTTCTTCAGCGCCTCCTCGACGGTGTTCACGCCGAGTATCCACATGATGTGATGTCCCGGCACGGACATCGACGTCCTGAACTGGGAGTCGATGCGCTTCTTCCACGTCGCGTAGTAATCCCAGATTGCGCCCCAGGCAATGCACGCGGCGAAACGCGGCTCCATCGAGGCCATCCGCGGTGCGTAGTAGCCGCCCAGGCTGATCGCGACCACGCCGATTTTCCTGGCATCCACGTCGTCGCGCTTTTCCAGGTAATCGATGCACGCGCTTCCGGCCACCTCGTAATCGTGCCGGAGATAGTGGTTGCGGAAACGTATCGCCTCGCCCGTACCGGGTCCGTCCATCACGAGCACGGAGATGCCGCGCTTGATGAGATCGGGCACGCCGCGCATGTATTGAATTTCCTTCGTCACGTCGAGCCCGTCGAAGAACACAACACACGGCGTGCGCTTCGAGCGCGCGCTCTGCGCATGCACGAAATAACCGGGCAGACTACCGCCCTGGAAAGGCACTTCGACGACTTCGATCCCGACGTCCGTGAGCTTTGCGTGACGCTGAAAGCACTGCACGGCTGTCTTGTAGACGGCGAGCGCTTTCTCGTCCTTGGGCGTGCGAAACCGCTCCGCCATCTGGTAGTAGTTGCACGCGCGAAGATACGCATGGGCCGCCGAAAAACGATGACCCGCGCCTTCGAATTTTTCGGCATATTCGTGCACGCCCCGCGCGACTTTGGCGCACGCGTCGAACCATGCTTCATCGTCGTCCGGCGCCTTGTCTTTCAGCAGACGGCCGATCTTGTGCAATTCACCGAACTCCGAGCCGCCGTACGGCGCGGAGCCGATCATGTTGATGAAAGCCGCCGACCACCGGTAGTTGCCGGGGAAATACATGAAGTAGCCAGGTTCTTTAGCCATGATAGGTTCGCCTCACTGTTTCGGTATGCCCGCTTTCTTCGCGACCTGAGCCCATTTTTCAGTCTCGCTCCTGATGAACGACCCGTACTCGTCGGGACTCAGGCCGCCGAGCTCGTGTCCCTGTCCTGTGAAAACCTCGCGCGCCTCGGGAGTCTTCAGCGCCTTTGCAATCACTTCGTGTATGCGTGCGATAACTGCTTTTGGCGTTGCGGCCGGCGCGAGCATTCCGTTCCAGTTGTAGCTTTCGAATCCTTTGAGGCCCTGCTCCGAAATCGTCGCAACGTCCGGCAGGAGCGGAGTACGCTGCGCCGATGTGACGCCAAGGCAGCGCAGCTTGCCCTGCTTTACGTGTGGCGTTGCAATGGCAAACTGATTCAGTGCGATCTCGATGTTGCCGGCGATCAAATCAACCGTATATTGCGCGGCCCCTTTGTACGGCACGTGGTTGAGCTTGACGCCCGCGCTCGTGGCGAAGAGCTCGGTCGCGAAGTGGCCGACGGTGCCGACGCCGGGCGTGCCGTAATTGATGCCTCCTGGCCGGCTCTTCGCAAACGGGATGAAATCCTTGACGCCTTTCACCGGGAGGCTCGGATGTGCGCAGAGACAGCTCGCGCTTTTCGCAATGAGCACGATCGGCGCGAGATCGCGCAGGGTGTCGTACGGAACCTGGGCCCGCGCAGTCGGTGCGATCGTCAGCGGCCCCGGATTGCCGGCGAGCAGGGTGTAACCGTCAGGCGGGCTTTTCACGACTGCTTCGGTCCCGGGAACTCCGCCGGCGCCGGGCCGGTTATCCGCGATGAACGTCTGGCCGAACGCAGCGTTGAGTTGCTGTGCAGCCCAGCGCGCCTGATTGTCGGTCGGACCCGCTGGTGCAAACGGAATGATGATGCGCACCGGCTTTACCGGATATGCCTGTGCCGAGGAAGTCTGAGCACTGGCGGGCAGGGCTGAAAGCGCGCACATCAGTGCGAACCACGCGCCGGGCTTCATAAGGGATTCCTCCGGAAAGCGCTGCGAAACGGCTTTTTGTATTGTCCGGAGAGTTTAGCGGATAGGCGACACGGCTCACAAACCGCCGCCGCTCTGCGCCGTCGTTGGTGAAGCGGACAGGAACCAAGTATCCGTCTGGTAAACTCATTCGCCCCCGCGCCGCACGTGAGCGTCCGGAATAAAAGCCTAGCCTCGAGGGAACCACATGCCTGCTGCACAGAAAAAATCTTCTTCCCAATATCGCGACATCCTGTACGAAGTGAAAGACCAGGTGGCCTGGATCACGATCAATCGCCCGCGCGTGTTGAACGCGTTTCGCGAGCAAAGCCTCGACGAGATGATTCATGCGCTCAAGTCCACGCGTGAAGATCCGTCGATCGTCTGTGCCGTCATCACCGGCGCGGGTGACAAGGCTTTTTCGGCGGGCGGAGATTTCTACGCGATGAAGCGTTTGAACTTCACCAACGCGTATATGTGGAACGATCGCATGCTCGGGCTCGCAATGACGATCCGCGGCCTGCCAGTTCCGGTGATCGCGATGGTGAACGGCTGGTGCATGGGCGGCGGTCACGAGCTCGCGTTATGGTGCGATCTCGTCATCGCTTCGGAAAATGCCGTACTTGGCCAGACCGGCGCCAAAGTCGGCGCGTGTCCAACGGTCGGCGCAACTCAGTACATACCGCGCCTGATCGGAGAGCGCCTTGCGCGCGAGATGATTTTCTGCGCGCGCAGATTCACGGCAAAAGAGGCGGCGGAAATCGGTCTCATCAACAAATCCGTACCGCAGAAGGATCTCCTGAAGGAGACCTTGAAATGGTGCGAGACCATGAAAGGCCATAGCGCGCTCACGATCCGCATGACGAAGCGCTCGCTCAATTTCGAATCCGACATGTTGTATGCGTCGTGGCAGCACGGCATGGAGCTCCTCGCCCACGTGTGGGGCTCCGACGAGGCAAAAGAAGGAATGAACGCGTTTCTGGAGGGCCGCGCGCCGGACTTCCAGAAATTCCGCATGCGCGACAAGAAAGAGCTCGAGCGCTATGTCGAAGGCTACGAGCGTGACGAGAACGCGCCGCCCGACATGCGCCGCAACGGAAACGGCAAATCCGAACCGCAAGGGACGCGGAGGACGCAAAGTAAAACCGATGGCCGTGCACGTCGTTCGCGCGGCGCACGCGATGCGCGGAAAACCGCCTAGACCCGCACCACTCTCGTTCGGCTCTTGAGTAGCCCCTTGGCGTCCTTTGCGTCCTCCGCGGTTTATTGATACATGACGACCGAGAAACATGAGCATGGCGGAGCGCTCGACGGTTTGCGCGTGCTCGATCTCACGCGTATTCTCGCCGGGCCGCTCTGCACGATGATGCTCGGCGACATGGGCGCAGACGTGATCAAGATCGAGCCCCCCGGTACGGGGGACGACACGCGCACGTGGGGCCCGCCTTTCGCGGCAGGTGAGTCGGCGTATTTCCTGGGTGTGAATCGCAACAAGCGGTCGATGACGCTCAACATGGCGGTCCCTTCCGGCCAGGAAATACTTGCGGAGCTCATCACGCAATGCGATGTGCTGGTCGAGAACTTCAAAGTCGGCACGCTCGAGAAGTGGGGTTTCGGAAACGAGTGGCTGACAGCGCATGCGCCTCGCGTCATCCGCTGCTCGATAACGGGTTATGGGGCGGTCGGCCCGAAAGCCGGCCTGCCCGGCTACGACTTCATCCTGCAGGCTGAATCGGGCCTCATGAGTATCTGCGGAGATCCGCAAGGCGATCCCATGAAGTACGGAGTCGCAATCGTGGACATCTGCACCGGCATGCTCGCCTGTAATTCGATACTCGCCGCGCTGGAGGCACGCCATCGCACCGGCAAAGGTCAGCACGTCGAAGTGTCGCTCTTCGATTCGAGCCTCGCGATGCTTGCGAACGTTGCTTCGAACTTTCTCGTGTCCGGCCGCGATGCGCGCCGCTTCGGAAACGGCCACCCGAACATCGTGCCCTATACGGCGTATCCGGTGCAGGACGGGATGATCGCGGTTGCCGTGGGAAACGACGCGCAGTTCGCGAGGTTTGCCGCGCTGCTGCATAAAGCCGAATGGGCGACGGATCCGCGTTACTCGCGAAATCCAGACCGTATCGCGAATCGCGAGACGCTCGACACCGCCATCGCCGAGGCTCTGAAGACTGCGCCTGCCGAGGCATGGCTCCAAAAGCTCGGCTCGAGCGGCATTCCGTGCGGCCGCATCAACTCGGTTGCGCAGGCGCTCAATGATCCTCATGCAGTCGCGCGCGACATGGTCCGGACGGTGCAACATCCGACGGCGGGAGACGTGAAGATGCTCGGCATTCCGTTTCGTTTCAGCGATACGCCACCGTCAGTGCGGAGTGCGCCGCCGACGCTGGGCCAGCACACGCAGGAGATTCTGCGCGACATGCTGAAGCTGTCCGAGGCGCGCATCGATGCGCTCCGTGCGGAGAAAGTCATATGATTACCGGTTTGAGTCACGTGTCGATCGTGGTCCCGGATCTCGCGGCCGCAGCGGAAAAGCTCGAGAAGATCTATGGCCTCGTCGTCGATGAGGCCAAAGTGAACGATGAACAGGGCGTGAGACTCGCGTACGTGAACCTGCCCAATGCACGCATCGAGCTGATGGAACCTGCGCGTTCCGACTCACCGGTCGCCAGGTTTCTCGAGCGAAATCCGAAAGGCGGCATCCATCATTTCTGCCTGACGGTCGACAGCGTCGACTCGACCGCTGAGGTCCTTGCGGAGCGGGGCGCTCGTGTGCTCGGAGAGGGCAAGCGGCAGCGCAACGTGCATGGCGAGCGCATCGCGTTCGTGCATCCGGCGGATTTTCTCGGCGCGCTCGTGGAGCTGGAAGAGCACCACGGTTGACCGCGCCGCGATCGCACAATACAACAGCGAGGAGGCCTGATATGAAGCGGTTCCTTCATGTCGCCGCGTGCGTCGCGGTGTGTGCCGCGACAGGCGCTTACGGCGCGCAGCTCGCGGAACAGTCTTACCCGAGCCGGCCCATACGGGTGATCGTGCCTTTTGCGCCTGGCGGTGCGACCGACATCATTGCCCGTGTGCTCGAGCCGGGGCTCACGAAACGGCTGGGCCAGCAACTGGTGGTCGACAACCGCAGCGGCGCAGCAGGCAACATTGCGGTCGAGATCGTCGCGCAGGCGCAGCCGGACGGCTACACCCTGCTGATTGGCAACATCTCGACGAACTCGATCAACCCGCTGCTTTTCGCAGGACGCATCAAAGCGAACGCGCTGAAGGACCTCGCGCCCATCACGAAGCTCGTCGCGATTCCGAACTTCATCCTCGGCAGCCCGAAGCTTCCCGCACAAACGCTGAAGGAGGCGCTTGCGTACGCCAAAGCGCGGCCGGGCCAGCTCAATTATCAGGCGCCGCTCGGTTCATATTCGCACCTCGACATGCTTGCGCTCACCGCCGCCGCGGGCGTGAAAATGGTCCATCTGCCTTCGAAAGGCGCCGGCGAGACGCTGGTAGCGATGCTCCGCGGCGACATTCACATTACTGAGTCGAACGTCGCATCGAACATCGGTGCTGTGAAAGCCGGACAGATCAAGGCGTATGCGGTGACCTCCGAGCGCCGCCTGCCGGATCTTCCCGATGTGCCGACGCTTGCCGAAGCCGGTTTTCCCGGCATCGGCAGCCTGAACTGGAACGGCCTGTTCGCGCCTGCGCGTACGCCACGCCCGATCGTCGAAAAACTTCATGCGACCGCGGTTGCAGCGATGAAGGAGCTCGACGCGGATGGCACGCTGGCAAAGCGCCAGCTCCCGGTGAGCCTCAGCGCGACTCCGGAAGAATTCGCCGCTTTCGTGCAGTCGGAAGCGAAGCGCTGGGAGAAGATCATCCGGGACAACGGCGTCAAGATCGATTAGGCATTGAAGCGTGAAGAGCAAAGCTGATGAAAGAAGTGATGAGAAAGAGTGATGAAATTCGCCGCGAGGCAAGAGATGACTGACTCCCCGCGCGTCAAAGCAGCCCATCTCGAAGCCTACATCGCGCGCGCCTTCGAAGCCGTGGATGTGCCCTCAGCCGACGCGATGGTGATCGCGCAGCTCATGACGCGCGCCGATGTGAACGGTTCCGAAGGCCACGGCGTTTTCCGCCTGCCACAGTACATCCGCCGCATCAAAGGCGGTGCGGTCAACGTACGGCCGAACATCCGCATCGAGCGCCAGGCGGCAGCGATGGCTCTCGTCAACGGCGATAACGGCATGGGCCATCTCGTGATGCGGTACGCGACGCAGATCGCAATCGAGAAAGCGAAGACCGCTGGTGTCGCGTGGGTTGGCGCCAAATGGAGCAACCACGCGGGCCCGGCGTCGCTCTATGCGAGCATGCCGCTCGAGCACGACATGATCGGGCTGTACATGGCGGTAGGCAGTGCGAATCATCTTCCGCCGTGGGGCGGAATCGACATGCTGCTTTCGACCAACCCGCTTGCGGTCGGAATTCCCGCCGGTGAGGAGCCGCCTATCGTCCTCGACATGGCGACCACGGTCGCGGCGTATGGCAAAGTAAAAACGAAGGCCCAGCGCGGCGAGAGCATGCCCATCGGCTGGATGATCGATCGTCAGGGACGGCCGCTCACGGATCCCAAGCGGGCGAATGAAGGCTTTCTCCTGCCGATCGGCGAATACAAGGGTTACGGACTCGCGCTCGTCATCGGGCTGCTCTCGGGCACCCTGAACGCTGCGGCGATGGGCCGCGATGTGGTCGATTTCAATGCAGACGACACGACGCCGACGAATACCGGCCACGCAGTCGTCGCGATCTCTGTAGAAGCTTTCGAGGACGTGGTCGAATTCAAGCGCAACGTCGATACGCTGGTGCGTGAGTTGCGCAACTCGCGACGGCTACCGGGCGTCGAGCGGATCTGGCTGCCGGGGGAACAAAGCCACTACAAACGGCAGGAGCGCACCAAGCTCGGAATACCGATCCCGGCCGCACTGCTCTCGAGTCTCGATGCTCTCGCGGGTGAGTTGAAAATCCCGCAGCTCACCCGAGCGTGACACGGCAAAGCGCCAGTGAAAGGCCATGCGACGCCTTCGTTGGGCTTCACCGTCGAGCACCTTTTTGATGCCAGCGCGGCAGGGGTATTTCCCACAGCAGCGTGAGATCGCCGGGAAGCGAGGTGCGGATGGCTGTAAGAGCCAGTGCGTTGGCGGCCGCTGCCGGATTGCTGGTTGCTACGCTCGGCGCGGGTACATACATGTTTTCGATGCCGGGTACGAGCTACAGCGGTCCGCTTCCACCCCTCACCCCGCAGGAGGCGGAAATTGCCGGCAACCTGCGGCGCCACGTGATCGCCGTGGCGAGCCGCGAGCACAACATGCTTCACCCGGCTGCGCTGGAAGCGGCGGCGCGCTACATCGAGGAGACGCTCGCCAGTTTCGGCTACGACGTAAAGCCACAGCCCTACGAGGCCGAGGGCGGTCGGGTGCGCAACATCGAAGCCAGCGCGCAGGGCACGAGGAACGAAGCGATCATCGTGGGCGCGCATTACGACTCGGTGGTCGGCTCGCCCGGCGCGAACGATAACGGCTCCGGCGTTGCGGCTGCGCTGGAGCTTGCGCGACTCATGCGCGACGGCGGGCACCGTCGCACGTTGCGTTTCGTGTGGTTCGTGAACGAAGAGCCGCCGTATTACTTCGGCGACGACATGGGCAGCCGGCGCTACGTGAAGCTCATCAAGGCACGTGGCGACGCGATCGCGGGTATGTTTTCACTCGAAACGATCGGGTACTACTCGGACGAGCGCGGCAGCCAGCGGTACCCGCCGCCGCTCGGCCACTTCTACCCGAATACCGGAAATTTCATCGGTTTCGTCGCAAACGTTGCGTCTCGCGCCTGGCTGCGCGCGGCAATCGGGGCGTTCAGACGGCACGCGCGCTTTCCTTCAGAAGGCGTCGCGGCGCCCGCTTTAATTCCTGGCATCGACTGGTCGGATCATCGCTCGTTCTGGGAAGCCGGTTTTCCGGCGTTGATGATCACGGACACGGCGCTTTTCCGGTATCCACACTATCACGAGGGATCGGATACCCCGGACAAAATCGACTACGACCGCCTTGCGCGACTTGTGACCGGTCTCCGCGACATGCTTGCCGAACTCGCTGGTCCGAGCTGAATTCCGAGGATAAACAGATCGTTACGACCCTTGGACCCGGAGTGCCGCGATGCTCTATAGTACGCGCCATCGGCATGGAGGTTGCTCCTCGCGCGCAGGAAGCGGGGAACCCTTGCCCGCTCGATCTCGCCTAAGACTCTACGCGGCGCCAGACAAGCGCCCTGATCCGGGAGAAATAACGTGACAAGATTACTGAGCTTTTTGTGCGCAGCGCTGCTGGCGCTCCCTTTCGGTGCAGGTGCCATCGAATCCACGCCGGACGCCCTCGTGAAATCGACGGCGGACGACGTCCTTTCGATCATACGAACGACGAAGGACAAAGCGACGCTGCGCAAGCTCGCGGAACAGAAAGTCCTCCCACACTTCGACTTTCGGGCGATGACACAGCTCGCGGTGGGGCAGTACTGGCGCCAGGCAACACCCGAGCAGCAGAAAGCGCTCGAGGAGGCCTTCAGAACCCTTCTCGTGAACACCTACACCGCTTCGCTCAATGTGGCATCGACCGGCAAGGAGTCAGTCGAAGTGAAGCCGGCGGACGCGAAGGCCGGTGAAAACGAGCTCACGGTACGCACCCTGGTGCGCACGCCGGGCCGCCAGCCTATCCCCATCGACTACCGCATGACAAGGACGCCGAGCGGCTGGAAGGTGTACGACGTGATCGTGGAAAACCTGAGCCTCGTCACGAACTATCGCAGCTCATTCGCATCCGAGATCGGCCGCTCCGGAATCGACGGGCTCGTGAAGGTGCTGCAATCGAAGAATCGCGAGCTCGCGCAGGCGGGCTAAGGAACCCTGGCGCCTCTGAGCCGGGCGCATGCCGTTCTATCCGCGGTCTTTCTCGAAGCTGCTATTGGTCGGCTTCGCGCTCGTCGCGCTGCCGCTCATGTTCGCGTTGATCAACAACGCGATCTCGATCGATCAGCTCGGTAACCTCAGCCAGAAAGCCGTCTATCAGGCGGTTCAGGCCACGCAGAACAGCCGGAAGCTCGCGGAGCTCATTCCGGCCATGGAGCGCGTGGCGCACCAGATGATCATATTGGGCGATCAGGGTCTGCTCGATAACTACGAAGTGCATCGCAAACAGCTGCTCGATGCGGCATCGGAATTCTCGTCGCTTCCGTTCGATACCGAGCAGCGCAACGCGCTGCGGGAAATCGTTCGCGAAGAAGAGGCGATTTACGAGCTGCTGGCGAATCCGTCCGCGCGCCCTGAAGAGCTGCAGAAAGCGGTGCGGGCGTTCGTCGTGCTCGGAGAGCGTGCACAGGCCATCAATCAACGCAGCAACGCACTCATCGACCGCGAAGTCGAGAATATGCGCGCGACCGCGCGTCAAGCTCAGCAAATCACGCTGTGGCAGCTCCTTGCGCTATTTCCGGTTGTCATGTTCCTGGTCGTCGGGTTCACGATCCTCATTGCCCGGCCCATCCGGCAGATCGATGCAGCGATCAGGCGTCTCGGCCAGGCGGACTTCAGCGCGAAAGTGGCGGTCGGCGGCCCCGAAGACCTGCAGCAGCTGGGGCAGCGACTCGACTGGATGCGCGAGCGGCTTTCCGACCTCGAGCAGCAGAAAAACCGCTTCCTTCGCCACATGTCGCACGAGCTCAAGACACCGCTCACGGCGTTACGAGAAGGCGCCGAGCTCTTGTCGGAAGAAGTGGTGGGCAAGCTTACGCCCGAGCAGCGCGAGATCGCCGAAATACTGCGCCACAACAGTATAGAATTGCAGAAGCTCATCGAAGACCTCCTGTCGTTCGGCGCAAGCCAGGCACACAGGCCTGAGGTCGAGCTCGAACGCGTCGAGGTGCGACGCGCGGTAAATCGCGTCATCGAAGATCAGAAGCTCGCGCTTCGCGCGAAGCGTCTTCAGCTCGACGTCGACGTGCAGGATCTTACCCTGAGTGCCGATTCCGAGAAGGTCCGCGTGATGCTCGACAATCTCGTCTCCAATGCGATCAAGTTCTCGCCGCCTGGCGGAACCATTCGCATCAGTGCTGTGAGACAGGGCGAGCACATCGAGCTCAACGTCGCGGACGACGGTCCGGGAATAGCGTCAGATGAAAAAGCGCTCGTCTTCGAGCCTTTCTATCGAGGGCGCCACGCCGCAGATGCCCTGGTGAAAGGCACCGGCATCGGTCTTTCGGTCGTGCGCGATTACGCGCAGATGCACGGAGGCACGGCCGAAGTCGTCGGTGGTACGGCAGGCGCGCACATTCGCGTGCGCCTGCCGCTTACGCGGGACCGTGCTGGCGCGGTCGAAGCGACGCCCGCGCCAGCAACGGAGGCCGTGCGATGAAACGCGAACGCAGCACCATCGCTGCACTCCTGGTGACGATGCTCGCGGCGTGCACGGTTCTTGAAGAGCCACGCAAAGGGACCGAAGCAGTGCAGGAAAAAGTCATCGAGCAGGAACCGCCGCCAGCGCCCGCGGTCGCTCAGCCGAAGCCGCCCTCGCCACAGATGTTGAGAATGATGGAGCTCGACGGTCTGCTTTCCGACTTCGAGCGGCTGCGTCGGCTCGCGCCCACGGAGCTCGCGCGCGAGCAGGAGTCGGCGCGGCAGGCGTTCAACCAGACGCGCAGTGACGCGTCACGCGTTCGCTTTGCCATGGCGCTCGCCGTGCCCGGCGCGACGGGCGCGGAAAGCGGCGCGCTGGAGCTCCTCGATCCGCTCGTGAAGAATCCCGCCGTGCCATTGCATGGGCTTGCATTCCTGCTCGCTGCCTACATCCAGGAGCAGCGCCGTCTTACGTCGCAGCTTCAGGGCCTGCAGCAGAACGTGCAGGGGCTGCAGCAGAACGTGCATGCGCTGCAGCAGAAGCTCGATGCGCTGAGAACGCTCGAGCGCAGTCTGACCGAGCGTGAAGCAACCACGCCGCGGCGCCGCTAGAGAGTACACATGAATACGACTGCCGCACGTCCCAGCATACTTGTCGTCGACGATGATCCGGATCTGCTGCGCCTCATGCAGATCCGCCTTTCGGCGGCGGGCTATTCGGTCACCGTCGCCGAAAGCGCCGAACGTGCGCTCGCGCAGCTCGCGGTCGCGCGACCGCGCGTTGTCGTGACGGACCTCCGCATGAGCGGCATGGATGGCATGGCGCTCTTCGAAGCCGTGCGCGCGCAGAACCCGGCGTTGCCCGTCATCATATTGACCGCGCACGGAACGATTCCCGACGCCGTCTCGGCTGTGAAAGGCGGGGTTTTCGGATATCTCACGAAGCCGTTCGACGCGCGTACTCTGCTGACCGAGATCGAGCGCGCGCTCACGTTGGGCGGCGGCACGAGCTCGCAGGTCGCGGAAGGCATCGGCGAGGACTGGCGTAAAGAACTCATCACGCGTAATCCCGCGATGGAGGACGTGCTTGCCAAAGCACGGCTCGTAGCGGACAGCGACGCAAGCGTCTTCATCTACGGGGAATCCGGAACGGGCAAAGAGCTGCTCGCGCGTGCAATCCACAGTGCAAGCCGCCGGCGTGAACAGCCTTTCGTGGCAATCAATTGTGGTGCCATTCCCGAGCAGCTGCTCGAATCGGAGCTCTTCGGTCATGTGAAAGGCTCGTTCACGGGCGCCGTGCGGGACCACAAAGGCCTTTTCCAGACCGCGAACAAAGGGACATTGTTTCTGGACGAGATTGGCGACATGCCGGTTCCCCTCCAGGTGAAGCTCCTGCGCGTGCTGCAGGAGCGGCACGTGCGCCCGGTGGGCTCGACTCAAAGCTTCGAGGTCGATGTTCGCCTCATCTCTGCAACACACCGCAACATCGAAGCAGAGATGTCCGCGGGCAACTTCCGCGACGATCTCTACTATCGGCTGAACGTAGTCGCCCTTCATCTGCCGTCTCTTGCGGAGAGGCGCGAAGACATTCCGCTCCTCGCGAGTCATTTCCTCGCGAAGATCGCAGAGAAGTACCAGCGCAATATCTCGGGCTTCGCGCCGGAAGCCATCGAGATCCTCGTTTCCGCGCCGTGGCCCGGCAACGTGCGCCAGCTCTACAATGTCGTCGAGCAGGCTGTGGCGCTCGCAACTACGCCGCTCATCCCGGCGACGCTCGTGCAGCAGGCGATCCAGCACCAGCAGACCGAGTTCGCATCGTTCGAAGACGCACGCCGCAAGTTCGAGCGTGAGTATCTCGCTCAGATCCTTCGGATCACGGACGGTAATGTGACGCAGGCCGCCCGGCTCGCCAAGCGAAACCGCACCGAGTTCTACAAGCTGCTGCAGCGGCACCAGCTCGATCCGAAGCTTTTCAAAAACGCCAAAGTGTAGCTTTTGCGTTCTCGCGCTGTCGCGGTTCCGCGACACTCAAAAAATTCTCGGCGTCCCGTGCAGTGTGTCCGCCGGTATCGCACGCTCTTCCGGCGGTGTTGTCCGGCGACGACAGAATCGCTGCGCTGCATGGCATTTTCCGGAGCACGCTAACTCTGGCATGCACTTTGCTCCGGAAATAGCAGGAAAGGAGAAATGATGGAACTCAGCCGTGATCGCTCGTTTGAAACTCGCGGGCTGCTGTACCCGCTGATGGTGATTGCGGCGATAGCGCTCATCGTATTCAGCTTGCTCGGGATAGCGGCCGTGACCGGCTGGATGCCGAGCGCGCTTGCGCATTCCGGTACCGAGACGGCGCGCAGCGGCGTCACTTTCGAGTGCGCGGAGTGCGGCATGCTCGAATCGATGCGCGACTTCCAGCGCCGTGACGAAAGCGGTTCGGGCGCGGACGTTCTTGCGTGGACCACCCGCTGAACTGACGCGGCCGGAAAGGCACGGTCATGGCTGACGGGCTGGCGCGCCGAGTCGCAGCCGCGCTCTTGCTCAGCTTTCTTGTACTTGCCGGCTGCGAAACACCGAGCCCCTCCAAGAGCGCCGGCCCCCGTACAGCACCTGGTACAGCACCTGCTGCCGCTCGCTACAACCTGGCTGGCTATTCCGAAGGCTTCAAACAGGGCTATGGGGATGCCTGCGCGTCTCCAAGCCGGCGCAGCGCCGAGCGTTACAAATCCGACACGGACTATCGCATGGGCTGGAACGATGGCCAGAGTCTGTGCAAAAAATAGGGAGTGAGCTTTCGCGGGTCGGCCCCTGTTTTTTCACCGCCTAGCCGCCTTTTACCCGCGAGATGCGGATTACCTCCGGCACGCGCCGCAGCGCCCGCATGATCTGCGCGAGGTGAAGGCGATTCGAAACCTGCAGCGTGAAGTGCATCGCGGTGTACGTGCCGCCGTCTTCGGGGTCCACCGCGACGTTCTGGATGTTCGATCCTGCGCTCGAGATCTCGGCGGCGACTTTCGCGAGCACTCCCCGCTGGTTGGCAGCCACCAGCTTGATGCTCACTTCGAAGGATTTGCGCGGCTCCGGGTCCCATTGCACGTCCAGGAGACGATCCGGGTCGGGTCGTGTCTTTCCGATGATGGGGCAATCGTGGGTGTGAATCACCATGCCTTGCCCTTTGCTGATCATGCCGATGATCGGGTCCCCCGGAATCGGCTTGCAGCATTTCGCGAACTGTACGGCCATGCCCTCGGAGCCGCGTATGACGACGGTACCGGGCACGCCGCTCTCCTGGGGCGCCGCTGCGCCAAGCGACAGGAGCTGCCGGGCGATCACCGCTGAAAGGCGTTTCCCGAGCCCTATATCCGAAAGCAGGTGCTGCTTCGACTTCGCGCTGGATTCCTTGAGCAACCTCGACCACTGCTGCTCCTTCACTTCGGTGAAGCTCGTCCTGAAGCTCGCGAGCGCCTGGTTGAGCAAGCGCTCGCCGAGCTGCACCGATTCCTCGAAGTGCATCGTTTTCACGAAGTGCCGGATATGGGACCGCGCTTTCGCGGTGACGACATAGTTCAGCCAGAGCGGATTCGGTTTCGCATGCGCCGCCGTGATGATTTCCACCCGATCGCCGTTCTTGAGCTCCGTTCGAAGCGGCATCAGCTCCTGATTGATTTTCACTGCCACACAACGGTTGCCGATGTCGGTGTGTACGGCGTAAGCAAAGTCGACGGCCGTGGCGCCCCGCGGAAGGGCCATGATCTGGCCTTTGTGCGTGAACACGTAAACTTCGTCCGGGAAGAGATCGACTTTGAGATGCTCCAGGAACTCCACGGAGTCGCCGGCTTCCGATTGCATCTCGATCAGGCTCTGCAGCCATTGATGCGTTTTCTGCTGCAGGGTCGAGAGCGACGCGTCGGAGCTTCTGTAGAGCCAATGTGACGCGACGCCCGCTTCCGCGATCTTGTGCATCTCGCGCGTCCGGATCTGGATCTCTATCGGGCTGCCGAACGGGCCGAACAGCGTCGTGTGAAGCGACTGGTAACCGTTCGCTTTTGGAATTGCGATGTAGTCCTTGAACTTCCCGGGTATCGGCTTGTAGAGCCCGTGCAGTGCGCCGAGCGCGAGATAGCACGACGCCACGTCGTTCACGACGATGCGGAAAGCGAACACGTCGAGCACCTGGGCGAACGTGAGGTGTTTCTCGCGCATCTTCCGATAGATCGAATAAAGATGCTTCTCGCGACCGTGCACCTGCGCCTCGACCTTGCCGTCGTGAAGCTTGCGTTTGAGCGCCTCCATCACCTTGCTGACGACCTCGCGGCGGTTGCCGCCGGAGGCCTTCACCGCTTTCGCAAGGACGCGGTGCCGGTCTGGATAGAGGTGCTTGAACGAAAGATCCTCGAGCTCCTGGTAGATCTTGTTGAGCCCGAGACGATTGGCGATCGGCGCGTAGATTTCGAGCGTCTCGCGAGCGATGCGCCGGCGCTTCACCGGTTCGACCGCGTCGAGTGTGCGCATGTTGTGTAGCCGGTCCGCAAGCTTGATCAGGATCACGCGCACGTCGCGCGCCATCGCGAGGAGCATCTTGCGGAAGTTCTCGGCCTGGGCTTTTTCCTGCGTCTCGAACTCGATCCTGTCGAGCTTCGAAACGCCGTCCACCAGCTCGGCGACCGGTCTGCCGAAGTTACGAGAGATGTCTGTCTTCGTGACCGCGGTGTCTTCGGTCACGTCGTGCAGGAGCGCGGCGGTGAGCGCCTGCGGGTCCATGTGCCATTGCGCGAGAATGTCGGCAACAGCGAGAGGATGCGAAATGTAAGGCTCGCCCGATTTGCGATACTGTCCTTCGTGCGCCGCCTTGCTGAAGTCGTAGGCCGATTGCAGCTGCGAAATGTCCTCCGGCTTCAGGTAGCCGGACCACTCCTTGAACAGCAGATCGGCTTCGGGCATAAGCCCCGCTGACTTTAGGTTGGCGCCTTGTTCAGAATTTCGGTGCCGTATTTGCCCGCTGCAAGCTCGCGCAGGGCGATGACCGTCGGCTTGTCGCGGTTCGCTTCCATCATCGGCTGGGCGCCGTTCGTGATCTGTCGGGCGCGGTACGTTGCGGCGAGCGACATCTCGAACCGGTTGGGAATCTGCTTCAGGCAATCGTCCACGGTGATGCGTGCCATTACTGGTCCTTTAATCTGTTGATAAGTTCGCCATGCCGGGCGAGCTGGCGGGGGAGCCTCGAGCGTTCGGCTCTTATGATGCTGATGAGATCTTGCGCGGCTCGGTTAAACTCTTCATTAATAATAACATAATCGAATTCACCCACATGCGAAATCTCACCGCGTGCGGCTGCCACGCGCGCTGCAATGACCTCCGGGCTGTCCTGCCCGCGGCCTCGTAGCCGCTTCTCGAGCGCCTCTATCGAAGGCGGGAGGATGAAGATCGCGACGGCGTCGGGCATGAGGCTGCGGATCTGCGCGGCCCCCTGCCAGTCGATTTCGAGCAGCACATCATGGCCCGCGGCGCACTCGATCTGCACGGTGCGCCTGGAGGTCCCGTACAGATTGCCATGCACCCGCGCCGTTTCGAGGAATTCGCCATCGGCCCGCATGCGCTGAAACTGCTCCTCCGTGACGAAGTGGTAGGCGCGCCCGTTTTCCTCGCCCGGTCGAGGTTTGCGGGTCGTGTACGAGACCGATTTCCTCACGAGAGGATCGCTTGCGATGAGCCCGCTTACCAGCGTTGTCTTGCCCGCACCCGACGGGGCGCTGACGATGAAAAGGCATCCACTCATAACGTCACTCGATATTCTGTATCTGCTCTCTCATCTGCTCGATGAGGAGCTTCAGCTCCATGGACACCTGAGTAACGGAAATGTCCGCGGCTTTCGAGCCGAGGGTGTTCGCTTCTCGGTTGAGCTCCTGCATGAGGAAGTCCAGCCGTTTCCCGACCGCGCCCCCCTGATCCAGGATGCGCCTCAACTCGCCGATGTGAGTCGCAAGACGCGTAAGCTCTTCGTCAACGTCGATCTTGTTCGCGAAAAGCGCGACTTCCTGCCGGATGCGATCTTCATCGGCATTCGCGAGCGCCTCCTTGAGACGCGCCGCGAGCTTTTCCTGGAATCCGGCGATGACCTGCGGCATCCGCGGCGCAACTTCGGCAATTCGCGTCCCGACGGCGGCTGCGCGCTCGAGAATCATGGCTTTGAGCTTCTCGCCTTCGCGAGCGCGGCTCACCCTGAAGTCTTCGAGCACGTGGTCAAGGAGCTCGCGACAAACCGCGCGTAGCGAGTCCAGGTCGAGCGTATCGGCGCCGAGCATCCCCGGCCATCGCAGCACGTCCGAGACGCCGAGATCCCGCGCTGGCGGCAAAGCGGCACGCACACGCGCGTTCAGCGCGATGAGCTGTTCGAGCAGCGCCTGATCGAGGTCGATGCCTTTGCGACCGGGCGTCGGGGTATAGGAGACCCGGCATTCGACTTTTCCGCGATTGAGCCGCGCGGTAAGCGTTTCCCGCAGGGCGGGCTCGATCGCGCGCAGCTCGTCGGGCAGGCGAAACTGGATATCCAGGTAGCGATGGTTGACCGACCGCAGCTCGAGGTTCAACACGGCGTTCTCGAGCTCGCGCGCCGCCACGGCATACCCGGTCATGCTGTAAATCATCTTGATGGTCCAGCGAGTAAAGAACGAGCGACGGAAAGGTCGCCCGAATACGGGTGGATTTACGCGTCGGTGGGCAGCATTTACCATCCGCCCTTCGCGGAGGTCCTGCGCAAGATAGCATACAGGAGGTAGTAACTCTAATGCGACCCAGTCAACGCCAACCCCAAGAGCTGCGGCCCGTGCGCATCACGCGCGGTTATACCCGGCACGCCGAGGGTTCGGTACTCGTCGAGTTCGGCGACACGAAAGTGATCTGCACTGCAAGCGTGCTCGACAAGCAGCCGGCTCACCTGAAAGGCACCCCGCAGGGCTGGGTCACCGCGGAGTACGGGATGCTGCCGCGCTCGACCGGCACGCGCATGGATCGCGAAGCCGCGCGCGGCCGGCAGTCCGGTCGAACGCAGGAAATCCAGCGACTCATCGGACGGGCACTGCGAGCCGTGGTCGATCTCGGGCAGCTCGGCGAGCGCACGATCCAGATCGATTGCGACGTCATTCAGGCAGATGGCGGCACGCGCACTGCTGGCATCACCGGGGCATTCGTCGCATTGCACGATGCGGTCGAATTCCTGAGGAGCAGGCGTGGGCTCGCCGCGCGGCCGATTCGCGATTTCGTAGCGGCGGTATCCGTCGGGGTATACGAAGGCGTTCCCGTGCTCGACCTCGATTATCTCGAAGACTCGACTTGCGGCACGGACATGAACGTGGTGATGACCGGCAGCGGAGGCCTGGTCGAGCTGCAGGGCACCGCGGAAGGCGAGCCATTCACGCGCGCCGAGCTCGACGCGATGATGGCGCTCGCCGAAAAAGGTATACGCGAGCTTGTTGCCGCGCAGCGTGCCGCGTTGAATCTTTGACTCGTAATCCCGTGGCCTTGAAGAAGCTCGTCATTGCCAGCAGCAACCCTGGCAAGCTCAAGGAATTCAGGCAGATGCTCGGGCCGCTCGGGTTCGAGATCGTGCCGCAGTCGGAGCTTGGCATTCCCGAGGCGGAGGAGCCTCACGCTACTTTCGTCGAGAACGCGTTGGCCAAAGCCCGCCACGCCAGCAGGTTATCCGGATGTGCCGCGTTCTCCGACGATTCAGGTATCTGTGTCGCCGCGCTCGGCGGCAAACCCGGCGTGCATTCGGCGCGCTACGCGAGCGAGGACCCGGCGGATGTGCGCGAAGTGCAGGACAGACTGAACAATCGCAAGCTCGTCGCTCAGCTCGCAGGCATCGCCGATCGGCGCGCCCATTACTACTGCGTGATCGTTCTCGTGCGCGATCCCGACGATCCCGAGCCGCTCATCGCGGAAGGCCGCTGGCATGGTGAAGTCGTTGCGGAGCCGCGGGGCTTCCATGGGTTCGGATACGATCCGCATTTCTTTCTGCCCGAGCTCGGCTGGACGGCCGCCGAGCTCGACCCCGAAACCAAGAACCGGCTGAGTCACCGCGGACAGGCGCTTCGCCGCCTCGTCGCGCGGCTCCAGGGAGACGGTCGTGGCGACCGGGACGGTTGAACGCGGCGTCGGAGTCGAAACCCGGCTCCTGCGGCGTCCGCAGTTTACGGTGCTGCCACCGCTCTCACTTTATGTTCACGTGCCGTGGTGCGTGCGCAAATGTCCGTACTGCGACTTCAATTCGCACGAGGCGCGGGGCGAAATCCCGGAGACCGCTTACATCAACGCGCTGGTTGCCGATCTCGACCAGGCGCTGCCGTTGGTATGGGGCCGGCGCGTCTATACCGTGTTCTTCGGCGGCGGCACGCCGAGCCTCCTCAGCGCGGAAGCGGTCGATAGCATCCTTTCGGCGATTCGCGCGCGCGTGCCGTTGGCGATCGATGCAGAGATCACGCTCGAGGCAAACCCCGGTACCTTCGAGGCCCACAAATTCGCGGGCTTTCGCGAAGCCGGAGTAAATCGGCTGTCCATTGGCATCCAGAGTTTCGAGCCGCGGCATTTGAAGGCACTCGGCCGCATTCATGACGACGTGCAGGCCGCGCGCGCAGTCGAAATCGCTCGCAGCCTGTTTGCGAATTTCAACCTCGATCTCATGTATGCACTACCGCAGCAGACCTGCGCCGAGGCCTGTGTGGACGTGGAGCGCGCGCTGGGTTACCACCCGCCGCATCTCTCGATCTATCACCTGACAATCGAGCCGAACACATACTTCCACAGTCATCCGCCGGTCGTGCCCGGGAATGATGAAGCCGCGGAAATGCAGGACTCGATCGAGTCGCTGATGGTGCGGGCAGGCTACGAGCATTACGAGACATCCGCCTATTCGCTGCCCGGCTTGCGCTCGCGACATAACCTCAATTACTGGACTTTCGGCGACTACCTCGGCATTGGCGCGGGCGCGCACAGCAAGCTCTCTTTTCCCGACCGTGTGCTGCGGCAGGCACGCTACCGCCAGCCGCGGGAGTACATGTCGCAAGTAATCGAAGGCCGAGGCGTGCAGGCCGAGCACGAGGTTGCCGTGCGCGACATCCCGTTCGAATTCATGATGAATGCACTCCGGCTGACGGACGGATTTCCGTTGTCGCTATTCGAGGAACGCGCCGGATTGCCTTTGACGGCCGCGATGAAGGGCCTGGACGAAGCCGAGCGGCGAGGCCTGATCGTGCGCGATCACCGACACGTAGCCCCCACCGATCTCGGTCGCCGCTTTCTGAACGATCTGCTGCAGATTTTCCTGCCGGGATGAGCCGCAGCAGTGCCGCTCGGCGATGTCCGGAAAACCTCATTTACAATGAGGTCGACGCAGCGCCTGAAGCTCGCGCGTCCATCAATATCGGAGGAGGGCATCGTGAAGCATGGAAGTGGATGGCTTGCGGTCGCAGCAGCCTGCGTGTCGTTCGGAGCACACGCGCAGAACTACCCAGTCAAGTTCGTGAAATTCGTCGTGACGTACCCGGCCGGAGGAAGCTCGGATGCGATGGCGCGCATCATCGGGGCACCGCTCGGCGACATGTGGGGACAGCAGGTGATCGTCGATTCGCGCCCCGGCGCGGCGGGCGCTATCGGGATGGAATACGCCGCAAAGCAGCCCGCGGACGGCTATACGTTCCTGCTCGGCAATTTCGGACCGGTCGTCGCGAATCCATTGCTTCAGAAAGTGAATTACAACGTGCAGAAGGAATTCGTGCCGGTGTGCCAGATCACGAGCGCGGCCAACATACTGGTCGTGCCGATCGCGATGCCGGTGAAGAGCGTGAAGCAGCTCGTCGCGCTCGCGAAAGCGCGGCCGAACGAGCTCGTGTTCGCGACGAGCGGCCCCGGGAGCATGTCGCATCTCGCGGGTGAGATGTTCAAGCGCCTCGCGGACGTGAAAATCGAGGCCGTCGCTTACAAAGGCGGCGTTCAGTCGATCGCGGATCTCATGGGCGGGCACATTCCGATGATGTTTTCGGATGCGCAGCCCGTGATGGCGAATATCAGGAGCGGGAAACTGCGCGCGCTTGCAGTGACGAGCGATAAACGCACGCCTTTCACGCCGCAACTACCGACACTCGCGGAGGAGGGCATCAAGGGATTCGCAGCCGCGAACTGGTGGGGCATTCTCTTTCCGGCCGGCGTACCGCGGCCCATCATCGACAAAGTAGCGAACGATCTCCAGAAAGTGCTCGTGCGCCAGGACGTGAAGGAGAAGATGGGCGAGTTCGGGATCGAGACGGTGTGGAGCTCGCCGGACCAGTTCGGGAGGTTCATGGAGCACGAACGCGCGCGCTGGGGCAAGCTGATCAAGGAAGCGAATATACGCATCGACTAGCGCGCGCTAGTCGATACTGCGTTCGCTTCGCTCACCGCGCCGGTGAACACCTCGAAGGGAAACCCACGTTTCCCTCCGTGGGCCTCCTTTCCTTCGGCTCACTACCGCGCCCTGCGTGAGCCTCGAGCTAACGCCGCCGGAAGATGATGTCCCACACGCCGTGGCCCAGACGTAAGCCGCGCTGCTCGAACTTGGTCGGCGGCCGGTAATCGGGACGCGGCGCGTAACCTGCCGCCGTGTTCTCGAGCATCGGCTCGGCAGAGAGCACCTCCAGGATGTGCGCCGCATACTCCTGCCAGTCCGTCGCAGCGTGCACGCAGCCGCCGCTCCGTAGACGCGTCGCGAGCAGGCGCACGAAATCAGGCTGGATGAGCCGGCGCTTGTGATGCCGCTTCTTCGGCCAGGGGTCCGGGAAGAAGATGTGCACCCCGGTGAGCGCCCCGGGCGCAACCATGTGCTCGAGCACTTCCACTGCGTCGTGCTGCACGATTCGCACGTTCGTGAGGCCGCGCTCCGCAATCTGCTTGAGTAAGCTCCCGACACCCGGCGTATGCACTTCGAGCGCGAGATAGTCGTTCTCGGGGTGAGCCGCTGCGATCGCGGCAGTGGTTTCGCCCATCCCGAAGCCGATTTCGATGATGCAAGGCGTGTCACGGCCGAAGAGCCGCTGGAAATCGAGTGCTTCCCTGCCGTAGGCGACGCCGTACGTATGCAGCAACGTGTCGTAGGCGCGCCGCTGTGCGTTCGAGACGCGCCCCTGCCGCAGCACGTAGCTTCGTACCGGGCGATGCGATAACGGGTGATCTGATGCCGGCATACAGGCGATTATCGCCTGCCGCGGCGGAAGCCTGCTTCCGGGATCTGCCGTGCGGGCGCTGAGCGTCGGCGCTTCAGGCTGCCTGCGCGGGGGCGTCCGAGCGGCGCACCGAACCGGGGCCGGGCCGATGTTTTTTCACGGTCGGCAAACCATGGGCTTTCCAGGCGAAGAGGCCACCTTCGAGATGCGCCAAGCCCGGAAGCCCCAGCCGGCGCGCCGCAGTCTGCGAGCGATTACCCGAGGCGCAGCAGAGCACGATGCGCTTGCCTTGGGGCAGCTCACCCGCCTTGAGCGTGCAGAGCGGCATGAGCCGCGCGGCGGCGATGTGCTCGCGAGCGTATTCCGCAGGCTCGCGCACGTCGATGAGGACCGTGTCTCCGCAGGCGAGCCACGCCTGCAGCGTTTGCGCGTCTATGCGTATCAGCGGATTTAGGTTCATGCGCCTGCCCTGCTCGTCGCCGTGCGTTACGAACCGTTAACGGCCGCACGGCGCGCAGGTTTACAGCCCCGGCGCGGGGCTGCCCCCTAGGAGGTGCCGGAGATGAGACCGGTCGTAGGCGAGCTGGGCGAGGCGGAATAGAGTTTCTTCGGCATACGGCCGGCCAGGAAAGCGTCACGGCCCGCTTCCACGGCTTTCTTCATGGCGCTCGCCATCAGCACCGGATTGCGTGCTGCGGCGATTGCGGTGTTCATCAGGACGCCGTCGCAGCCGAGCTCCATCGCGATCGCCGCGTCGGATGCGGTGCCGACGCCCGCGTCGACCAGCACCGGGACTTTCGCGTTCTCGAGGATGATCTGAAGATTCCAGGGATTGAGTATGCCCATCCCGGAACCGATCAGGGAGGCGAGCGGCATCACGGCGACGCAGCCGATCTCTTCGAGCTGCTTCGCGATGATCGGGTCGTCCGAGGTATACACCATCACCTTGAAGCCTTCGCTCACCAGCGTTTTCGCTGCCGCGAGTGTGTCGACGACATTGGGATAGAGCGAGCGCGGATCGCCGAGAACCTCGAGTTTCACGAGCTCGTGGCCGTCGAGAAGCTCGCGCGCAAGGCGCAGTGTGCGCACGGCGTCTTCGGCTGTGTAGCACCCCGCCGTGTTCGGCAGCAGCGTGTACTTGGACGGAGGAATCGAGTCGAGCAGATTCGGCTCATTCGGATTCTGGCCGATGTTCGTGCGGCGGATCGCAACCGTCACGATCTGCGCACCGCTCGCTTCTACAGCCGCGCGGGTTTCGGCGAAGTCCTTGTATTTGCCGGTGCCGATGAGCAGGCGCGAAGCGTAGGCTTTGCCGCCGATCGTAAGAGCGTCGAGATTTTCGTGGGGTTTCATCGTAGGGTTCCTTGCGAATACCCATTTTACATCGGTTGGATGTCCGCCCGTTTTACGACCTGCTGGTACTTGCTCATTTCCGCGCGTACGAACCTGGTGAAGTCACCCAGGAAAAGCGTCGTTGGCTCCATGCCGAGCTTCGCGTATTGCTCCCGCAGCTCACGCGTGTCCAGGGCGGCGCGGATATCCGACGCGAGCTTCTGGAGCACCGGACGCGGTGTGGCCGCGGGCGCCCAGGTGCCGAACCAGACGTCCATTTCGAAGCCGGCGAGGCCCTGCTCGGCAATCGTTGGTACGTTCGGCAGCATGCCGATGCGCTTCGGACTGGCCACACCCAGCACCGCCAGACGGTTTTCGCGGATGAGGCCGATCGCGGTGCTGATCGGCGCCATGTAGAACGCCACACGTCCCGCGACCACATCGCCGATCGCTTCGTTCGAGCCTTTGAACGGCACGTGCAGGAGCTTCACGCCTGCCGTCTGGGCCAGATACTCTCCTGTAATGTGCGTGGAGGTGCCGATGCCGGCTGAAGCAAACGCGACCTCGCCGGGCTTCGTACGCGCCGCTTCGATGAGAGTTTTGAGCGGCCGATAAGGGCCCGCTGGCGCCGTGATCATCACGTACGGCGTTGAGCCAAGGCAGGCGACGTCGACGAGGTCTTTCGTGGAATCGTACGGCAGGTTCCTGTAGATCGCCGGGTTCACGGCATGGGAAGAGGATTGCACCAGCAGCGTGTGACCATCGGGAGCGGCGCGCACGACGATCTGGGTCCCGATCTGTCCGCCCGCGCCCGGACGGTTGTCGATCACGACCGTCTGTTTCCAGATCTCCTGGAGCTGACGGCCGACGATGCGACCTGCGATATCCGCCCCGGACGCGGGCGTGAGCGGTACGACCGCACGCACCGGGCGGGATGGGTATTCGGCAGCCGCGGCCGGGAGGGCTAAGGCGAGCGCGGCAGCCGTCAGCAGTGGACAGGCGATCGCGTGGATTCGGCGCACGATGCGTTCGAAAGAGTGCGGCAGGCGCGGTTCAGCCGCCGCCGACCGCGACGACGATCTCGAGCCTGTCGCCGTCGACGAGGGCACGGGCCGCGAATTGGCTCCGCGGCACGATTTCACCGTTGCGCTCGATCGCGATGCGCTTGCCCACGAGACCCAGGCGCTCCACGAGCTCGCCGAAATGCAGCGGCTGCTCGAAGCGACGTGCCTCGCCATTGATCGTGACCGTGATCATCGGAATGTAAGCTCCGCCGATAGCCCCACCAGCCAGTTACGCCCGGGCGATGGCTCGTAGAACCGCCGATTGGCTTCCGCCACGATGACGGAGCCGACGTACTGCTTGTCCGTAATGTTATCGACGCGCACGAATTCGGTGAAGCGCCACTGGCGCGTGCGTTGCTCGAAGCCGGCGCGCAGGTTCGCGATGGTGTAAGACGCGGCGGACTCGCTGTTCGCGTCGTCGACGTACAGGCGGTCGCTGTAGCGCGCTTCGGCAGCGGCGTGAAAGCCGGTCGCGGCATGGCGCCATACGACTTCGCCGTAGAAAGTGGTCGCGGGCACGCCCGGAAGCCGGTTGCCCGCAGGCACGGTGACAGGAGGTGATCCGCTCGCGAAAGGCTGCCTGAATTCCGCATCGAGGCGGGTGTACGCAAGCGCCGTCTCGAAACCTCCAGCCCATCGACTCTGCCAGGCAAGCTCTGCGCCTTTACGCCGTGTCTTGGCAGCGTTACGGAACGTGTTGCGGCCGCCACTCGACGTAGCGACCACGATCTCGTCCGTCACGTCGATGTGAAAGAGCGCCGCTGTCACGCGGGCGTGCTCGCCGAGCAGCCACTTGGCGCCGACTTCACGGTGCCGGCTGATCGAAGGCCGGAGTGCGAAATTGAGACCCGCCGAGCCGTCGGGCCGATACGCGAGCTCGGCAAACGTCGGCGTCTCGAAGCCTTTGCCGGCGTTTACGTACAGTTTGAGCGTCGGCGAAGCATCGAACGTGATGCCTCCGACCGGTGTAGTGCGTACGTACCTGATCGAGCCGCTGTCACTCGGATTGCCCGCAGCGATGAAGAAATCCTGTGAATCGAAACGCACGCGGCTATAGCGCACACCCGCCATGAGGAGGACGCGTTCGTGGACGCGCCACTCGGCCTGTACGTATGCATCGGCGGTATCGACCGTGTCGTCCTCGTCGCGCTTGAGCGCGCCCGCCACGCCGAGGTTATTGATGAAACCACGCCGCTGCTCGGTCATACGCTCGTAATCGAAGCCCACCTGCACGTCGAGCGGTCCGTTCAGTGCAACGGTGCGGTGGCTCCAGCGCACGCCCGCGCCGCTGTAATGGCGATCGAGATCGACGACGCCTCCGGAATGCGTCGGCGCGGCCTGTACGTTGAGCGGGATCGCAAGGAATTGCGTGACCTGCCGGTCGCCTCTGTAGATACGTGTTTGCAGAGAGTCGCGCGCCCCGATCTTCAGGTCGTGCACGAGGCCGAGCTGGTTCTGCGAGACGCTCTTTCGTGTGTTGAATGCGAGCGCGTTCGCTCCGGCCTGGCGTCGATTCTGGGCGAGTTGTGCGGCAGTGAGGCCGAGCGGATCCTGCGTCTCCGGTTGATCGAGATAGTCCGCGATGACCGTGAACGTGCCAGCGCTGCCGCCGTCGAGCTTGAATTTACCGTGCGCATGATCGCGCCGTGCCGCGCTATGGTCGCGGTAGCCATCAGTATTGAAGCGACTGGCCGACGCATTCACGTTGAGCGCGCCGTGCTGCGCGCCGTATTGCAGGGTCCATTTGCTCGTGTCGAAGCTGCCGCGGTATGCACGTAAGCCCAGCGTGGGTTCCGGAGGCCCGTCCGCAGTAAAGATCTGGATGACGCCGCCCGAAGCATTGCCGTACATCGAAGCGAAAGGACCGCGCAGCACCTCGATGCGATCGGCGGTGTCCAGATTGAAGGAAGCAGCCTGTCCCTGTCCGTCCGGCATGGTGGCCGGTATACCGTCCGCGATCAGACGCAATCCGCGCACACCGAATGTCGAGCGCGCACCAAAGCCGCGCGACGAGATCTGCAGGTCCTGTGCGTAGTTGTGACGGTTCTGCACCACGATGCCGGGTACTGCGTTCAGCGCTTCCGACAGATTGACTTGCGGTCTGCCTTCCTGAATCGTGCGGGCGTTCACCGTATCGATGGACAACGGCAGATCGAAACTCTCGCGCTCGACCCGCGTTGCCGTGACCGTCGTCGGAGGGAGAAGGGCCGGCGCGCCCGGCTGTTGCGCAAAGGACGTCGTGGATACGAAGAGTCCTGGCGCCGTGAACGCGATAGCGATGGAGGAGTGAAGGCGCATCGTCTAGAAGACGCGTATAGCGGCGACTGCGCAACAGGCCAGGCGCGCGCTGCGCACGCGCGCTTGCCCGCATCCGCCACTACTCACCGCGCGTAACTCACACGATAGATGGCGCCGTTCTGTTCATCGGAAACGAGGAGCGAGCCGTCCGGCATCTGCAGCACATCGACGGGCCGGCCCCAGAACTGGTTCGTTTTCTGGTCCAGAAAACCGGTCAGGAACGGCGTGAGTTTTGCGCCTTTACCATCCGCTGTAGCGCGTACGACGACGACGTCGTAACCCACTTTCGTCGAGCGGTTCCACGATCCCCGGCGTGAAACGAAAATGGCGTCGTTGTATTCCGCCGGAAACATCTTGCCCGTGTAGAAGCGCATGCCGAGGCTTCCCGTATGCGGCCCCATGAGGATGACGGGCAGTGTCACACCTTTGCAGCCATCCGCTTTCGGGTAGTCGCGGTCGGGGACGCCATTCGCATGGCAGTACGGGAAACCGAAGTTCTCACCGACTTTCGAGACGCGGTTCAATTCGTCTTCGGGCCCGTCTTCCGCCTGCCAGTCGCGGCCGTTGTCCGTGAACCACAGCTCACCTGTTTTCGGGTGGAAGTCGAAGCCCACGGAGTTGCGGACGCCCCGCGCAACGATTTCCATGCCGGAGCCGTCGGGGTTATAGCGGCGAATCTGCGCGTATTCGGCCGTGGGCTCACAGATATTGCACGGCGCGCCGATCGGCACATAGAGCTTCTTGTCCGGGCCGAACGCGAGAAACTTCCAGTTGTGATGCACCAGCGGCGGAAGCTTGAATGCCGCCGAGAGATCCACCGGCTTCACGTTCGGATTGTCTTCGATGCCGTCGTAGCGGTACATCTTGTCGATCGCCGCGATGTAGAGCGAGCCGTCCCTGAACGCGACACCGTTGGGTTGCACGAGCTTTTCGGCCAGGATGCGATGCGTGCGCTCCTTGCCGTCGTCCTTGATCTCGTATACGCGTCCGATGACGCGCGTGCCGGCCCAGATCGTTCCTTTGTCGCCGCGCGCCATCATCCGCACGCCCGGCATGCCGTGCGCCCAGAGCTCGACGCGAAAACCAGGAGGCAGTCTCAGCCTGTCGAGTGGAATCTCGCTGGGCTGTGTCACCGTCATCTTCGCGGCATGCGGCGCGAGCGTCGATTTCTCGAACTCGGGCGCGCGCGTTCCCTGCTCGACGGGCGGTTGCTTCGGTGGCGCTGCCGGGGCCGCCGGCTGCTGCTCCGCTGAGTAGCAGGTTCCTATTGCGAATAACGAAGCGACAACAGCAGAGACTAAACGGGGCGCGGATGTGAATGGAGCACGCATACAACCTCCTCCCTCGAAGTTACGCAATGGCTGGAAGCGGATCTGAGCGGGTGATGGGAATCGAACCCACGTTCTTAGCTTGGGAAGCTAATGTTCTACCATTGAACTACACCCGCGCGGAGAGCGGATTTTAGAGATCTCCCGCACACGTGGCAAACGAGCGCCGGCACGCGTTTCATTCCGCGCAGGCGCTAGCGCGCGTTCGAATAATCGATGAAACCATCGCGATTCGGCATCCTCACTTGCGGCAGGGTTTGCGCGTTGAGTGTGTGGGTTTCGCCGATGATCCCGTTGAGATAAAGAATGTATGCCGTGACGGCATAAACCTCGTCCGCCGTCAGCGAGCGCGGGGCGGTTGTCGGCATGGCGCGACGCGTGTAGTCGAAGAGCGTCGTCGCGTAAGGCCAATAACTTCCCACCGTCCGCACTGGAGATGCCGAGGTCAACGTACCCGAGCCCCCGACGAGCGGATCGGCGGGTTTACCGGCGCCGTTCTCGCCGTGACACGACTGGCATTTCGCTGCGTACACCTTCGCGCCTGCGCGCGCATCACCGGCGCCCGGCGGCAGTCCGCTGCCGCTCGGCGGTATGCTGATGTCGACAGACGCGATGTCGGCGGCGCTCGGCGCTTCACCGAGTCCCGGGCCTTTGCCTGTCGGCACGCTGCTGCCGTGTTCCGTCGTGGCGCACGCTGACACCGAAAGCGCTATGACGAACGAGAGGAGTGAGCGATTATGCATAGACATTCGCGATGCTCCCGTCGGCTTTGACACTCCAGGTCTGGATCGCATTGTGGTGGTAGCGATTGCCCGGTGAGTACAGCGCGTTCCACGCGCTGCGCGTCGGCTGAACGTTGCCTTTCTCGTCGATCGCGCGGCTCTGTAACAACGCGGCCTGGCCGCGCCACTCCCACGGTATGCGAAAGCGCGTCACGCTTTTCGCCAAAACCGGCGTCTGAAGGCGCGCCGGGTTCCATGTCGCCCCGCCGTCCGTGGAAACGTCGACGCGCGTGATGCGGCCCGTACCCGACCACGCCAGACCTGAAATCTCGTACAGCCCGTGTCCCGTCATGGTCATGCCGAACGACGGATGCGTGATCACGGACTTCACGCCGAGGACAAAAGTGAACTGTCGCGACTTACCGTCAGGCTGGAGGTCGCTGTATTTCGAGGTCTCGTCTTTGGTGTGGTGAGGCTCCGGGACGAGCTTCAACTGCCGGAGCCATTTCACATTCATGTTGCCTTCCCAGCCCGGGAGCAGAAGGCGCATGGGGTAACCCTGTTCCGGACGGAGGCGCTCGCCGTTCTGGTAGAGCGCGATGATCGCGTCGTCCAGCGCTTTGTCGAGCGGTATGCTCCGACTCATCGCGGCCGAGTCGGCACCATCCGCGAGTAGCCATTTTGCCGATGGCTCCAGGCCCGCTTCTTCGAGCAGCTGCGCTACGGGTACGCCGGTCCATTCGCTCGTAGACACCAGCCCATGAATCGTGCCGCAGCTCACCTGTAGCGGTTGCGGACCCGTGTTGCGCGCGCTGTTCCCAGCGCACTCGATGAAGTACGTACGCGTGACGAGCGGATATCGCAACAGCGTCTCGAGAGAGAACTTGAGCGGCCGCTTCACGAGTCCATGGACGACCAGATGATGCTGGAGCGGATCGATATCCGGCACGCCGCTGTGATGACGTTCGAAGTGCAGCCCGCTCGGCGTGATCGTGCCTTCGAGCGCCTGCAGAGGCGTGAGCGAGCTGCCGGTTCCCGGAGATATCTTCGGATAGCCGGATGCGACAACTCGTTTTACGGGTTCTTCGAAGCGCGACGGCGTGCCGTAGGTACGCATCGGCGTTCCCGGCGCTTTCGACCACGATGGAACAGCGATCGCAGGTGTGTCCGCGGCGAACGCGGGCACACCTGCGGCTGAGGTCACGACGCCCGCGCTCAGCGCTGCCCCGCGCGCGAGAAACCGGCGGCGATCGGAAGCAGCGGATGCGTGTGCAGTCGGAGGAGCAGCTTCATCTTCGTCGGTCTTGAGGTCGGCCATATGAATCTCCCGTAATACCTCCGCTCGCGTTCAGCTCGAGCGTCAGTTCTTTTCGCCCGCCACCACGTATGCCCAGAGCGCTTGGATCTCGGCGGGTTGGAGCAGCCCTCCCCACGGGGGCATCGCGTTCTTGCCCTTCGTCA
>Ga0075421_100000479_pt1 | contig 41991 bp, 35 predicted proteins | sample SoiMetdeltSBSDD5_FD_75292 | JGI IMG/M metagenome (GOLD analysis project Ga0075421, IMG submission 75292) | Bulk soil microbial communities from a Populus tree surrounding site in Tennessee, USA - Soil MetaG P. deltoides SBSDD5 | ecosystem: Environmental > Terrestrial > Soil > Tree plantation... | reverse complement strand
GAGTTGAACGTGAAGCCGCTCGCCTCGTATTGCAGATCGAGCGTGGCGCCGAAGCCGTCGCGCTCCATGAACTGCTGGATGCGCGGCTGGCCCGCGTACTGGATGCTCTGTGCGACGTTCTTGCGCGGATCGTTGAGACCGAGGAACAGGCGCAGGTTGCTCCATGGGCGCGTGCAATTGGTGCGCAGATACGAGGTCTCGCAGGAGGTCGTGCCGCCTGCCACGGCAACCGTGTTCAGACCGTTCGTCTCGTCATGGTTGTAGTCGAGTGCGAGGCGGCCGGTGAACTTCGAGCCGTCCGGACCGTACAGAAATTGCACGCGGGCCTGATACGACTCCAGGTCCTCCACGTCGCGGTGATGCAGAACGTCTTCGGCATAGCCGTCGTGCTTGCGGCCCTGGAACGACGCGCGCGCCGCCCACGAGTCGTTGAGACCGCCGTTCACGAAGCCGGACACCAGGGCGGAATTGTAGTTGCCGTAGCTCAGCAGCACGTTGCCGGAATTATCGAACGTCGGCTTCGCAGTGATGACACTCAACGCGCCGCCGACCACGTTCTTGCCGAGCAGCACGCCCTGCGGGCCGCGGATGACTTCGATGCGTTCGAGGTCGTAGAAGTCGTAGTTCAGATCGCCGGTGCGGCCCATGTACACGCCGTCGACGAAAGTGCCGACCGATGGATCGGCCGTCGGCGAGTCGAGGCGCGTGTTGGTGATGCCGCGGATGTTCAACTCTGCATCGAGCGGCGTCAGCGCCGTCAGCGAGAACGCCGGCACGCTATTGGCCAGATCGTTCACGGTGAAGATCTTGTTCTCGACCAGCTGCTCGCCGCCGTAGGCGCTGATGGCGACCGGTGTGGTTTGCAGGTCTGTCTCGCGACGTTGCGCCGTGACTGTCACGGTTTCGAGCACCGGCGTCGTTTGCGCGTACAGCGGGGGCGCCGACGCGGCAAATGCAGCCGTGCCGAGCAGAGTGGAGATGACGACACGCAGCTTGCGCGCGCGATGGGTATCGAAGCTCATCATTGCCCCCTTGGTAGGTCGGGCTTCAGCCCGACATCTCTAGCGTTCAGCTTCGTGCGGTCTGAACTAACTTGCATAACGAGACGTGGTCAGTCTACCCGCCCCTGCGATGGAGTTGCAAGGCGCCGGGGACGGCATGGAAACCCGCCGGCGCCGCGCACACCGCCGGGATCGCATGCAATGCGACCGCCACGGTGGCGTCGACCGCCGCGCGCATGTGCGGTGCGGCAGGGTCCGGGTCTTCCAGTGCAATAGTCGCTTTCACATTCGGACGTCCGTGGATCTCGATGCGCCAAGCGGCCGCTTCCCGATGACTGGCGCCATGCATGGCCGGGTCGGCAGTCCAGGTCACCGAATGCAGGACCTCGACGCCGGATTCCAGGCGCGCGCGCCAGCGCCACTGTGTCGCAGCGACCGTTCCCTGTGCAATCGTGCCGGCGCGTATTTGCATCTCGCGCGGCGCAAGAGTGACGGCATGTTCCGGAGTCAGCGAGGTTACATGCGAGCCCGTTGCGTCTGCGACCGCGTGCAGCACCTCCATGAACAACTCGCCGTACATCGTGGCGATCGGCTCGCGAGTCACGTTGCGCTGTGCCGGATCCGCACCGAAGCCCATGAGCCCGAACACGAATTCCGGTGCTGGCATGCTGGATGCGTCCGCTATTTCATAGCACGCAATCGATTGCAGCTGCGCGCACAAGCCGGTGAGCAGCGTAGCAACCTGCTCGGCGATGAAGCCTGGATTCAGGCCGACGCCGGCGAGCGTGCTCTCGCCGCGCTTGCAGGCTTCGAGCAACGGGCCAGCATAAGCAAGTCCGTGACACGCGGGGTGGTGGAAACCCGCAGTCGAGATCACATCGATGCCTGCGGCGAGCAGTCGGACGACGTCCGCGTTCTGTTGCTCGTACGGCAGCGTGATGCGCGACATGTGCAACACGACGTCCGGTCGCAAGGCGAGGATGTCCTCGATCCGATTGGTGGCACGCACGCCCGTGGGCGGCCGCCGCGCGATCTCGCCGGCATCGACGCCGACCTTGCGCGGGTCATACACATAGACGCCGACCAGCTCGAGATCCGGATGGTCGATCACGCGCCGCAAGGCACTGCGGCCCATCGAACCAGTGGCCCACTGGACGACGCGATACTTGCGGGACGGTTTCAGGAGCGGCGCGGAAACCACGGAAAGAACCCCGGCGTGCGGGCGACGTAGTCGGCATAGTCCGGACGCGCGCGCGACATGCGCTTCTCGAGCAGCTTCTTGCCGGTGACGTTCAGCAGGAAGTGCGTCATCAGGATCGGCGCGAACACGGTGACGACGCCGATGGCGTGATCGCATGCGATGAGCCACAGACCCCACCACAAGCACGCGTTGCCAAAGTAGTTCGGGTGCCGGCTGTAGCGCCACAAGCCGTCATCGAGCACGCGCCCACGATTCGCGGGATCGGCCTTGAAACGCGCAAGCTGCCAATCCGCGATGGCTTCGAAGAGAAAGCCGATCGTCCACAGCCCAGTGCCGGCGATCGCCGCGGGGCCGAGCTCGGAAGGTTGCGCGAGATATTGCGCGAGCTGAACCGGGATCGAGATGAGCCACACCAGGCATCCCTGCAGCAGGAATACCTTGGTCAGCGTGTGCCAGTGCAGGTTGGTCGGAAAGCGGTTGCGGTATGCGGCGGTGTAACGCGGGTCTTCGCCCTTGCCATGGTTACGCCAGAAGAGGTAGGCGCCGAGCCGCGCCGCCCACAGGACAGTGAGCACGGTGATGAGCGTGCGGCGCACTTCGACGCCGTGCTCGCCGGCGAGCGCGTAGCCCACCAGCGCCACGATGCCGAATGCCGGTCCCCAGAAAATGTCGATGATGCTGGCGTCGCGCAGGCGGATGCTGAGCAGCCACAGCGATAAGACGCACGCGAGCAACACTGCGGCAGTGACCCACAGGTTCTGCCCGAGACCTGGCGCGATCGCCCCCATTCGCCCCCGCTCCGCTACCGATCAGCTTTTTGGCCCAGTCAGTCTTATAATGCCAGTGACACGCAGCGCGCAACCCCGGAGCCACTCATGACCGACGAAACTCGTGCCGCCGCATTGGATCGCATGCTCGCCCGCGACGCCATCCGTGATGTCCTCGCGCGTTACGCGCGCGCCATCGATCGTGCCGACAGCGCGCTGCTGAAGTCCTGCTACTTCAGCGACGCCATCGAGGAGCACGGCAGCTCGTTCACGGGGCGCGCCCACGATTATGTCGACGCCGCCATTCCCAAGGTCCGCACGATGGGCGTGATGCAGCACCTGCTCGGTAACAGTCATATCGATCTCGACGGCGATCGCGCGTACGTCGAGACATATATATGGACGTTCCTGCGGGTGGAGCGCGATGGCCGCAGCTGGGATACGTTCACGGGCGGCCGCCTGCACGACAGGTTCGAGCGCCGCAACGGCGAGTGGAAGATCGCGCACCGCAGGACGGTATTCGACTGGAATCGCGACACGCCCGCGAACGAAGGCTGGTGCCTGGGCTATATCGATACCCGCAAGGCCGGCGTGCTCCGCGGCCGCAAAGACACGTCGGATCCGACGTACGAGAGATTCTAGGTACCGATAATCAAGCTGACGGTCGTCGTCGCGCTGCCGCCGATATTCAGCGTCGCGAACGTCTTCGCGCCCTCGACCTGATACTCCCCCGCCGTTCCCGTGGTCTGCTTGAAGCAGTCGAGCGCCATGCGCACGCCGGTCGCGCCGACCGGGTGCCCCGCGCCGATGAGTCCACCGCTCGCATTGACCGGAATGCGGCCACCGATCTCGATCTCCCCTGCTTCGATCGCGCGCCAACTCTGCCCCGGCGCGGTAATACCGAAGTGATCGATCGCCATGTACTCCGTGCTCGTGAAGCAATCGTGCGTCTCGATTCCATGGAGTTGCTCCACGCCTGCGATGCCCGCGCGCTTGAACGCATCAGTCACCGCACCGCGCACGTGCGGGAACACGTACGGTTCGCCCGCGCTCGCACGCACCTTTGCTGCGTACGTGATCGGTGCCGTGCGATGACCCCAGCCCTTGATGTACGGCAGCACGTCGAGATCGACGCCCAACCGCTTGGCATGCTCGCGGGCGCGCGCTTCGCTCGCCAGGAACACGATCGCGGCGCCGTCCGTGATCTGGCCGCAATCCTGCTTGCGGATGCGCCCCTCGATCGTCGGATTGGCGGCTTCGTCTTGTGTGAAGCTGCGGTCGTTGAACTGCCAGCGGCGCGTCTGCGCGTTGCGATTGCGCCGGCCGTTGGCGAAATTGATTTCGGCGATGCGCGCGAGATGCTCCTGCTTCAGACCGAAACGGCGGTCGTACTCGTCGGCGACGTCGCTGAACACGCGCGGCCAGGGGAAGCGCGCTTCCTTGTACTCGTGGCCCGCCCACATCGCAGGTCCGCCGATGTACTGCGCAGCTTGCTCGCCGGGCACGTTGCGCATCTGCTCGATGCCGACCACTGCTGCAAGCCCATAGCGGCCTGCTTCGATATCGGCCGAAGCCGCCAGCATCGCGAGACTCCCCGACGCGCAGGCACCTTCGTGTCGAGACGCGGGCAGACCTGCGAACTCCGGGTCGCAGGCAGCGAACAACCCGCCGAGATGACCCTGATTGCAGAACAGCTCGGCGGCGAAATTGCCGATGTGCGCGACCTCGATGTCCTGCGGCTCGAGCTTCGTCTCGGCCAAGCCCTGCAGCACCGTGTGCCGCATCATGTCGGCGATTTCCATGCCGTTGCGCGCCCAGTTGTCGGCAAAGTCGGTTTGATAGCCGCCGAGCAAGTACACCCGAGTCGTCATGTCGCTTCTCCCGCGAGCGCGCGGAAGCGCGCACTCGCTCGTACATATTCATCTTCGAGCCGCTGCACGATCGCCGCCACCGGCTCGATTGCGCGAATCACTTGCAGCCCTTGGCCGCACGCCCACAAATCGCGCCAGCGCTTCCAGGCGTCGCCCGTCCCCGTGTCGTAGTTGCGCGCAGCGGCACTGTCCAACGTACGCGGATCCATCCCGCAAGCCAGCAGACTCGGGGCCAGCCATGAGGCCGCTGTTCCCGTGATCGCGGCACTGACGACCAAGTCATCCGGGCCGCAATCGACGACCATCTGCTTGTACTGCTGTACGGCGCGGCTCTCGAGCGATGGCAGGAAGCGCGTGCCCATGTAAACGAAGTCTGCGCCGGCGGCGATTGCGCCGGCAATGCCGGCGCCGTCGGCAATTCCACCGCCGACCACGATCCAGCCGTCGAAGAACTCACGCACTGCGGAGATGAACGCGAAGGCGCTGAGATGACCGGTGTGACCGCCGGCGCCGGCTGAAATGCACGCGAGGCCGTCGACGCCCGCGGCAGCAGCTTTGCGCGCGAGATTCAAATTGACGACATCGGCGAAAACCACGCCACCGTAGTCGTGCACCACCTGCAACGCAGGTTTCGGCGAGCCGAGCGCCGTGATCACGATTGGCGGCCGATGGCGACGAACGAGCTCCAGATCCTCGCCGAGGCGCGAGTTGGTCGAATGAGTGATGAGATTGGCAACCCAAGGGCCAATCGGTCCCTTGGCCGTCGCACGCGCACGCTCGAGCTGCTGCGTGATCGTGGTCATCCACTGATCGAGCTCCTGGCTCGTACGGCAGTTGGGCGTTGGAAACGCGCCGGCGATGCCCGCTTCGCAAGCGGCGACGACCAGCTCGGGCCCCGACACGATGAACATAGGTGCCGCAAATACCGGCAGGCGCATCGAGAATGGCCAGGGACGACGAGGGGAGTCGGCAGGAGCAGCGCTCATTTGCGAAAGACTAGCAGCGCTCGATCAACATTGCCGCACCGACACCGGCAGCGCCGCTGGCAACTACGAGACCCGTGGTTCCACCGCGTGCCTCGAGCACGTCGAGCAGAGTCGACAGCAGGATTCCGCCGCTCGCACCCATCGGATGGCCCTTTGCGAGGTGGCCGCCCGCGACGTTCACGCGTTCCGGATCGATATCGCGATCGCGCAGGAACTTGGCAATCGTCACGGCGAAAGCTTCCATGAACTCGATGCAATCGACATCGCGCAGCTGCATTCCAGCTTGCTGCAGCACTCGATCCATCGCGCCGCTTCCGGCGAGCAGCGATGCATATGGGTCACCGCCGCATTCTGCGTAAGCAACGATGCGAGCGCGCGGATGACGCGAGCTGCCATTGCCGCCGACGAGTGCGAGCGAGGCGCCATCGCAGATCGGCGGCGCGTGGCCGAACGTGTGGCGGTGATCGACGCGGCGTCCGAGTGCAGCCGCATAGGAATTCGCAAGTTCTGCGAAGGCAGGCTGCATCGCCGCCAGACTTGCTGCGGTTGTCTGCGGTCGCACGCATTCTTCCACTGCCAGCGCGGTGCCGTCCGGTCTGGTCATCGCGATTCGCGAGCGCGTAAGCGTCGGGTTCGTCTCGGCAGCGGCAGCACGCTGCTGCGAACGCAATGCGCACGCGTCGAGCGCTGCGCGGTCGATGCCCTCGTCCTCTGCCAACCGGTCGGCCGCTAGCGCCACAGGAATGTATCGGCTGCGCGCGGGCATCGTCGCGTCGGTGTAGTAGTCAGCGCCGTCTGCCATGAATGGGACGCGAGACATCATCTCGACGCCGCCGGCCAGCGCGTTACGCACCTGTCCCGACGTGACCATCGCGGCGGCCTGGCCGATCGCTGTCAGACTCGATACACAATAGTTGTTCAACGTGTAAGCGGCAGCGCTATCGGGCAAGCCGCTGTGTAGTTTCGAGACCAGCGCAATGTTGCCGCCTTGCGCGCCGATCTGGCCTACGCAACCGAGCAGCAAAGCCTCGGCGCGTCCGCAAATCTCGTCGTCGAGACGCGTGTCGAGCGCTGCACAAAGCTGGCGAACGAGCTCTTGGGGTTTGAGCGGCGCGAGACCGCCGTCGGCGCGCGCCTTGCCGCGCGGCGAACGCACGACGTCGTAAAGATACGCGCTGCCGGCAGAGCTCATGGGTGCCGGCGAGCCTAGCACCAGCAAGTCTCGTAACGCAAGTCACACGATCGGAAGCGCTACCGCAGTGAGGCGGCCCGCTTCAACGGCGCGCTAGTGTCGATGCGTTTGCCGCCGACCAGGTACGTGTGCAGGTCGGCGGCGAACCGCTTCATCTTCTCGTGCAGTAGTTTGTTCCGCCGCAGCAGCCAGTTGTAGCCGATGACTGCGGGAACGGCGACGAACAGACCGATGGCGGTCATGATCAGCGCCTCGCCGATCGGCCCGGCGATCTGCTCGATGCTGGTCTGTCCCGACAGCGAGATCCGTTGCATCGCGTTGTAGATACCCCAGACCGTGCCGAGCAGGCCGACGAACGGCGACACCGAGCCGGTGGTCGCAAGGATCGACAGGCCGGCGACCAGCCGGTTGGTCACGCTCTCGATCGAACGATACAGCGACACCGTGATCCAATCGTTCAGCGAGATCTCCTCAGCCAGCTGCCCTTCGTGGTGTTGTGCCGCGCGTATGCCGTCCTCGACCAGCATCCTGAAAACGTTGTCGCGGCCCGACAGCGTTGCCATGCCGTCCCACGGATTGCCCGACGCCCAGAACTTCTTGTGCGCCTCGGCATACGACTTCGCGATCAGCCGCTGGTCCCAGAACCGCGTCAGGATGACGAACCACGAGGCCAGCGACATCGCCGACAGCACGATCAGCACCGCGATCGACAGGCCATCCGCCTGCTCGAGCAACTTCAGCAATCCCGTGTCGGCCATGGCTGTCTCCCCGGCTTCAAGACCACATGAGTCGTAGTTACTATGACATCTGTAGTAGATACTACGCAAGCGCTTGCGATGCTATTACACGAGGCGTAGGCTCAACAACATGCCGTCCGCCAAGCTCAGCAAGCTGGAATTGAACATCATGGAAGCGCTGTGGACGCGCGGTGCCTGCTCCATCCGTGAGATCCACGATGCGTTCCCGAAGCGCGGCCGCCCCGCCTACACCACGGTGCAGACCATGGTGTATCGCCTGGAGGCCAAGCAGATGGTTCGCCGCGCCAAGAAGATCAGCAACGCGCACATCTTCGAGGCCGTGATCAGCCGCGACGCGGCGCACCGGCGCCTGGTCGACGATCTGCTCGGCCTGTTCGGCGGTCAGGCACAGCCGGTGATGGCACACCTGATCGAGTCCGGCAAGCTGACGCTCGACGACATCAAGGCCGCCGAAAAGACGTTGAAGGACACGACGCGCAAGGACCGCAACTGATGCTCGCGTTTCTCCTCACCCACCTGTGGCAATCAACGCTCGTGCTGGTTGCGGCGTGGGTGCTGGCACGCGCGTGCCAGCGCAACGCGGCCGCTGTCCGCTACTGGATCTGGTTCGTCGCTTCGGCGAAGTTCCTGGTGCCGCTCGCGCTGCTGCAACAGCTCGGCGACCGCCTCGGTCGGTCCTTGCCCGAGCCGTTGCCGGTCGACGTCGCGCTGGTCGAGAGTGCGAGTGCCGTGTTCGTGCCATCGATGCCCCGCGATCTCGCAGCTTCCGATGCCCTGCTGTCGCAGGTCCTGCTGGTCGCAACAGTCATCTGGGCGCTCGGTGCGGCGCTGCTGTTTCTGCGTTGGTTTCTGCAGTGGAGCTCGATCCGGGCGCGCCTGACCTTTGCGCCGGAGGCCTCTTTGGACTTGCCGGTCCCGGTGCGCATCACGTCGAGCGACCTGCCAACAGGTGTATTCGGCATCCTCCGTCCGGTGGTGATCCTGCCCAGCGAAGTCATGCACTCGCTCACGCCGGCGCAACTGCGTGCGGTGCTCGCGCACGAGATCTGCCATGTTCGTCGGCACGACAATCTGACGGCGGCAATCCATCACTGCGTGCAGATTCTCTTCTGGTTCTATCCGCCAGTGTGGTGGATCGGCGCGAACCTGCTCCGCGAGCGCGAGGTGGCGTGCGATGAGGAAGTCGTCGACGAAGGCCACGAGCAAGAGGTCTATGCAGAGTCGATCCTGAATGCCTGTCGCTTGGGCGTCATGGCGCGGCTCTCGACTGTCGCTGCATCCACCGGCGGCGATCTGAATGAGCGGCTGTCGTCGATCATGAGCGAGCAGCGCGCCAAACCGATCACGAACGAGCGTTTCACAGTGCTGTTTGCTGCGGCAACGCTGGTGGGTTTCGCACCGCTCGCAGCAGGAGTAGCCGATGGCGCCTTTCGTGAGGCATCGGACACTGGCCCGGTGACGTTCGAAGCGATCACGCTCACGCCCTCGCCATCCGGCTGGTGGCCCAGTGCGCAGTTCGATCCGACGAAGCGACGCCTGCTGCTGAAGAACTACTCGCTCCTGCAGCTGATCGTATCCGCATATCCGTGCTCGATCGTGCACGACCAGACCGCTGGACTGGATCGCATTCGCTACGACATCGAAGTGCAGTGGCGTGGGTACGCCAGCACGAGCGAGCGGCACCTTTACCGCGCGCTACTCAAGCAGATCCTGCAGAACAACTCGAACCTCGAGATCCACGTCAGGGACCTTCATTAGGGACAGATCCCAGCGCGGCACTCAACGCACGCAGCAGTTGAGCTCCGTTACCACGCCACGCAGTACCGTGCATGACAGCCATCGTCATCGGTTCATAGCGCGCGAGACTCTCCAACACTTCCCGCGTCTGCGGCGCATGCGCAAAGTAGTCGAGCGGCTTCCGGAACGCCTCGCTCGGACCGAGGATGTCCGACTCCGTTATTGCGACGGCGCCATCGCCGCCCTGCGTGAACAGATCGCCACAGAAGAACGTGCGCGTCGTCATGTCCATCGCGAGACCGCACTCCCACGCGTGCGGTACGTGCGGCGTATCGAACCACCGTATGCGATGGTGACCGAGATCCAGCTCCTCCTTGTCGGCCAACACCCGCGGCAGGCGGTCGGCGAAATCGTTCACCGACGTCATCGCCGCCACGCGGCTACAGACCGGGACTGCATTCGGTGCGACCGCGAGAAACTCGTTGATAGCACCGCACTCGTCGGCCTCGAAGTGTGAGAGCGCGACGTACTTCAGCCGAGCGACAGGCATGACGGCGGCGATCGCCTCGCTGACGACGGGAAACAACCGACGCAGCCCGGTGTGAAACAGCAAGGGCTCATCGTCGACGACCAGGTACTGGTTGAAGCTGAATCCCGGCGTGCCGGGAATCGAGACGGGCGTATTGATGCGATAGATGTCGGCCGCTATCTCGTGGATGTTCGTGCCAGCTGCGCTGTTGGTAATCATGGCGCGATACTACCCGCGCGCAGCAAGGCGGGCGACCGACATCGCCTGAATGGTCGTCCGAACGTGCCTCTCTTAGGCTGCTGGCGCGCCCTGCCGCAACGGCATAAGGTACTCGCTGAACTTCCATACAGGGGCGATGGATGTCCGAGGGCAGCGGTAGTGCGCACCCACCGATGGTCGTGATCGGCGCTTCGGCGGGCGGAATCAAGGCACTGCAGACCTTCTTCGAGGATGCTCCGCCGGACTGCGGTGCCGCGTTCATCGTGGTCGTGCATCTCGATCCCGAGCATCACAGCGAGTTGCCGCACATCCTCTCCCAGCGCACCCGCATGCCGGTCGTCCAGGTACAGGATCGCGAGAAGCTGGTCGCGGACCACGTTTACGTCATAGCTCCGGACCGCCGGCTGCAAATCGTCGATCACGAGATCTCCTCGGCGGAGTTCGAGGAGCCGCGCGGCCGGCGCGCGCCGATCGACCTGCTGTTCCGCTCGGTCGCGGAGCGGCTGGGTGACGGCATCGCAATCGTCCTGAGCGGCGCGGGCTCCGACGGCGCTCTCGGTGTGCGTGCGGTAAAGGAGTCCGGCGGAATCATCTTGGTGCAGGATCCTGTCGAGGCTGAGTACAGCTCGATGCCGCGTAGCGCAATCGCGACCGGCGTCGTGGATGTAGTGGCGCCGGTGCGCGAGCTGGCGGCTCACCTGGTAACTGTGCTGCGTCTCAAGCAGAAGACGGGTAGCCTGGTAGAGCAGGCGGAGCACAACGACGACTTGCTGCGCCGGATCTTCTCGCACCTGCGCGCCCGCACCGGACACGATTTCTCCAAATACAAGCGCTCGACCATGCTGCGCCGGATCGTGCGCCGCATGCAGGTGACACGCAGAGAGGACCTCCAGGGCTACTACAGCGCACTGCGCGACGACCTCGACGAGGCGCAGGCCCTGATGAGCGATCTGCTGATCTCTGTGACCACGTTCTTCCGCGACCGCGACTTGTTCGAACAGCTGCAGCGCTCGGTGCTTCCGCAGCTGTTCAAGGCCGACGCGGAATCGATCCGAGTCTGGGTGGCTGGCTGCGCGACCGGCGAGGAGGCGTACAGCATCGCGATCCTGCTGCTCGAGGAAGCTGCAAAGCACCAGCTGCGCCCGACTATCCAGGTATTCGGCTCGGATATCGACGCGCGCGCCCTCGCGACAGCGCGCGAAGGCCGCTACCCCACGGCTATCGAAACCGACGTGAGCGAGGAACGGCTGCGCCGCTTCTTCACGCGCGAGAGCGACAGCGACACTTACCGCGTGCGCCAGGAAGTGCGCGATATCGTGCTGTTCGCTGCGCATGACATGGCGAAGGACCCGCCCTTCTCGCACGTCGACCTGATCACTTGCCGCAACGTGCTGATCTATCTCGAACGCGAACTGCAGGAACAGGTTTGCGTCACATTCCACTACGCGCTGAAGCCGCAGGGCTATCTGATGTTGGGAGCCTCGGAAAGCGCGGATCAGCCGCCCGGTCTGTTCCGCCTCGTCGATCGCACTGCGAGGCTGTTCCAATCGACTGCGACCCGCGACAAGCCGCGCCTGCTGCCGAACTTGCTCGCACCGGTGCGCATGCGCGAGCACATCGTGCAGAGCGGTCGCTCGCTCAGCTCTACGGCGCTGGCGAGCGAAGCGAGCGCGCATCGGCGCGTACTCGAAGCGGTGGCGCCGCCCAGCATTCTGGTCGACGAACACCACCGCGTGTTGCACATGTCGGACTCCGCGGGCCGCTACCTGCAGCCTCCGGGAGGACCTCTGACCGACGACATCGTCGACTTGGTGCGCCAGGAGCTGCGCTTCGAGCTGCGCTCGGCGCTGCATCGCGTGTTCGACCAGAAGGTGTCAACGGTCAGTCTGCCGCTGCTGGTGCGATTCAACGGCGATCGCCATCGCGTGCACTTGCATGTGAAGGCCCCTGCAGAAGGCGAAGACCCGCGCACCGCCATCGTGATGTTCATCGAAGGCGAAGTGGTAGCGGACGACTTCGCGGTGAGTGGTCAGGAGGCGAGCAATGAAATCGTGCACCGCCTGACCCAGGAGCTGGAGCTGACCCAGGCGCGGCTGCGCACCGTCCGTCAGGAGGCAGATACCGCCAACGACGATCTGCGCGCCAGCAATGAGGAGCTGCAGTCGATCAACGAAGAGCTGCAGACCGTCAATGCCGAGCTGAAGCTGAAACTGGAAAAGATCTCGCAGTCGCACAGCGACCTGCAGAACCTGATGGCGGCGACGGATTTCGGCACGCTGTTCCTCGACTCCACCCTCTGCATCAAGCGGTTCACGGATCGCGTAACCGAGCTGTTCAGGCTCACGCAGGTCGACCTGGGCCGCCCGATCACCGATTTCGCGCACCAGCTCGAGTACGACGACTTCACCAAGGATATCCGCGCCGTGCTCAGCGACCTGGCACTGGTACGGCGCGAAGTTCGCAGCCGCCAGGACTGCTGGTACGACGTGCGCATGCGCCCGTACCGGACGGTCGACGAGCGGATCGATGGCGTGGTCATCACGTTCGTCGACATCACCGAGCGGCGGCGGATGGAAGATGCATTGCGCGACAGCGAGCACCAGCTCCGACAGCAGAAGCGGCTGGTCGAGATGTCGCGCGAACCGATCTACATCTGGGACTTCGACGGCGGGATCATCGACTGGAATCGCGGCTGCGAAGAGCTGTATGGCTACTCGCGGCAGGAGGCGGTGGGCCGGCGCAAGGAGCAGCTGCTGAACACGGCGGTGGCAGGCTCGTCACTTCCGGATATGAACGAACAGCTGATTGCGCACCGGCATTGGGATGGCGAGTTGCGCCAGCGCGCGAAGGATGGTCGGACGCTGATCGTCGAGGCGCACCTCGATCTGGAAAACGTCGACGGGCGGCGACTCGTGCTGGAAAGCACGCGAGACGTCACGCAGCGCAAGGGGCTGCAGGAGCGCCAGCAGCTGCTGCTCGCCGAGTTGACGCATCGGGTGAAGAACACGCTCGCAGTCGTGCAGTCCATCGCGCATCAGACCGAAATCACCAGCCGCACGCCCGAAGAATTCGTCGAGCGCTTCACCGGCCGCCTTGCGGCACTGGCGACTGCCCATGGGTTGCTGGTGCAGTCCGAATGGCAGGGAGCCGACCTGCGCGCGCTCACGCGAGTGCAGCTGCAGCCCTATGCTTCCACTAGCGCCAAGCGATTGCAGATCGAGGGCCCGGTGATCCTGCTGCCCTCCGAGCTGGCGACGCCTTTCGCGCTGGTGTTGCACGAACTGGCGACCAACGCCGCGAAATATGGCGCACTTGCACAGCCGTCCGGGACGGTCAGCGTGCGTTGGGATGTGTCGAAGAACGACGGTCACCGCGACCTGCGTCTGGTGTGGCACGAAGCGGGCGGAGCATCGCCTGCAAAGTCGCCGCCGCCGGGGCTCGGCAGCGATCTCATCGATCATGCGATCCCAGGAGCCCGCGTGCAGCGCGAGCTGCGCCCGGACGGCCTCGTGTGCACGATAAGGCTAACGCTGATCGACGAGTTGAGTCAGACAGGGTCGCTGTGAATGCCCAGGTCGCCTGCGTCGAGCCGCAGCTGCGTGCCCTCGACGGTCAGCTTGGTCAACGAAGCCGGGCCGATCTCGAATCGATGGTAATCGTCGATGGGCGCCTGCAGCGCCAGCAATACAATCGAGCGGATCACTTCTGCGTGCGTAACGATCGCGATCGTCTTGTTGCCGAACGCGTGCTCCACTTTGCGAAAGTGCGCCAGCGCACGCGCCTGCACGTCGCGGATGCTGTCGCCAGCGGGCGTGCGCGAAACGCCGCGGTACTTGTTCCAGCGCTGCCACTGCGGGTCGCCGGCCAGCGCCTCGAACGATTGGCCCGACCAGCTGCCGAAGTCGACTTCGTCCATCTGCGGCACGATCCGCACCACGGTATCCCGTTGCGAGGCGATGATGCCCGCCGTATGGCGTGCGCGGCGGCGCGGGCTGGATTCGACCACGAGATCAGGAAATGCCAGCAGTCGCTTCGCGACGACACGTGCCTGACCTTCCCCTCGCTCGTCGAGCGGCCAGTCGATGCTGCGGCCGAGGAGCACGCTGCCCATCTGCGCGCAGGTCGCATGTCGCACTAATACGATGTCCACCAATCGGAAAACTCTCCGCTCGTCGGCGGCGTTCCCGGACAGCGGCAGCTGGATTAACATGAGTTAATCGACGCCAACAGATTTACCGCTAGTCTGTCGTACGCTCGCTCGCCACATCTAATTGGGGTGGTCATCCATGGACCCAGAGCGATATCTCGCCGATGTATTCGATGAGCTGACGGCTGCGGGCAGGCCCGATGCTTCAATGCGAATTGTCGTGCACGCCGCGCATGAGCTGGCCGACGCTGACGGCGTCTGCATGTTGTCGGCGACTGGCGAACGTTGTGTGGTGGCGCTGGCGCGGCAGCAGGAAATTCATCTCTGCGATCTCCGCAACTCCGGACTGTACCGGGCTGCAGCCCCGCTGCTTCGAAGCGCAACCACCAGCTCGCGCACGCTGTGGGGTAAAGAGGATTTCATTGCGCTCCCGACGGGCGAGCAACTGCGCATCGGCGTCGCGTTGATCGTGCCATTAAACGCGGCGAGCGGTCATGCCGCCGTGGGATTTTTATGGCAACCCGGACGAATCGCGGACGCGTCGGGCTCGCGCAGGCTCCAGCTGCTCGCCAAGGCCTTGGGCCTGAACGCCAGCGCGTGGAACAAGGACGAAGAGTACGCCGCGCGCGAGCGCGATCAGCACCGAATCGCGGCGGATCTGCAGCACCGCCTGCGCAACAATCTCGCGCTGACCCGCTCCATCATTCGCCGCTCGCGCGAAACAGCCGAATCGGCCGAGCACTTCGCGCTGCATCTCGAAGCTCGTATCGGCGCCCTGGGACGCATGCAGGGCGCGCTGGCAACTGCCGGCGAGGCCGGTGTCGAGCTCGAAGAGCTGGTGAGGACCGAGCTCATCGCGAGCGCCGTGCCCGAGCGCAGCTGCTCGATGCGCGGGCCGGCGGTGCGGCTGCATGCCAAAGGCGCGGAGTCGCTGGCGCTGACGGTGCACGAGCTGGCGACCAATTCGCTGAAGTTCGGCGCGCTCGCCGCGTCGAACGGCCATTTGGCAATCGCCTGGGCAGTTACGGAAGGTCAGCTGCCGCATCTGCGCATCAGCTGGATCGAAACCGGTGCGAGCATTGCATCGGTCGCACCTCGCCGGCGAGGTTTCGGCCAGGAGCTGATCGAGTGCACGTTGCCGTACGAGCTCGGCGCTCATACACGCCTCACGTTCAATCCCGGCGGGCTGCTTTGCGAGATCGAGATTCCGCTGGAGGCGTGCGCAGCCGACAGCGAGCCACGCGCACGGCAGGCAGCACATGGAGGTGCGCGATGATGCGACAGGCCGTCAGCGAACGCCCGTTGCAGGGATTGTGCGTGCTCGTGGTCGAAGACGACTACTTCATAGCGCTGGAACTGTGCAACGCACTGCGTGCTGCCGGTGCAGATGTGGTCGGCCCCGCGCGCGATCTGCAAACCGGCTTGGCGGCGATTCGCGAGGAGCGCATCGATTGCGGGGTGCTGGACATCAACCTGCGCGGCCAGCTGGCATTCGAGCTGGCGGCCGAGCTGCGCGCGCGCGGCATTCCTGCGATCTTCGCGACCGGCTACGACGCATCCATCATCCCGGCAGAGCTGGCCGACATGGTTCGCCTGGAGAAACCCGTAGATCTGGCAGCGCTGTGCCGGGCGGTCGAATCCGCATGTCTATGAGCATCGAGCCCACCACGTCGAGGTTGTTGCTGCGACGCCTGTCGGCCTGGCAGCCGCTATCCACCGAGGAATCCCGGGCGCTCGAAGCGCTCGCCGGCGCGGTTCGGCTGCATCGCCCGCATGAGGACCTGCTCCGGGAAGGCGCGAGCGCCTCTCACATCGGGCTGCTGCTGTCCGGTTTCGCTTATGCGTGTCGCGTGCTACCGGACGGCCGGCGCCAGATCGTCAGCTATTTGATCCCCGGCGACTTGTGCGATTCCCGTCAGCTGCTCTTGCCGGCGGCGACGCACACCATCAGCACGCTGACCGCTGCGAATGTAGTGCTGTTCGGGCGCGACGCCCTGCTGGAGCTGATCGGTCGTTATCCCCGGCTCGGCCAGGGGCTATGCGGGCTGGCACTGCAGGAGGAAGTGATCGCGCGCGAATGGCTGGTCAACGTCGGCCAGCGCACCGCGATCGAGCGCCTGGCGCATCTGCTCTGCGAGATCTTCACGCGGATGCAGATGGTGGGATTGACCGACGGTGGACGCTGCGAGCTGCCGCTGACGCAAGTCGAGCTGGCTGACACGCTGGCGCTCTCCACCGTCCACATCAACAGGACGCTGCAGGAGCTGCGGCGACAGGGCCTGGTTTCTCTGTCGAGCGGCCTGCTGGAAATTCACGACTTCGCCGCCCTGCAGTCGGTGGCGATGTTTACGGGCGATTACCTGCACCCGGGTCGCGAGCGGCCTGAGCGTTTGCCACGACGGGTTGCGCCGCCCTAGGATTTGCCGCAACGTTTACCCATGTTATTGAGAGCGGCGCTAGCCGCGCACTAGGCTGACGGTCCGAAAACGAATCGCACTCTTGGGGAGAAGGGCTCAGCGATGCAATCGACGGTGCCCAACGCGCTGCGGGGACGATCCATCTTCATCGTCGAGGACGATTGCGTAACGGCGATGGATCTCGCCGAGACGTTGGCGGCCGCCGGCGCGGAGATCGTCGGGCCGGCCGGCACGATCGCCAACGCCTTCGAGCTGCTGCGCCGAGGACCGCAACTCGACATCGCGCTGCTCGACATCGAGGTCGAAGGCGCGTTCGTCTTCGACGTCGCCGATGAGCTGGTCAAGCGCGAGGTGCCGATCGTGTTCACGACCGGCTACGAGCGCAGCGAGATTCCCCCGCGCTTCCATGGCGCCCGCCACTGCGAGAAGCCCATAGGCATCGCCGCGATCGCGCGAACGCTCAGCGACGAGCTCATGCGGCGCGACCGCCGCGCGAATAGTTGACAGCCCCTGCGATCTGCAGTTGACTAGCCCCGTGCGCCGCAGGCGCCCGCGGGTTCGCGCGAAGGGCCAAGCCCACTGCTCCACAACCGATTCCTCTGCACGTCTACCCCGTGCTGCCTGATGCGAACCCAGGCGTAAGCATGGAGGTTCTATGACGTCGCAGTCTTCAGCGCCGCTCCCCGAGCGGCCGAATCTCGAACAGCTCAAGAAGCAAGCCAAGTCGCTGCTGCACGCCGCGCGTGCCGCAGACGCCAGCGCTTTGGAACGCTTTCGCCGGCTTCCCGCCTTCGCACGCAAATCCGTTGCCGAGCGCGGTTCCGTCGATCTTGCCTTGCACGATGCTCAATCAGTAATCGCACGCGAGCATGGCTTCGACTCGTGGAATGCGCTGCGCCAGCATGTAGAGGAACGCTCGCTGTCCTTCGCCGCAGCCGTCGACGAGTTCGTTCGATGCGCAACCGGCAGCGCCGCAGCTCGCGCGATGCGTCTGCTCGAGTTGCATCCCGGCATCGCGCACGCGAACCTCTACACCGAGCTCGTGCTCGGCGATGTGGAACGCGTGAAGGAGCGCCTGCGTACGCAGCCCGCATCAGCGACGCAATCCAGTGGCGTCCAGGAGTGGGAGCCACTCTTATATGTATGCCACACGTGTCTGCATCGCGATCAGCCTGCGCGCGCCGATGGTCTCGTTGCGATTGCCAAGGAACTGCTCGCTCGTGGCGCTAATCCGAATGCCGAGTACCACTGGCAATGGCATCCGGAACTGCCGCGCACCGCACTTTGGGGAGCACTCTGCGGGACGAGTCATCTGCCGCTCGCGGAAGTGCTGCTGCAAAGCGGGGCGAATCCGACCGATGGCGTGTCGCTGCACATCACGGCAGGCGGCGCTCATCTCGCGTCGCTCGAATTGTTGGCGCGCTTCAAAGTGGATCCCAATGGCATTCCCGGTGGCGTACCGCCGCTGCGCTACATCCTGGGCTGGGGAGAAAACCTCGACGGGCCGCGCTGGCTCTTGGAGCACGGCGCGGATCCGAACCTTGCCTGGAGTGAGCACGGCGATGCTCCGATTCATGTCGCCGCGCAAAGGTGGGATGTTCCGATGATGGAACTGCTCGCCCAGCACGGCGCCGATCTTCACCAACGTCGCAAGGACGGTCGTACTGCGCTCACCGTAGCCGAACTGCACGGCAACGAAGCGGTCGCAGCCTGGTTGCGTGCGCATGGAGCGAAGGACGAGCTCTCGGCTCTCGATCGCTTCGTCGCTGCGTGTGCTCGTGGAGATCGCGCACGCGCGGAAGCGATGCTCCGAACCAATCCGGAGCTTCGCGGCCAACTACGCACGGAGCACCATCTCATGATGCATGTGCCGGCCGAGCGCGGTGACGCTGCCGTGCTCGAAACGATGCTGACGTGCGGCTTCGATCCAAACGTGCGAGACCACGATGGCGTGACGTCATTGCATCGCGCGGCGATGGCCGGTCGCGCCGAAGCCGCACGAGTGCTGGTTGCTCACGGTGCGGCAGTCGATGCGCTCGACGGCATGTTCGCAGCTACGCCGCTGTTGTGGGCAGCCGAAGGATGGGGTCACGCATCGCGGCCAGGAGTCGATCATCTCGCGGTCGCGCGAGTGCTGATAGCGGCGGGCTCGCCGACTACGTGGACTCCGCCGGAGAAAGCGCCCGATCCCGAGAGCACACAGGAGGCGTTGCTGGAACTGTGCCGCGCGGCCACTGCGACGGCCTAGCCGTCGGCGGGCCGCTCGACGACAGGCAGCTCGCGACGGGGTTCGGCGTCCATGCGACATAGTATGCAGGGTTCCACGCTGCAAGCGCCGGGCTACGACAAACCCCGAGCGGGGTGTGCGCTCTCCGCCTCGGGCGCCGATCTACCTCACAGTTCTACATTTCGCGCCCGGCGGTATCGGTCACTTTTGCGACATCGGCCGATACACCCGGCATGCCCGTCACTAGCATATCGAGACCTATGGGGGTAGAGAGACTACATCCGCACCGCAGCGCTCCGCGATTCCATCGCGGCCGGGGCTTCACTTTGCTCGAACTGATGATGGCCGGCGCCGTGGTGGCGCTGCTGGCGGCCATCGCCGTGCCCAGCTACGCGCACATCCTGGAGAAGCAGAAGATCGGCCAGGCCGCGCGCGACCTGCGCATGATCGCCCTACGCATCGAGAATTATCGGACGCAACATGGCCCGAGCCCGATGAGCCTGAGCGACCTGGGGATGACGCTGCCCAAGGACCCCTGGGGCCGGGACTATCAGTTCCTGAACTTCAACTCGCCCATCCCCGGCATCAGCGGCAAGATCCGCAAGGATCACAACCTGCATCCCCTCAACAGCGAGTTCGACCTGTACAGCGTCGGCCCGGACGGCAACTCGCAACCGCCGCTCACTGCCAAAGCCAGTCGGGACGACGTGATCTGGGCCCGTGACGGTGGTTTCGTCGGACTCGCAGCGGACTACTGATGACGGCTCCTCGCGCGCGGTTCGGCGGCCTGGGCACGCGCGTCGCCGCACGCACGTTTGCTTTGTTCTGCCTGTGCGCCATCGTGCCGATCGTCGTTTCGGCAATCGTCGCGGATCGAATCGTCCGAACCAAGCTGCGCAATGACGCAGCCAGCCGCCTGGAAAGCACCAGCAAGAGCTATGGCCTGCTGGTATTCGAAAGACTGCGCCAGACCGACGAGGCACTGGCGGAGATCGCAGCGCTGGGTCTCGCGGACCGACTGCCGCTGGATGACATCCGCTCCTTCAGCTCGTCGCATTTCAAAGTCGTCGATGCCGTCGCAGACGGTGTCGCCGCGGCGGATCACCGCTCGAGCGCACGCGCAGCCACGCTGTCGTTGCACGGCACGGAGGTCCGACTCACCGTAGTGCTGGAGCGCGGGCCGCGCAGACTGCAGATCACGGGCACACTGGATCCGTCGTATCTCTGGAATGCGGACGCCGTATATCTGGATGCGACGCGTATCTGCGTCTACGGGCCGAGGACCGAGTTGCTTCGGTGTGTCGGCGACGAGACCACGCCGTCAGCGCGCTCGCTGACGGGACAGTGGTCGCTGTTCCTCGCGCCCCGCTACGGCGCTGAAGCCTGGTCGGTCCGAACCGAGCAACCTGCGTCGGTCGCGCTGAGCGCGCTGAATTCCTTCGAGCGCACGCTGCCGATCGTCACACTGCTCGCCGTCGCAATCGCCTTGCTGTTGAGCACGGTGCAGATCCGTCGCAGCCATCGGCCCCTCGCGCAGCTGACCGACGCTGTCGAGCACATGGGGCGCAGAGGCCTGCATCGCCGCGTGCTGGTCGACACCAAGGACGAGTACGGAAATCTCGCGCACGCGTTCAATACCATGGCGGGCAATCTCGCGCGGCAGTTCGATCTGTTTCGCACCCTGGCGAAGATCGACCGCATGATCCTCGACGATCCGTCGACCGACGTGCTCGTGGGCAAGATCTTGCCGACTTTGCCCGACCTGCTGCGCGCACCCGTCGTTGCAGTCGCCGTTGCCGCGCGCGACACCGGGCCGATTGCAATCTGGTGGTCATCGGCGGCGATGCCGAACGTATCGCACATACAAATCGAGGCACTGAAGCTCGATGCGTTGGTCGGCAAGATCGACGTTCGCACCCCTGCCCTGGCCGGCATTGCCGCTGACGGCGCTTTCGAAGCGCTGTACGGGCTGCCCATCGAGGTCGAAGGCAACCTGCGCGGTGCGCTACTGATCGCCGACCCGGAGTCGCGCGGCAGCAGTACGCGTCACGCACGAGCGTTCGCTCGCAGATTTGCAGTTGCGCTCGGTAGCGAACGGCGCCGCGCGTCGCTGCTCAAACAGGCGTACTACGACGAGCTGACGGGCCTGCCGAATCGCCAACTGTTCAAAGACCGCCTGGAGCGCGAGTTGGCGCACGCCAAGCGCACACACACGCAGGTCGCGCTCATCTATATCGACCTCGACCGTTTCAAGAACGTCAATGATTCGATGGGGCACTCTGCGGGCGACGCGCTGTTGCTGGGAGTCAGTCAGCGGCTGCTCTCGCACGTGCGCGAGAGCGATACTCTCGCGCGCCTCGGCGGCGACGAGTTCGTGCTGATCGCGCCAGGGCCCGAGGAGCAACCGGCTCACGTACTGGCAGAGCGCCTCCAGGCTGCGCTGCGCGAGCCGATCGTCGTGCAGGACGCGACCTGCTTCGTGCAAGCGTCGATCGGCCTCGCTGTTTATCCGCAGGACGGCGCTGATGCCGAAGCGCTGCTACGTAGCGCCGACATCGCGATGTATCGCTCGAAAGTGGCCGGTCGTGGCGTCATCACCTACTTCGAAGAAGCGATGAATCGTGACGCGCAGCGCCGGCTGCTGGTCGAGCAGCGGCTGCGCGTGGCGCTACGCTCCGGCGGCCTGAGCCTCGCCTATCAAGCGAAAGTCGACCTCAACGACGGCTCGCTGGCCGGCGTCGAAGCGCTCGCCCGCTGGACGGATCCACAACTCGGCGTGGTGTCGCCGGTCGAGTTCATCGCGGTCGCCGAAGAATGCGGGCTGATCGAGGAGCTCGGCACGTGGGTACTGCACGAAGCGTGCGCCACGTACCAGAAGCTGCGCGAGCAGGGCGTCGATCTCGGACACGTGAGTGTCAACGTGTCGATGCGGCAGCTGCACGACGATGGTTTCGTCGCAGAAGTCCGCGACACGCTCATGCGCCACGCCATGAGCGCGGAGGCACTGGAAATCGAAGTGACCGAATCGACGTTGGCCGGCAACCAGAAGGAAGTCAACGCGATGCTCGAGACGTTGCGCCTGATGGGCGTGCACATCGCCATCGACGACTTCGGCACCGGCTATTCCTCCATGTCAGTGCTCGGCGAGCTGCCGACCGATGCGCTGAAGGTCGATCGCTCGTTCGTGATCGAGTCCGCGAGCCAGCGCACGTCCCGCTCGGTGGTCGAAGCGATCATTTCCATCGCACACGTGCTCGGCAAGGTCACCATCGCCGAAGGCGTCGAGACGACCGGCCAGGTCCGCACACTGCGCCAGCTCGGCTGCGACTTCGCGCAGGGATATTTGTTCGCCAAACCAGTCCCTGCCGAAGAGCTGCCCGCGGTCCTGGCGCGCGCCCCCGCCTGGCGCGAGATCGTGGACGGCGCTGCCACCGCCCACGACCGCCCGAAAGCGGCTGCGCGCTGACACTTACGCGACCTTGCGCGCGGTGACGACCGGGAAATCGATCGTCGTCTGCGCGACATTGTTCACGTAGTTGGTCCAGATGTTCAGCGCCACGTGCTGCACGATCTCTACGGTCTGGGCGTCCGTGTAACCTGCAGCCTTGAGCGTCCGCACATCCTCGTCGCTCACGCGCCCGCGTAACTCCAGCACTCTGCGGGCAAACCGCACTGCTGCATCGGCCTTCGGGTCCTGTGATCTCCCGGAGCGATTGCTCGCGATCTCGGCATCGTCCAGCTTGGCGACGTTCTTGCCGAGATACGTGTGCGCTGACAGGCAGTAGTTGCACTCGTTGAACTCCGCGACGGCCAACGCGATGCGCTCATGCGTCGCCCCGGGCAGCGTGCCCTTGGCGAGCGCGCCGATCAGTCCGACGTAACCTTCGAGCGCAGCGTGGCTGTTGGCCACCATGCGAAACAGATTCGGGACGACGCCGAGCTGCTTGCCGACGGCTTCGAGCAGCGGTCGGGAAGCTTCGGGAGCCGCATCGACCGTGGCGGGTGTGGCGATTCGGGGCATGACAGTTCTCCTCTGGCGGTTGCGAAACAGCGCCGGGTGGCGCGACCAGGAGAAAGTACGAGCTTTCAGTGGCTGAAACTATCCACTAACATTTGTAGAGACCCTCTCATTTTCTGGAAGTCCGATGGACCGCCTCGCATCGATGTCCGTGTTCGTCGCCGTTGCAACGGCCGGCAGCTTTTCCGGCGCGAGCCGCGAGCTGCGCATGCCGCTGCCGACCGTCAGCCGCAAGATCTCCGAGCTGGAGTCGCACCTCGATGCCAAGCTGCTGGTGCGCTCCACGCGCAAGCTCGTGCTGACCGAGGTCGGCGAGTCGTATCTGCTCGCGTGCCGCCGCATCCTCGAGGAAGTCGCCGAAGCCGAGCGCGGCGCGACAGGCGAATACAACTCGCCGCACGGTGATCTGGTGGTGACTGCACCGGTGGTGTTCGGCCGGCTCCACGTGTTGCCGGTTGCTGCCGAATTCCTCGCTGCGCACGGCGAAGTCGATCTGCGGCTGCTGCTCACCGATCGCCCGCTCAGCCTCATGGACGAGCATCTGGATCTGGCCGTGCGCATCGGTGAGTTGCCGGACAGCTCGCTCATCGCGACGCGGGTCGGCCAGACGCGCACAGTGGTGTGCGCGAGTCCGGCCTATCTGAAGAAGCACGGCACGCCAAAGTCGCCGGCTGCGCTCGCCTCGCACGACTGCGTCACCTTTGCCGCGCTGGGCGGCTCGGACGAATGGAGATTTCGCAACGGCGAGACGGTGCGCGTCCACTCGCGCTTGGTCGTGAATACTGCGGAAGCGGCTGTCGATGGTGCGCTCTGCGGTGTCGGCTTGGCACGCGTGCTCGGCTATCAGATTGCTGCACCGGTCAAGGCCCGTAAGCTGGCCATCGTGCTCGACAGGTTCGAGCCTCCCGGCGTGCCAGTCAGCCTGATCTACGTTCGCGAGCGACGTCTCACCGGCAAGCTGCGCGCGTTTCTCGACTTCATCGCGCCGCGCTTGCGAGCGCGACTGGAATGACCAGCCCGGAGCATCCGTCGGGGCGCGGCAACCGTAGGTGATCGGGTTGGGCCGCCAATCGGCAGGGGGAGGTTTGCATGACGCGATGGTTGCTTGGATGTGTGGCTGCACTCACGATGGCCACCGCCTGGCCTGGAAGCAGCGTCGTCGATGGGATGAACGCCAGCGTTCCCTGCCAGGCGTGTCACGGCGCCGACGGCATCGGCATCAGTGCCGAGATTCCCAATCTCGCCGGCCAGAAGGCCGCCTATCTCCAAGCTCAGCTGCAAGCGTTCAAGAGCGGCGATCGCAAGCACGACATGATGGGTCCGATCGCGAAGCAATTGAGCGATGCGGACGCGGCAAATCTCGCGGCGTACTGGAACAGTCTCGCGGTCGGCGGGGCACCCAAGGAGGCCGTGGCAGCAGCGGTGGCCGCACGACGTCCGCAAATGACGTTTCCAACCGATTTCCCTGCTTCGTTCGTTAACTACTACACGCAGGAAGATGCCGGCACCAAGAGCGTGACGCGCTTCTACGCGAATGCCACTGCATTACAAGCAGCTCGCGCCGGCAAGCCGTTGCCGAATGGCTCGATCATCATGGTCGAAGGCACGACGGCCGGCGCCACGACGTATTATTCCGGCATGGAGCTGCGCGAGGGTTGGGGCCAGAACGTTCCCGAGCTGCTGCGCAACGGCGACTGGAGCTATGCGCTCTTCAATGCCCAGAAAGTGCGCGGCGAAAAGAACAACTACGCGATGTGCCTCGCGTGCCACAAGAGTGTCGCGAGCGACAGTTTCGTCTTCACGCTGAGCAAGCTGAGGGAATGACCAAACGACGCGCCAAGCGATCGGCACCGGAGCCGCATATGGAGCTCAGGCAGCTTCGCTATTTTCTGGCCGTTGCGGACAACGGCAGCCTGTCGAAAGCCTCGGCAGTCCTCGGCATCGCGCAACCCGCGTTGAGTCGTGCCGTGCGCCAGCTCGAGCAGGCGTTGCACACGCAGCTCTTCTATCGACATGGGCGCGGCATCCGCCTCACCGAGCAAGGCACGCAGTTCCAGGCGACCATCGATCCGCTGATCCGCAGTCTGCTGCAAGCCGGCGACGACATGCGCGCCGGCGCCGGCGTGCCCGTGGGGTCGATCTCCTTCGGCATGCCGCCGTCGATGAGCGCCCTGCTCGGCGCGCGCCTCGTCGAGACTTTCCTGAAACGCTACCCAAAGGTGAAGCTGCAGATCATCGATGCGTTCAGTGGCTACGTGCACGAATGGCTGGTGGCCGGCCGGCTCGATCTTGCGATCATCAACGGCGCGCGGCGTTCCCCGCATCTCAGCATGGATCCGCTGCTGACCGTCGATCTCTTCCATGTCGCGCTCCGCAGCATGGTCGATGCGAGCGAACGCGATCAGCGCACCATTGCCTTCGACCGATTGCTCAGCGCGCCCCTCATTCTTCCCGGACGCCACCACGGCCTGCGACGGCAGCTCGAAGCGGCGGCGCAGAGCAAAGGCGCAAAGCTGAACGTCGTGGTCGAGATCGATGCGCTCGAAGCGCTGAAGGAGCTGGTTCGCCGCGGCCTCGCCGCAACGGTGCTGCCGCATGGAGCGGCCTTGAAGGAAGCAGAGGACTCGCGCTTCATCATTCGCCGCGTCGTCGACCCGGACGTCACGATGCAGTTCATGATCGCCTATTCGCTGCAGCGGCCGACCACGCTGGCCATGCGCGAGCTGGTGCGCATCCTGCGCATGGAAGTGAATCGCGCCGTGGCCGAAGGACGCTTGATGGGGCGGCTCTGGTCTGAGCTATAAGCAAGCGGCATAGCCGCTTTCCTGCCAGCGCGGCGCGCCGGCAGCGCACGGTCAGTATCTTGCTGACCAATGGGCAGCACCGGCCAATTCATCGTCGACAGCCTCGTCGCCAACGGCATCGACCGCGTCTTCTGCGTCGCCGGCGAAAGCTACCTCGGCTTGCTGAATGCGCTCTGGGGTCGCAGCGACATCGATACCGTCGCTTGCCGTCACGAGGGTGGCGCCGGCTTCATGGCCCTGGCAGATGCTCGTCTCACCGGCCGACCGGGTGTGGCGTGCGTCAGTCGCGGCCCCGGTGCGAGCAACGCGGCGATCGCCGTACACACCGCGCAACGAGATGGGGTGCCCTTCATTCTGATCGTCGGGCAGGTCCCTCGTCGTGACTTGCGCCGCGACGCGTTTCAGGAGATCGACTGCGGCCGCGTGTTCGGCTCGGTCGCGAAATGGACCGCGGAAATTGTGGATCCGCAACAGGCTGGCGAGATCTTGCTGCGAGCCTTGCGAGTCGCGACTCAAGGGCTGCCCGGCCCGGTCGTGATCTCGATCCCCGAAGATGTGTTCGATGCGCCGACGACTGCCCCGGTCGCCTTGCCGCAAGCTCCGATCGCTGCAGCGCCCGCACCCGCCGATTTGGCGATCCTGCACGAGTGGCTGACGCACGCTTCGCGTCCGCTGATCATCGCAGGCGCTGACATTGGCCGATGCAATGCGCGCGACGCGTTCCGCTGCTTCGTGGAGCGCTGGGATGTGCCTACGGTCGTATCGTTTCGCAACCAGGATCTGTTCCCGAACGCGCATCGCCTGTACGCAGGCGAGCTGGGTCTTGCCAATCCGCCGGAGCAGATCGCGGCGCTGCACGAGAGCGATCTGCTGCTCGTGCTCGGCGCGCGACTCAGCGACGTCACGACGCAGGGGTTCACTTTCCCTCGGCCGGATCGCACGCAACGATTGGTGCACGTCCATCCGGATCACACCGTCATCGGCACGCAGTTCGCCGCGGATCTGGCTATCGCCTGCGACAGCGGTGCTTTCACGCGGGCGCTCGGCGGGCCGTGCAGCCTCGTCGCGACGCGAGCTGCGTGGATCGATCGATTGAAGGCACAGCAACGCAAGATCGCGCGCGCCGGTACCTTCGAGGTGTACGACGGTGTGCCGTTCGAGAGCGTCGTCGACGTCATTGGGCGTCATCTGCCTGGCGATGCGATCGTCACGCTGGACGCGGGAACGTTCGCGGCGCCGGCATATCGACTCATTCCCTTCACTCCGCCGCAGCGATTGCTCGCCCCGGCTTCCGGTGCCATGGGCTTCGGCGTGCCCGCCGCGGTCGCTGCGGCGTTGCGCGCGCCGGATTGTCGCGTCGTCTGCCTGGTCGGCGACGGTGGATTTCTCATGACCGGCAACGAGCTCGCAGTGGCCAGCGAACGCAGGCTCCCGCTCAAGATCATTCTGTCGGAGAACCGCGTGTATGGGTCGATCCGCATTCATCAGGAGCGCGAGTATCCCGGTCGCGTCATCGGCACGAGCCTGACGAATCCGGATTTCGAGCTGTTCGGCCGCGCGTTCGGCTGCAAGGTGACGCGCATTCGCTCCAGCGACGATCTCGCGTTACTTCCACATGTGCTCGAGCGGTCCGGGCTGGAGCTGGTCGTCGTCGAGACCAGCCTCGAGGCCGTGCTGCGGGACTCCTGACGATGCCGCCGCTGCAACTCGATGCTGTCCAGACACTCGCGTTCGCGGGTGTGGTGCTGTTCATCGGCTACGGCGTCTGTCGCGTCGTCCCTGTGCTCGGGCGCTACAACTTGCCGCCGCCGATCATCGGCGGCCTGCTCGTCGCGCTCATCGTCCTGCTCGCTCATGGTCGAGGCGCAACATTGTTGAAATTCGATACGGCGCTGCAAAGCCCGTTGATGATCGCGTTCTTCACCAGTATCGGACTCGGCGCCAGTTTATCGCTGCTGCGTGCCGGCGGTCCGCAAGTGGTGCTGCTGCTCGTAGTCGCAACGATCTTCGCCATCGCGCAGAACGTGCTCGGCGTCCTGGTCGCCGGAGTGTTCGACTTGCCGCCGCTGTTCGGCGTCCTCGCCGGCTCCGTCACGCTGACCGGCGGCCCGGCGACCGGCCTCGCCTTCGCGCCGCTGTTCGAGCAGGCCGGCATCAGCGGCGCGGGATCGATAGCACTCGCGATGGCGATGGCGGGAATCGTGAGCGGAGGGTTGGTCGGGGGACCGGTCGGGACGTTCTTGATCGAACGTTATCGGCTGCGGGGACATTCCTCATTTCAGGCCGCTCAGCTCGAATCTGCGGCGGCGCCTGATGAAATGAGGAATGTCCCCACCGAGCACTCCGTGCTCAAGAACGTCGTCGTCATTCTCGTCGCCATGTGGCTCGGCGCCTGGATCAGTCGCGGCTGCGCCGCGCTCGGACTCACGCTCCCCGCCACGATCGGTGCGATGCTCGCGGGCGGCGCGATCCGCAACTTCGACGACGCCACCGGTTGGATCGGCTTGTCGCAATCCATCGTCGAGAACGTGGGCGCCGCGGCGCTGGCGCTGTTTCTCGTCGTTGCACTGATGACGCTCGAGCTGTGGAACCTGGCCGGGCTCGCGCTGCCGCTGATCGCGATCCTCGTGCTGCAGATCGTGCTCGTCGCACTGCTGTGCTGCTGGCCGATCTTTCAGATTCTGGGCAAGGACTACCTGTCGGCAGTAACAGTCGGCGGCTTCATCGGCTTCATGCTCGGCACGACGGCGAACGCGATGGCCGTCATGCGCACCCTCGTGGAACGCTATGGCCCTGCCCCGCGCGCGTTTCTGGTCGCACCGATGGTCGGCGCGTTCTTCATCGATTTCGCCAACGCGCTTATCATCACGGCCTGCCTCAACATCTGGGGCTGATCCGTGGAGAGCGGCACATGACCGAGCCCGTCATCGACCACATCCAGATCACGGTCAAGGACCTTCGCGTCGCGGAAGCGTTCTACGACCAGCTGCTGCCGTTGCTGGGCTTCGATCTGCGGCGCAAGAGCGGCGCCGTCATCGACGAGCACGAGTTCCAGGTCGTCGAGTACGTCCATCCGCGGCTCGGCTTCGCGATTACCTCACCGCGACGCGCCTTCGCGACTGAGGACGTCCACCGCAGGAAACCGGGAGCTGTGCATCACATCGCGTTCAAGGTCGACTCCCGCGCGGAAGTCGATCGCCTCTACGTGCAAATCAGGGAAATCGGCGCCACGATCGTCAGCCCGCCGCGGGAGTACCCGCAATACACGCCGCCCGGCTACTACGCGCTGTTCTTCAAGGACCGGGAAGGCATCAAGTACGAGATCGTGTCCCACCCCGGCTAGGCAACGTAGCGCTCGACAGTCAGGAGTCGGAATCGCGAGATACACGGTGCTCCACAACTGCGCGGCATTGGACTCGTCGACGTCACCGCTACTCTGGCCGAATGGCACTGGCTCGTAGCGGCCCTGCGCGTAACGCCACGACCAAAGCTCGGAAGCACGCAGCTCGCGCGTCTTCGTGATCACCGCCCAGAGTCGCTCATGCGCTGCGCGCAAGCGTTGAGCAGTCGCTGCTGGGAAGTCGCGTCGTGCGATCTGACGTTCGAGACCCGCGGCAAACAACGCCTGTTGCCACGACCAGGTGACCGTGCCGTGATATGCATTCCGCCCGAGCTGCTGCTGTCGCGTCGCATCGGCGAACGCTGGATTCGCAACGAGCAGACCTGCGTCGGTCAACAAGCCGGCTGGAAAAGGACGCAGCATCGTGTCGACTACCTGCTCGACGAAGGCCGCAGGCGGATTCTGCAGCAGCAGTGCGAAGCCGCCGTCCGAGTGCACGACCGGAATCGGCTTGAACTGTGCATCGAGAGCAATTGCATTCACGACGAGGTCGCCACGTGGCAACGAATCCAGCGCCGCCGTCGCACTCACGCCGAGCTCTGCAGCGTACGCCGTGATCTGGCGACGCGCGTCCGCCTCGCTCAGCCGCACGCGGAACAGCGCAGGCGCTTCGCGCGACCACACATCGGCGATGTCGCCGGCATTTGCCAGCGTTCGGCGCTGCTCCGGCGACAGATAGGGTTCGAGCATGCCGCTGAGCACGAACTTCTCGATCGCGGCCATCGCGGCGGGCACGAACGCCACGTTGACGTCGAACGGATAGCGTCCGCCCGCCAGCCCATCGTTACTATCCCGCCACTGGCCATAGCTGAGCCCGGGCTTCAGCGAAATCAGGTTGGCAGGTTGCGGCGCTTGGGCAAACGCGCGCGACGAGCGGGCCACCCAGGTGAAGTTGCGAACCAGCGCGGCGCCGGCAGATTCGCCATTCGGCATGCGTCGCGCGAGAAATGCCTTCGCCCGCCCGCGCCCCTGCTCGTGGTCGAGCAAATAAGCGCCGGCGACCGGCGCCAGCATGAAATCGTCGTCGATCATGTTGTAGTCGTAGATCGGCGCATCGCTCACGCCTTCGCCCTGCTTGCGATGGCGCAAGACGGCGAACTCGCCGATGTCTTCTTCGTGCGCGACTTCGCCGTTCGGCGCCAGGCGCTGCAGCACCGCCGTGAGTCCGCCTTCCGCCGCCTGCGGCGCGAGCACCGGCAGCAGCAGACGCAATGACATCAACGTGTCGCGACCGAAATAGGTATTGAAGCGCCACGAGCCGGCGAGAAACTTCTCCTGGTAGCTCAGGAAGCCGAGCACTTCGCGGCTGCGCGGATCGTCGTTGGCATCCGCGCTGAGCAACTGATCGCCGAGCGGCGTTAGCGGCGTTTCGCCCGTCAATGCCGTGATGCGCAGTCGCAGCGCCTCTCCGGCGCGAGATGACGACAGCGTCAACGGCGCACCGTTGCCCCCGCGGACTTCTCCGTTCTCGACGGTGATCGACAGAGCGTAGCCGGCGGCGCCGTCGAGGCGCGGGCGAGACCATTCGATGGCTTTCTGCGTGGCCTTCGCGACGCTCTTGACCTCGACTGGATATGCCCCGTTGATCTGATAGTCACGCAGCACGCGCACACTGCTCAGCACAGCGTCGCGCACCACGATGTTTGCATCGACCGTGGCGCTCGCCTCGATGCCGTGCAAGGTTCGCTTGTTGGCATCAGTTCGACTGACGCCTTTCACATCGCCCAGCGTCCAGTGCACCGGTGTCGGCGTCGCCTCGAACCAAACGCCGACACCGCTGTTCCCCGCGGGAAATGCGACCAGCACGCGCGGCTGCGTGCCGGCGCTCAACAGCAAATGAGCCGAGACAGGTCCTTGTTGATAGAAGGCATTGAGGATGCGGCCTTCGGTGATCCGGAACTGCAGCGGCGCTGGCGGCGCCGCTGCGTTCGCAGACGCCGCTAGCAGCAGCAGAGCAAGCGCCAGCCGCACACCGTTACCATCGATACTTCGCCTGGAAGTTGATTTCGCTGCCTTCGATCGGCCGCGCCAGCAAGACGCCGCCCGCGCCGGCGGCGACGCCGAAGATGCGCGAGTTGCTCTCGGTGAGACCCAGCTCGTCCGTCACGTTCGTGCCGTACAAGCTGAACAGCCAGTTTTCTCCGACGCTCGCCGCGATACCGAAGTCCCAGGTCTCGTACGAGCCGAGCTGTTGCAGACCTGACTGATCCTGCGTGCGATCGCCGACGTGCGTATAGCTCACGTACGCCTCGATATCGCCCCACGGCAACGGCAGCGTGTAACTCGGCGTCAGCATGTAGCGCACCTTCGGCTGACGCTGCAACTGCTCGCCTTCGATCGGCGCGCAGCCATTGCCCGTGACGACATTCGTGAACGGGAAGCAGGCGTCGAAATCCGTGTACTCGCCATCGAGATAGTTGGCGATCACGCGGAAGCGGAAGTTGTCGACCAGGTTGATCCAGCCGATGAAGTTCAACCCCCTCGATTCGGAGCCATAGTAGAGCCTCGCACCGGTCGGCGCGCCGTTCGCGGTCGTCTGCTGGTACGGCAACCCGGTGAAGTCCCGATAGTAGGCGCTGATGTCGGCATACAGCAGATCGTTCTCGAACTTGAAGCCGACTTCATAGTTGCGCACGACCTGAATCGGGTCGAACCTGCCGCCCTGATCGTGGCTGGTACGAATACCGTTGTCGAAGTCGAGGAAATGGCCGCCGCGGTTGACGCGGACATAGCTGGCCATGGAGTCGGTGAAGCTGTAGTTCGCGCCTACGGTCCACGACGTGAAGTTTGCGTCGTAGTCCGCGATCTGTATCGTGCCGTCGCAGGCCGGCACGGAATTGTTGTAGTCCGTCAGCGGATCGTTATCCAGCGGGATGTTGGTCAGGTGGCACAGGCGACTGGTCGCCTCCTGATTCTCATAGCGCACGGACGCGTCGAGCAGCCACTTGTCGACGCGCCACGAGTCGGACAAGTACAGCGCCTTGTTGAACGCGTGGCCGGTGTGCGCGATCGGGAAACCGCCGTTGTCCAGGAAGCCCTGCTCGTCCGTCTTCTGATGCAGCAGACCGTCGGTGCCGATGTAGCTCACGGTGATCGGGCGCGCGTTCGGCTCGTTGGTCATCATCATCTGATTGCCGAGGCCCCACTTGTCGTCCATGGTGTAGTAGACGGTGTACAGGCCGACCGTCAGCGTGTTGCCGTCGAACACTTCCTTGCTCAAGCGCAGATCGTTGTTGAATTGCTCGAGATCCTTGCGAATCGACCACCAGCCTTGATGAATCACCTGCTGGGTCGCCGGCACGATAGTGCCGTCGCGGAAGCGCGCCGTCGCTGAGTTCAGCGGCAGCCCCAGGCCCCCAAGATTGGTCGGAATCGTGTACAGCTCGTCGTTCAACAGCGCGGGATTGCTGCCGGAGAACAGCGCGTTGGTGTCGACGTCGCCGCTGTTGAACAGGAACTTGTCGCTGATCGCCCAGCCGTTGTCGAACTCGTAATCGTAGTTCGCGCCCAGGAAGATCATCTGCGCGCCGCGACCGTTGGCGAGATCCGCAGTGGTCGGGCCACCCGGGAAGCCGTCGAGCCGCACGTGCCGCAAGGCTTCGCTGTTGTACGTCGAATCGAGCGGATCGAAGCCCGGGAACGCATGGAACTGATCCGTGCCGGTCTGCACGACCGGAATCGGCGTGATGAACTGGTTCTTGTCGTCGAGATAGCGCGCATACAGGATGAGATCGCCCTTGTCGGACTCGCGCTTCAGCGTCGCAGTGAGCTGGCCGCCTTCGTCCGCATTGAACTGCGGATCGCGCACGCCGTCGGAAACACGATAGAAGCCGCCGACGCTGCCATACCAGCCTTCGCTGATCTTGAAGCCGTAGAACCCGTCGAGACGATAGAGCCCCTCATCGCCGTAAGTGAGCCCGAGATCCCCGGACGGCTCCTCCGAGCCCGTCTTCAGCAGGTAGTTGGCCGTCGCACCGATCTGCGCGCCGGCGAACACCACGGACGGACCTCCTTGCAGGATCTCGACCGAGCGAATGGTGTCGTCGAGACGAAAGATGCTCGAGGTCTCGAAGAACGACAGCGTCGGCATGCCGTACAGCGGCGAGCCCATCAGCTGTGTCGTGAAGTACGGCGCATCGCCGCCGCCGGGGAAGCCGGCGATCTCGATGTTCGCGCCGGTCTGACCGCCGCTCGATTCCGGCCACATGCCCGGCGAGATCTTCAGCAGATCGGCCGTGCTCTTCGGATTCGAGTTGCGGATCTCTTCCTCGTTCGCGGTGACGATGTTGTAGCTGGCCTCGAGCTTCTTGACGCCTCCTGAAATCGCGCTGCCGGTGACCACGACTGTTTCGAGATTGCTGCCCGCATCTCGCGGCGGTGGCTGTTCGGGCTGTTGCGCTTGAACTAATGATGGCGTGGAGATCGCCGCGACGATCGCTGCAGCGATACGCAAATTCGTACTCATGATGTCCCCCAACACTTCGCAAGACTGCGGTATCAGTCCTGCAAATGAGCATGACAGCGCTATTGCACGGGGAAAATAGGAACGAATTACAACCTGTCAGAAATCGCCTGAGAAAATTCTGCGACAGTCCCTCAACGTTGCCGTAGTTGCTCTTCAGATTACAGCGCGGTGTCGAAAGCCACGAGGGATCGGGCTCGACGTTCTGGTTCACTGCCGGCTTCGAGCTACGGGCCGCGGAAGACGAGCGAGCGCAGCCCGTGCCAATGGACAGTGCCGAGCTACAACGACGCAGCGAACGACGCATCTTGCTGGTGGAAGACAAAGCGGTGAACGAGAAAGTCGCCACGCGCTTTCTGCAGAAGCTCGGCTACCTGGTCGACGTGGCTCGCAACGGTCGCGAAGCTGTCGATGCGTGGGCTTGCGGCTACTACGACCTGATCCTGATGGACTGCCAGATGCCAGTGCTCGACGGCTACGCAGCGACGCGCGAGATCCGCTCGCGCGAGCCGCCTGCACGACGCATCCCCATCGTCGCGTTGACCGCGAACGCGATGAAGGATGACGACCTCAAGTGCAAGGCGGCAGGCATGGACGATCACCTCAGCAAGCCGCTCGATCGCGAGCGGCTCGAAAAGTGTCTTCACCGCTGGCTGCTCGCCGCCTCGTAGTCCTGTGTCAACGCATTGACAGTGCCGATCCGACTGTCTGGCAAGAATACCTCCACGCTCACTGTGGAGGATCCAACATGACGAAGAACTCGGGCAACGATCGCGACTACACCCTGGCGACCGCGGCATTCACCGTGATCGCGCTCACGGGCGGCATTTTCGGCGCGTTCATGCTCGGCATCGCTGCGTTCACGCTCATCATCTGAGCCATACGTGCAACGAAAACGTCCGAATGTGGCCAGTCTCCGGCAAGGGGGCGGGTTAGCATGACCGCCCTATGAAGCGCGCAACACTCGTCCTGGTGGTCTTGATCGCTGGCTCAGCCAATGGTGCGGATCCGGTTCCGTATCCCGATAATTTTCGCAGCTGGTCGCACGTCAAGAGTGGCGTGATCGGCCCGCAGCACAAGAACTTCGCGAGCCTGGGCGGCCTGCACCACGTATATGCCAACAAGGAAGCGCTGGCCGGCTATCGCACGCGGCAGTTTCCGGAACAGTCGGTCATCGTCTTCGAGTGGCTGGAGTGGAGCGAGAAGGATGGCGCCTTCCTCGAAGGCCCGCGGCGACAGGTCGACGTGATGATGAAGGACTCGCAGCGCTTCGCCTCGACCGGCGGCTGGGGATTTCAGCGCTTCGTGAAGGACACGAAAGAGCTGGCGTCAGCGCCCACGCCGCAGGTGTGCTTCGCCTGTCACAACCAGCTCAAAGAAGACGGGCTGGTGCTCAGCAAGTACCGCGAGTGATCACTTCGTCTTGACCGGCGTGAACAGCAGATCCTGATAGTCGTAGCTGAAGTCGGCAAGCGGCGAAACCGGCTTCATCGTGATCCGCTCGACCTTCCCTTCCGCGTCCAATGCGAACGTCACATAGGCCGGCTCGATCGTCTTGTCGTCGAGACGCGTGACGAACGTGTCGTACTGCCAGTGCTCGAGAGTCCCGGCCATGCGCGGAGTGGGCTTGAAGTCGATCGTCAGCGCGCCCTTGCGCACGCCCACCTCGATGTTGCCGTACCACGGATCGGCATACGTCCCGGCGTAACGTTCGAGCGGCAGTGACGGTCCGACCTTCGCCGGCTTGGCTGCCGGCGCATCGAGAGCCTTGAGCGCCCCGGCGAGCCGCTCTTGCTTGAACGCGGAGTACTTTTCCGGCCAGTCGTTGCGCGTGAAGCCGAGATAGTGATCCAGCAGCTCGTACATCAGGCCGAGCGCGATCTCGCCGTCTTCGCTGTTGATCTCGATTGCGAAGCCGATGTTCTTCGACGGGATCAGCGTGACCACGCTCTGGAATCCGAGCACCGCACCGCCGTGCGTGATGATCTTGACGCCGCGATAGTCCCGAACGCCCCAGCCGAGCGCATAAGCCTGGAACATCGGCTCGGCGAGCTTGAGCGCTTCCGGCAGCGGCCCGGTCGGTTGCAGCACTTCGGGCTTCCACATCGTTGCGTGTGCAGCCTCGCTGAACAACCGCTCGCCGTTCGGCAGCTTGCCGCGTGCCAGTTGTAGCGCGAGCCATTTGCTCATGTCGTTCGCGCTGATCGCGAGACCTCCCGCCGGCGCAGCCGCGCGCCCCAGCTCGTCGCGCTCATCGAGCATTTGCAATGCACCGGTGCCACGCACCCGGCCGGGCCGCGCATGCGGGTACGCACGATTGACGGTCGCGAAGCGGCCATCGCTGTCGCTCGTGGACTTGGTCATCCCCGCCGGCGCCAGCACGTGCTCGCGCACGTAGTTTTCCCAAGTCTGGCCGCTGACCGCTTCGATCAGCTGACCTGCGACCATGTAGAGCACGTTGTCATACGCGTACGCGCTGCGAAAGCTGGTGGCCGGCTTGATGAAGCGCAGCCGCCTGACTGCCTCGGCGCGCGAATAGCTGCCCCGGGGCACCATCAGCAAATCGCCCGCGCCCAGACCGAGACCGCTGCGATGGACGAGCAGATCGCGAATCGTCATCTCGCGCGTGACCCACGGGTCGTACATCTGAAAGCCGGGCAGGCGATCGGTGACCTTGTCGTCCCAAGTGAGCTTGCCCGCGTCGACCAAGGTCGCCAGCGCTGCGACCGTGAATGCCTTGCCGGTCGAGCCGGTCGGGAAAATCGTGTCGGCATCGACGCGCTCCGGCGCGCCCAGCTTGCTGACGCCATAGCCGCGCGCGAGCGTCGCCTCGCCATTCTCGACGATCGCAATGGCCATGCCGGGAACGCCGATCTTCGCGCGCAGGCTTTCGACGCGCGCATCGAAATCTGCCGGTGGCGCAGCTGCCAACGGGAATGAGAGGGCAGCGAGAACCAGCGCAAAGATGAGCCTCATGCGATCTCCAGACAGTGGTCGACCAATCGCTCGAATTCAGCGCCGCCGCGGATCGGATCCGCGACCGGCAGCTGCAACCTGCGGCTCTCCGCCGCAATCACCGCGCGTGCTTCGCTCTCCGAGAGCTGCGAAGTATTCAGACTCACGCCGCCGCAGCGAATCGCCGGGTTGGTGCGCTTGCCCAGCAGCAGGTTGAGCCGGATGGTCTCTTCGACGCTCGGCAGCTCGAACCCCGCGTGGCCGAGCATGTGCGTGCGACCCGGTTGATGGCACACGACGATGACGTCGGGCTGACTGCCGTGTAACAGGCCGAGCGACACGCCCGCGTACGCCGGATGAAAAATCGATCCCTGCCCTTCGATCACGTCCCAGTGATCCGGCGCGGCGGCCGGCGAGAGCAGCTCGGCTGCACCCGCTTCGAAGTCGCAGACCACAGCATCCATCGGAATGCCGTTGCCGGCGATCATGATTCCCGTCTGGCCGGTGGCACGAAAATCGCTATCGATGCCGCGCTGTTTGAACGCACGCGCAATCGCGAGCGCGGTGTATTTCTTGCCGAGCGCGCAATCCGTTCCGACCGCGAGCAAACGCTTGCCGCTGCGTTTGCGTCCACTCGCAATCGGAATGTCGCGCGGCGGTGTACGCACGTCGATGAGACGGCGGTGATGACGTTCCGCCGCAGCTGCAAGCGCTGGCGTGTTGGCGAGCCGCGCGTGCATGCCGCTGACCAGATCGAGCCCGGCTGCCAACGCTTCGATCAGCGCTGGCACCCAACTATCGATGATTTTCCCGCCGACGTTCGCGACGCCGATCACCATCGACTGCGCGCCGCACGCCCTCGCCTCCTCTGGTGTCAGCCGCGGCAAGCCGACGCTGATTGCATTCGCGAACGACAGCTCGCCAACGCAATGCTCCCGCGCCCAGTCGCGGAGACCGAACGCCGTTTTGGCGTAGCCGGCCTCCGTGACGTCGCCCAGGAACAGCAGGTACGGCCGCGGCAGATCCAGACGGGCGAGATCCGTCGCTGGCGGGATGAGCGTCATCCCGCTTCCTCAAAAATTGAACCCGACCGTCAACCCGAAAGTGCGCGGCCGGATCACGCCCGTCGGCAGCGCGCCGGCCGGCACACCACCGAGCCCACCGGTCGAGGTCTTGCCGTCGCTGTCCGTCAGATTCTTGCCGTACAGCTCGATCGTGTAGTGGCCGAAATCGATGCCCGCCTGCAGATCGACAACCTCGTACGCCTCGACCTTCCGCTGCCGGCCGTTGGCCGTGCGGAACGCCAGGTCATACGACGCCGTCTGATACGACAGGTACCGCACCGAGCCGCCGACGTACGCCATCGCCTGCGAGCCCACCGACCACTCGTAGTTCGTGTTGAGACTCGCGCTCCATTCCGGCGTGAACGGCAATGCGTCGCCCTTCTTGCCGCCGGACAGAGCCGGTGTGTCGTCTTTCAGATGCGTGTCGGTGAGGCTGCCGTTCAACGACACGTTGAAGCCCTCAGTCAGATAGGCGCTGCCCGTGAATTCGAAGCCGTAGCTCGCAGCATCGCCGCCGTTGACGTTGACGCCGAAATTGTTGACGCGCGCGAACAGCTGAATGTCTTCCCAATCGATGTGGAACAGCGCGAGGTCGAGGCTGTAGGCACGATCGGCGGATTCGACCTTGAGCCCGGCCTCGTAGCTGGTGATCTCATCGGAGTCGTAGATGCGCGGCACGGTGGGCGGCGCGAGCGGCGGCACCACGTTCGGTCCGCCCGGGCGGAAACCCGTGGCGACGCGGATGTAGAGCGCCTTGTGCTCGTCGAGCTTCCACTTCGGCGCAACCGAATACGTGAACACGTCCTCGTCGGAGGCCGCCGTGAGCGTCGTCGGTGGGAGGCCGCCAGCCAGCGCTCCGCCCGAGACCTGCGTCGCGTCCTGATCGTTCGTGCTGTAACGGCCGCCCAGCGTCAGGTCGAAGCTATCGCCGAAATGAATCGTGCCGCTGAAGAAGCCCGCGATCTCTTCGTAATTCGAATGCAGGGTCGCATCGCCGAGCACGCCGAGCGGCAGCGGAGTCAGCGTCCCGGGCTGCACTGCCTCGATGTGCTGAATGATGTCGCCCTTTTCCTTGGTGTAGTAGGCGCCGAGCAGCCACTCGAATCGATCGTTCGAAGGCGACGCCAGGCGCAGCTCCTGCGTGGCTTTGTCGTACTTGGTCGTCTGCTCCTGCAGCAGCTCGTGCGGCGGAAAGCCGAACACTGCAATGAGCAGCGGACTGAACTGCGTCGTCAGGTCGGAGCGGAAGGGCTCCTCGAGCTCGTTGAAGCTGCTGGCGGAGGTGAGCGTGGCGAAGCCGAGATCGAAGTCCAGCGTGGCGTTGTACACGCGGTAGTCGAAGTCGGTGAACTCCGGCACGAACTGCGACTGCGTCGGCCCGCCGTACAGCGTCTCGAGTGTATTCGCATTGCTCTCGATGTCGCCGCCCGCGTCGTTGCGGATGTTCTGAATGACCGCGCTCACGCGCGCCGAGAAGGTATCGCTCGGCGCATACAGCGCGGCCAGGCGGCCACCGTAGCTCTTGGACGAGTTGATGTCCTCTTCGCGATCCGAGCCGGCCGTGCCGATCGAGTCGATGAAGCCACCCTGGTCACGGTAGTAGCCGGTAGCGCGCAACGCGAACGAGTCGGAGAGCGGCACATTGAGCATGCCGGTGCCCGAATAGCCCATCTCGCCGTCCGACACGTTCTCCGCGCCGAAGCGCACGCGCGCCTCCGTCTTGTCGGTCGAAGGCGGATTCGGCGCGAACTTGAGCACGCCGCCGAGCGAGCTGGCGCCGTACAACGTGCCCTGCGGTCCGCGCAGAACCTCGATGCGCTGCATGTCGAAGGGATCGATGTCGGCCGCGAGAATCGCACCGTTGACGAGGCCGCTGCTGGAGCCGAACGGCGTTTCGTCTACGTACACCGCGACCGTCGAAGCGACACCGCCGGTATTGACGCCACGCATGACGAGACGTCCCTGGCCGGGTGTGGTCTGGCTGAGTTGCAGGCCGGGGACCAGCTTCAGGTAGTCCTGGAAAGTCGAAGCGTGCTGGCGTTCGAGCACGGCGCCATCGACGACGCTCACCGACTGCGGCACGTCGATCAGCGCTTCCGCGCGTTTCTGCGCCGTCACGATGACCTCTTCGATGTTCTGGCCCTCGGCCGCGAGCACGTTGGTCGTCCCTAGCAGCAGCAACGCGCCGGCGGAGCCGACGCGCAAGAGTTTGCTCATATCGCTCATCGTGACTCTCCCCCTTCGTTTGAATTGGATCGCGGCGCCAGCGACTCTCCGCCGGGGCAAATATTATCCTTTCAGGCGATGGTAATCCTATTTAGAGAATCGTCAACCTGAACACGACCGTTTATCCGCACATTTGCGCCATGCAGATGCGCTGTAGGTCGGCCGCTCCAGCGCATCCTGGCGCCCGCGGCATTGGCGCATCCCTGCGCAGCAGGCTTCAGCCCGACTCCGGATCCGGGTGAAAGCTGAACCTGCTTAACGCAGGTGAACCGACCGCTGGAATGCCGCCGGCGTCCGCCCGTAGGCCTGGCGAAACGCTGCGGTGAAGTGGCTGTGGCTGGAAAATCCGAGGTCCAGGCTCAGGCGGGTGAGGTCGTCGTAACGGCCCAGCAGGTCGAGGGCAGCGGCCAGGCGCAGCCGCATTTGATAGCGGTACAGCGGCAGACCTTCGACCTGCCGAAACACCTGCGTGAGATACACGGGCGAGACGCCCACTGCTGCCCCGATTTCGCTCAACGTCCAGCGACGCATCGGGTCCGAAGACAGCAGCAATTTCGCACGATCGACCAGCTTTTGCCGCCCGACGCTGGCACTCGCGGCGTGCGAGGTCCGCTCGCCGAGCGCGCGCCGAACGAGGGTCAGCGTCAATGTCTCCGCCTCGAGCGGTTCGGCTACCTGGCGATCTAGGCTGTAGCGCAAGGTCGCGACCAGCGCTTGCGCACGCGCATCGATGCGTAGCCGCTGATGGCGGAATGCCAGCCCGGCGCGGTCGTTGACGTGCTGCCGGGGTGCGAGTTCGTCGAGCCACTGATCGGCGACGCCGACGGAAAGACACGCATCGCCGCCTTCGACCGGATGACTGATGCGGTACTCCTCGCCCTGGTTGAAGAACAACACCTGGTTGCTCTCTGCCACGGACTCGTTACGGCCGACGTGCCGAACGTAGACGCCGCGATACGGGAACACCAGGTACGTCGTCGCGGCGCACTCCACCGCGCTGGCGTGCCGACAGCCGCCGCTGCACACGATGTCACGCACGTTCGTGATCGCGGTGTCCAGGTGCAGTTTGACGGCCAGCTCGGTCATGAGTTGAAGACGATTATTACCAACTCAGACCGACAAGTCGCTAAAGAGTTTGATAGCGACTGGCACCCCGGCTCAGGCCTGCTATGCCCACCCAAAGGCACCTCAGGAGAGCCTCGGCCATGGTCGATTCGATTTCGTACAAACAGTTGCTGGCGACGCTCGTCACCGCTGCGATGGGCTTGGTCGGCGGCGGCGCGGTGCGCGCGTCGGACCATCTGGATACACCCACTGTGGCGATGAATCCGCGCGCCGATATCGGCGATCTGTATGCGTGGACGTCGCCGGACGGCAAGCAATTGAATCTCGTGATGACTGTCGTGGCCCAGTCGTTCTCGGACAAAGTCGAGTACCGGTTCCACATCGACAGCGGCAAGCGTTTGGGCGCGACGACGGGGACGACAGTGATCGTCTGTTACTTCAATGCCGATCAGTGGGCGGAGTGTCTCGCGGACAACGGAGCGCCGCTACGCGTGTTCGCAGGCAAGCGGGACGATCCGTTCTTCAACAACGTGAAGGGAACGCGCGCAGCGTATCAGCGTGCCGCTGCGGCAGTACGGAACGGAGCCGCGCCGGATGCGGTCGGCTGTCCGAGCTTCGATGCGCAGACGACGCAGGCAATTCTCTCCGAGTGGCGGCACACGGATGGCAGCGCCGCCAGCGACTTCCTCGAGGGATGGACGCCGGCGTCGCTGGTGGTATCCATCGAGGTCGATTCCGTTGCGAAGCAGGGTCCGTTGCTGGGCATCTGGGCAACGACGTCTTCTCAGTTCGGACAGCTGGACCGCGTCGGCCGTCCGCTCACCGGCAATGCGCTGCTCGGCACGCTTGCGACTGCCACAGTCAGCGAAAAGTTGAAAGAGGAATACAACGCGGCAACGCCCGCCACCGCCGCGCGCTTCGTGCCGGAGATCGAGAAGAACCTCG
>Ga0075421_100000478_pt1 | contig 42007 bp, 45 predicted proteins | sample SoiMetdeltSBSDD5_FD_75292 | JGI IMG/M metagenome (GOLD analysis project Ga0075421, IMG submission 75292) | Bulk soil microbial communities from a Populus tree surrounding site in Tennessee, USA - Soil MetaG P. deltoides SBSDD5 | ecosystem: Environmental > Terrestrial > Soil > Tree plantation... | reverse complement strand
CGGCCGACATCCAAGGTCTCGTCAACGGCACCGTCCAGGACGCCCAGGACCGGGTGGCCGACGCCCTGGACATCGCCCGCGGCTCGATCGACCGGGCGCTCGGCCGGGGCTCGAGGGACGACCGCATCCCTGACATGCCCTCCCGCCACCGCGAGCACCACCACGCCCGGCCGGGTCGGCCGTCGAAGTCGTCCTCCCGTTCGGGGTCGCGCGCCGAATCGCCGCCGTCCGCCCAATCCGCTCCTTCGGCCCCATCGGCTCCTTCGGCCCAATCGGCTCCGTCGGCGGCCCCGGCTCCGTCGGCGGCCAGCAGCAACGGATCGTCACCCCGGCGCATCCCGTCGGGGACGCTGACGATCCTGGTGTCGGACATCGACGGGTCGACCCAGCTCGCCGAACAGCTCGGCGACCAGAGCTGGCTGCAGGTGCTCCAGGCTCACAACGCCATCGTCCGCAGCCACGTCGACGACCACGGCGGCACCGAGGTGAAGTCCGTGGGCGACGGGTTCCTCGTGGTGTTCCCCAGCGCCCGGCAGGCGGTGCTGTCCGCCATCGCCATCCAGCAGGGCATGGAGCGCTATCGCATTGACCATCCCGAGGTGCCGGTCACCGTGCGCCTCGGCCTGCACACCGGCGAGGTCGTCGCCACCGAGGACGACATCTTCGGGCAGAACGTGGTGGTCGCCACCCGCCTGGCCGGCGTCGCCGGAGCCGGCGAGATCGTGGTGTCGGGCCTGACCCACGACCTCACCGCCTCGGCCAGCGACCTGGGCTTCGACGAAGGCACCGACGTCGAGCTGAAGGGCCTCTCTCAGCCCTGCCGGGTCCACCGGGTCAAGGTTTGATTGTCGTCTCGAGGAGCTCGACCCGGCCCTCGCCGCCCTCCACCTTCTCCTCCAGGATCACGCCGATCCCGGGGGCGTAGGTCTTCTGCTCGACGACGTCGGGCTCGAGCGGGTTCCACTCCTTGACCACGATCAGGTCCTTGTACGTGCCGGCCTCGACCGTCTCCGGGCCGGCGCCGGCCTTCATGACCTCGGCGACGTCCTCGGCCTCACCCTTGTAGTACTCCTGCCGGTAGGACTTGCCGACCGTCGGGTCGGCCGGCATGGCGATGCCCGGATAGGCGCCGTCGACCCCGGCCTCCCACGAACCGCTGGTGGAGTGGGCCTTTCCGTTCTCGTATTCGGTGCTGTCCTCACCGAGGTACCAGACGTTGCCCTCCTTGTCCTGGGCGTACCAGTCGTAGGTGTCCTCGATCAGCGTCCCCTCCTCGTCCTTCACGGTGTCGCGGACGACGGTCGCCTGGATCCCGAGGATCTCCTTGTGCTGGTCGGTGACCACCACCTCGATGCGCTCGACCTCCCCGTCGTCGGTTCCCTCGAAGCTCCACCGGCTGCCGGGCTTCAGGGGCCAGTAGGGGTTGTCGACCGTGGCCACGAAGTCGGCCGGGTCGAGTTGGGGCTTGTAGCTGGCAGCGTCACCGGGATCGATGACGGAGCTGGGCGGACTGGTGTCCTTCGCCCCCCCGTCGCCCGAGGTGCTGCTGTCGTCGTCTCCGCCGCACGCCGCGGCCGTGGCCAAGAGCCCGGCCAGGACGATGGCGGTGGTGCGTGTCACATCCATACGATTGACCATCCCCCGCTGAGCTGAACCCCAGCTGAGCAGGCCTGAACGCCCGCTGACACGCCCTGACCGGGCGCTGACCGTTCAGCCGGGTTTCAGCCCCCGTGCACGAACGTCGTGGTCATGGGCCAGGATGGCTACCGATGAAGGTCCTGCTCGTCGAAGACGACAAGAAGATCGCCACGACGGTCAAGCGCGGCCTGGAGGCCGAGGGCTTCACCGTCGAGGTGGCCTTCGACGGCATCGACGGGCTGTGGCGGGCCTCCGAGGGCGGCTACGACGCCATCGTCCTGGACCTCATGCTCCCCGGCCGCAACGGGTTCCAGGTCTGCGCCGCGCTGCGGGAGGCCAACAACTGGGCGCCCATCCTGGTGCTGACCGCCAAGGACGGCGACCTCGACGAGACCGAAGCCCTCGACACCGGCGCCGACGACTACCTGACCAAGCCGTTCTCGTTCCCGGTGCTGGTGGCCCGCCTGCGGGCGCTGCTGCGCCGGGCCGGCGGGCGGGAGCCGGCGCCGCTCGAGGTCGGCGACCTGCGCATCGACCCCGCGGCCCACCGGGTCTGGCGGGGTGACACGCCGATCGTGCTGACCGCGCGGGAGTTCGCCGTGCTGGAGTTCCTGGTGCGGCGGGCGGGCCAGGCGGTGTCGAAGACCGAGATCCTGGACGGGGTGTGGGACTTCGACTTCGACGGCGACCCGAACATCGTCGAGGTCTACATCCGCCGCATCCGCGCCAAGATCGACGAGCCGTTCGGGCGCACGACCATCGAGACCCTCCGCCGCGTCGGCTACCGCCTCGACCCCACCGGCGGCGTCGATCCGCAGGAGTAGCCGGAGCAGTGGTGAAGCTCGACCGGAGCCGGCTCCGGAGCATCGTCGGCACCGTCCGCTTCCGGATCACGGCCCTCGCCACCGTGCTGGTGGCGCTGGTGCTGACGCTGACCGGTTTCGTGCTGGTCACCGCCCAGCGCCACGTCCTGACCCAGGGCGTCGACAGCACGCTGCGCCAGCGGGTCGACGCCATCATCGACCTCGGCCCCGACGGCTGGGCCGACCGCCGCTGGGGCGCCCCCAACGACGAGGACAACGTCACCCAGGTGCTCGACGAGGACGGCGACGTCGTCACCCAGAGCGCCAACATGCCCGACGACTACGGGGCGCTGCTCAGCCCGCCGACCGGGTTCGGCGACTCCTACCGCGAGCGCCACGTCCCGATCGACGACGACGAGTACCGGCTGCTGTCCCGCCGCGCCCGGCTCGAGGGCGACGTCTACATCATCCACGTGGGCACCGACATCGACGAGATCCACGAGGGCGCCGAGGTGCTCGGTCACCTGCTGCTCGGGATGATCCCGTTCGTGACCGTCCTGCTCGCCGCGCTGGTGTGGATCCTGACCGGACGGACGCTGCGACCGGTCGAGGCCATCCGCAGCGGGGTGGCGGCGATGGGCGGCAGCGACCTCGACCACCGGGTGCCGGTGCCGCCCGGCGACGACGAGATCGCGCGGCTCGCCCGGACGATGAACGCCATGCTCGACCGCGTCGAGGAGGCCCAGCGGCGCCAGCAGCGCTTCGTGTCCGATGCCTCCCACGAACTGCGCACACCGCTGACCCGGATCCGCTCGGAGCTGGAGGTCGACCTCGCCCACCCCGAGCAGACCGACCTGGTGGCGGCGCAGCGGCGGGTGCTGGGCGACACGATCGAGATGCAGGGGCTGGTCGACGACCTGCTGCACCTGGCCCGCGCCGACGCCGGCGCCCTGCGGGGCGTCATGGAGCCGGTCGACGTCGACGACCTGGTGCTGCGGGAGGCCCGGCGCCTGCGGGAGCGGGGCCAGGTGACCGTCGACGTCAGCGGAGTATCGGCCGCCCAGACTGTCGGCGACGCCGCCGACCTGGGCCGCATGGTCCGCAACCTGGCCGACAACGCCGAGCACCACGCCCACGGGACCGTCAGGTTCACGCTGGCGGAGCAGGACGGCTCGCTGGAGCTGGAGGTGCTCGACGACGGGCCGGGGATCGCCGCCGCCGATCGGGAGCGGATCTTCGAGCGCTTCACCCGGCTCGACGACGCCCGGGCCCGGGATTCCGGAGGCGTCGGCCTGGGCCTGGCGATCGTGCGGGAGATCGTGGCCCGCCACAACGGCACCGTCGCGGCGGCCGACCCGCCCGCGGGGAGCGGCCCCGGCGCCCGCCTGGTGGTGCGCTTGCCCGTGGCTCCCGAGCCGTCGGCCTGACGCTACGGTTCGGCGATGGCCGACCTCACCATCCTCCACAACCAGAAGTGCTCGACGTCCCGCAACGCGATGGACGAGATCGCCGCCTACGGGGTCGACGCCGAGGTGGTCGAGTACATCAAGACGCCGCTCGACCGGGCCGCCCTGGAGGACCTGATCGACAAGCTCGAGGACCCTGTCGCCGACCTGGTCCGCAAGGACCCCTTCTTCGACAGCCTCGACCTGAAGGCCGCGGACTACACGACCCGCGAAGCCGTGATCGAGCTCCTCCTGGAACACCCCCGCCTGATGCAACGCCCGGTGTTGGTGAAGGGCAACCGCGCCATCATCGGCCGCCCCAAGGACCGAGTCCCGAGGTTCTTGGAGTCGTGAACCCGGAGTCGTGAACCCGGGGCTCAGTCGCCTTCGGTCGTGGTGGTGGAGGTCGGCGGGCTGACGCTCTCGAGGTCCTCGAGCTTGCGGCGGCCGGGATCACGGAAGCAGGAGTCCTTCACAGCTTCCTCGTCGGTGCTGAGGAACTGGATGTCGAGGGCCTCGTACTCCTTGGAGGGATGGTCGGGATCCTCGGCGTTGGCGTAGTCCTCCAGCCGCCGGCGCAGGGTGCGCTGGGCGCGCTCGGTCGTCTTCCCGGGCGTCCCCTTGACGACCTCGACCGCGGTGACCGGCAGCCCGAACTGGTCGGCCAGCTGGTCGCGCACGTGGTCGAGGAACTCGTCGCTCTGGAACTTCGCCAGCTCCTTGGTCGGGCAGGCCGCCGCGGCGGCGGTCCACTCGACGGCCCGGGCCACGAACGTGACGAACTCGCCCTGGAAGATGTTGGGGGTGTCGTCCTGCTTGAAGGCGGCGTCGTTCTGGATCGAGTGCTCCAAGGTGGTGTTGCACACGAAGAGGTGGCCCATCTGGAAGCGGATCTGCTTGCTCGGCCCACCCTTGTCGGGGTCGACCGGGGTGAACGTGGTGATCAGCCCGTCGGAGCAGTAGTCGATCTTGATCTTGAGGGCGGCCGGCTCGTCGCGGTCCCGGGGGTCGGCGACGCTGGCGGTGCCGTTGGTCGACTGGAAGTCGCCGCCGATGATGTTCCCGGGCTTGTCCCAGTTCTGCTTGGCCTTCACCGAGACGGTGGCCTCGCCGTCGCCGATGTCGATGAGGAAGTCCTCCGACGCCGCGGTGGCCTCCTGGCCCTTGTAGGTGACGGTGCCGCGGGGAGCGGGGTCGCTCTCGCCGCCGGCGAACCAGTCGGGGAAGTCGATGAGGTTGGAGCGCAGGAACAGCAGGACCACCACGATGGCCCCGACGACGGTCAGCAGGCTGACGAACCGGCCGCCGATGCCGTCTCGTCGTCGCAGCCGCTCGCCGCTGCCCTCGCCATTGTCACGCCCGAACATGGCGGATTCATTCCCAGAAACGGGCCTCGACACCCGGAATTGCTGGGGCTACGCAGCGTAGGCGTGGTCAGAACGCCAGCATTTCAAGGGTTTTCGCAGCCGTAGGACTCGTACGGACGCTCTTCGCGCTCGGCCACGGCCCGACCGTTGGCCAGCTGGAACTCGCTGATCCCGCCCGGCTCCCACGGGGTGACGCTCCCCGCGGCGGTAGCCGCATCGCTCTTGGGCGTGACCGAGAACCGGGCCCGCACCTCCTCCAGCGGCAGCGGCGCCAGCTCGAACCAGTCGATCCGGAGGTAGTCGATGCTGTCGCTACCGGTCTCGTTGTCGCGGCACAGCGCGCCCCGCCGCATGGCGTCCGCCACCCGCACCGCCATCGATGCACCGACGGACAGGTGCCCGGGGCTCGACTCGAACAGCCCGGCGCCCGACCGCAGGTAGCCGGTCTCGAACAGCGACACCACCATCGCCAGCAACGAGAACGCCCGCATGTCGTCGTTGGCCCGAGCGATGAAGGCGAACACCTCCAGCTCGGAGTCGACCACCGTGCCGTAGTCGGCGAGGACGTGCACCCAGTCGTGCTGGGCGAGCAGCGGCGGTGCCGAGCCCGGCCGGCCCGGGAACTCGAACCCCCGCGCCAGGTACAGCTGCCACACCTGCTTGCCCAACGTGCCGTCGGGGAGGTCGGCGAGCGCCTCCCACTGGGCCGCCAGCTCCTCGTCGGCGACTGCTACGTCCCACGCCTTGGCCAGCCCCACCGACGTGTGGAGGGCCTCGGTGTCGGCGCTGTCCCAGTCGGCGGTGTAGCCGTTGCGGTCGAAGTCGGCGGCGGCCAGCCCCAGCGCCCCGGAGGCGAAGCGCCGGGCGACGTCCACCATGCCTTCCTCGATGCTCAGCTCCCGGGCCGCCGCGGCGACGCGGTCGGCGACCTCCGGCGGCAGCGGCCGCAGCACCAAGGCCGCCAGCAGCATCACCTGGACCCCTCGGGTCCGGAAGGCGGCGTTGCGGCGGGCCAGGACCTGGGCCAGCCGCTCCGGCGACGGCGGGTCGAGGTCGTCGAGGTCGACCTCGTGCCCGGTCATCGCCAGCCACAGCGCCTCCAGCAGCACTCGCTGCAGGTCGGTCAGCCCGGTGTCCGGGGCCGCCAGCGCGGCCACCGCCCGGGCTGTCGCCTCGGCCTCCGCAGCATCCGGTGGGACCAGCAGGACCTCGTCGTCAGTGGGCAACGGCACCGGCATAGGCGGCGCAGTGTAGGGGTGCCCGGTCACATCGAAACCACCCCCTCCGCCGTGTCGATCTCGGTATCGATCTCGGTATCGATCTCCGAGGCAAGCACCGGCTCGTCGACCCGGGGATCGGCCGGTGCGAGCGCAGCCCGCAACGACAACCCGACCCCGAGGGCCCCCAGGCCCGCAACAGCAGCCACAGCCGCCCACACCGGCGCGCCGCGGTCGATCCAACCGGCGGAGTGGAGCAACCCGACCACACCGAAGCTCAGGAACACGACCCCGCCGAACAGCGAGAGCGGGTCGACACGATGGTTAGACACGGTGCACCTCCACATGCCCGATGCCGACGTCGAGCACCAGCTCGAGCTCCGGCGGGTTCTTCGCTGACTTCCTCGGCGTGCACTTCGAGCCGTCGACCTGGCTCTGGTACTCCAGCCGAGTGGTCGTCGTGGTGCTCGCCGTCGACGTGGTCGTCGGATACCGGGGATCGCCGGGGAAGATCAGCTCCCCTGGCACTACGTCGTGGGTCGGGTAGCCAGGATCACCTGGCTGCAACGGCCGGGGCTCAGTCATCGGCGGCACCTCGGGCCCGATCACGATCTGCTGGCAGAGCTCCATCGGCTCGCCGACCCGCAGCTGCACGCCGCCCGGCCAGATGGGGCCCGAGTCGTCGGTGATCCAGTGGTCGCGCACCTCGACATCACCCAGGCCGACGTCGCCGTGGATGTCGAGGTGGACGTCCCGAGGCACGTCGATCTCGGCCCGACCGGCGGTGAGACCGACTCGTAGCGTCCGGTGGCTCCCGGCCGGGAAGGCGACACGACGGAGGTCGACGGTCAGGTTGCCATAGCCGTGCTCGATGCGCCGCGGGAAGGGATCGCCGCGGGCCACCACGCGCTCCTCGTCACCGTCGCCGGTGTAGCGGGGCACATCGGTGACCGCGAAGCCCAGCCAGAACGGCAGGAGGACGAGGCCGACCGGCAGGAGCACCCGAGCCCGTCCCCGCCACGCCGCGAGCACGAGGATCGCGCCCACGAGGAGCAGGCAGAGCGACACCGCGATCCCCGGCTTGACCGCTTCCCAGCCCTGGTCGACGCCGGCGATGATCCCGACCAGGAGCAACAACGCCGACAGCCCGAGCCAGCCGAGGTGGGACCGTGGCCGTGGCGGCCTGGGCTGGCGGGATGGCCGCCACGGCCACGAGGGCAGGGGTTCGCGAGCGAGCGGTGGGGCCGCACCAGCGCCGGATACGCCGGGCGGGGCGGCGCCCTCGGCCGGAGCGTCATCGCCCGCCGGGGATGCCTCGGACCTCGTGCTCCCCGCGGCGGCCCGGGTACGGCCGGTCAGCAAGAGAACGCCGACCACGAACAGCGCAGCACCCAAGCGCAGGCTGCTGTCACCGTCGGGCCCGAGCTCAGGAAGCAGGTAGGCGGCCCCGAGTCCCATTGCAGCCACGCCGACCGGCGCAGGCCACCCCTCGGGATCCCGCACGTCGGAGAGCAGGGACCGATGGGTCCGCTCGTCCCGGAGGAGCAGCCAGGCCAGGGCGTACAGGACCACCAGGACGGGGAAGAGGACGGCCCCCACCGCCAGGCCCATCCGCACCACGAACGGATCGACGTCGATGGCGTCGGCGAGCCCGCTGGCCACCCCGCCGAGGTAGCGATCGGCGCCGCGCTCCGGGAGCCAGGCGAAGCGGGGCGCCGGTGGAGAGGGCGGCGCAGTGTCCGCCTTCTCGCCCGCCGCAGACCGCCGTCTGGGCCGTAGCCACTTCAGGAATTCAGCCATGTTCGGCATCATCCGCCCGGGGAGGCCGCGTGAAAATCAGGGCAGTTCCCGCAGAGGCATCTCAGGGTTCACCCCGATGCCGGAGGCGGACCCCCTCTGAGACAATCGTTCCATGGCTCTCGTCGACACCCCCGAAGCGCACCGCCCGGCCCGCCGGGCGCGCCTCGATGGCGACGAGTCCTTGGTGCTGGGCGTGGCCGCTCGGCTGGCCCGCCAGCTCGATGTCGACCCTCTGGCTCTGCGAGCCGCCTTCGTCGTGCTGACCGTCGCCGGCGGCTGGGGCGCCATCCTCTACGCGGCCGCCTGGGCAACCCTCGTCTGGCGCCAACCCGATCCCCATCCGGCGACCACCACCACCGACGAGGGCCGCGACGGCCGTGCGGGCGTCGCCGTGGCCACCGTGGGGGTGCTGCTGGTGCTGCGCTCCCAGGCGGCCGGGTTCCAGGACCTGCTCGTCTGGCCCGCCGTGATAGTCGCCGCGGTGGTGGTCCTCGGTTGGCGCCACCTCAGCAGCGAGACGCCTCGCACCCAGCTCTACCGCCTGGCCGGTGGGCTTCTGCTGGTGGTCGGCGGCTTCGCGTACCTCGCCAGCGCCGACCTGCCCGTGCGGGCCATGCGCGACGGCGGCATCGCCCTCGCCGTCGTGGTCGCGGGGGTGGCGCTCGCGTTCGCCCCCTGGGTGGTGCAGCTGACGCGGTCGCTGGCCGAGGAGCGTCGGGAGCGCATCCGGGCCGACGAACGGGCCGAGGTGGCCACACACCTCCACGACTCGGTGCTGCAGACGCTGACCTTGCTGCAGAAGCGGTCCGACGACCCCATGCTCATGGCCGCGCTGGCTCGGCACCAGGAGCGGGAGCTGCGCCAGTGGCTGTACGGCAATCCCACCTCGCCCGCAGGCGGAACGTTCCGCCAAGCCGTCGAGACCATGGTCAGCCAGGTCGAAGACCAACACCTGGTCCACGTCGACAACGTCACCGTCGGCGACGGACCGATCGAGGACCAGATCGCCATGGTCCTCTCCGCTGCCCGTGAAGCGCTCGTCAACGCTGCCAAGTTCAGCGGCGAGCGCACACTGTCGCTCTACGCCGAGCTCCGCGACCACCATGTGGAGCTCTTCGTGCGCGACCGCGGGCGGGGCTTCAGGCTCGACGAGGTAGCTGACGACCGCAAGGGCATCAGCGACTCGATCGTGGCCAGGCTCGGTCGCCTCGGCGGCCAGGCCAACGTGCGCACCGCGCCAGGTGCCGGTACTGAAGTTCATCTTCGCCTGGAGCTCTCAGCATGAATCCCGTCCTGTCCGAACCCCGGCTCCGCGTGGTGGTCGTCGACGACCACCGGCTGTTCCGAGCCGGCGTCATCGCCGAACTGGGCGACGCCGTCGACGTCGTCGGCGAGGCCAACGACGTGCCGTCCGCGATCGCCGTCATCGAAGCGACCGCTCCCGACGTCGCGCTGCTCGACGTCCACCTCGTCGGCAGCAGTGGCCGCGAGGTCATCGACGCCCTGCGGGGCAGCAACCTGGCGGTCCGGTTCCTCGCCCTGTCCGTGTCCGACGCCCAGGAGGATGTCATCGACCTCGTCCGGGCGGGGGCCCGGGGCTACGTCACCAAGCACATCGACGGCGCAGACCTCATCGATGCCATCCGCCGTGTCGCCGCCGGCGACGCCGTGTTCTCCCCTCACCTCGCGGGCTTCGTGCTCGACGCGTTCACCACCGCTCCCGCCGAGTCGACTCCGGCCCGGCCGGGGCAACTGACCCCGCGCGAGCACCAGGTCATGCAGTACCTGGCCCGGGGCTACGCCTACAAGGAGATCGCCCAGACGCTGAAGATCTCGCTGAAGACGGTCGAGTCACATGCCTCGGCCGTCCTCCGCAAGCTGCAGCTCTCCAGCCGGCACCACATCACCCGCTGGGCGGCGGAGCACCGGCTCCTCTGAAACCCCCGGCTCAGATCGGCTCGAGGAGGACCAACGGGATGTCGCGGGTCGTGCGCTTCACGTACTCGTCGTACGGCGGCCAGACCTCGGTCGCCCGGGGCCACCACTCGGCCTTCTCGTCCTGCGAGGCGGTGCGGGCGCGCAGGTCGTAGACGTCCGCGCCGTCCTGCAGGGTCACCTCGGGGTTGGCGACCAGGTTCAGATACCACTTGGGATGGTCGGGCGCACCGCCCATCGACGCCACCACGGCGTAGGTGCCGTTGTGCTCGACGCGCATCAGCGCGGACTTGCGCAGCTTGCCGGTCGAACGGCCCCGCGTGGTGAGGATCACGCAGGGAGCGCCCTCCAGCAAGGTGCCCTCCGTACCGCCACTTTCCTCGTACTGACGGACCTGATCGGCGACCAGATCCCACGGGCTCGGCGCGTACTCACCTTCCAACGGCATGGCGACAGCCTGCCCGCTGTGGTGACGTTTGCAGCACCCGAGCCGACGGGTACGCGAGGTGTCACCGAACGCAGCCCGGGACCCTCGTCGCACCTCCGGTCCCAAAGCCAAGCACTTCGACCCGGATTCGACGCGCCCACGCGCGTGACTGCGGGGCGCTCTAGGCGGGCGCCAACAGCAGAAAGGGAATCCCCAATGAGCGAAGGCCAGAGCTTCTTCGACAAGGCCAAGGACATGGCCGGCGACATGAAGGACAAGGTCAGCGACATGCTTGATTCGGACTCGGATCAAGAGGACAAGGACAAGGTCGACGAGGCAAGGGACGCCGCCCGGGGCAGTGCCGACGACGTGACCGAGTCGATGCCGAGCAGCGACCTCGGCCCGAGCGACCTGCAATAGCCCTCGCTCACAGAACGACAGCGATCATGTCTGGTCTCGACGGCCGATGACATGACGTTGCCAACCTCGATCCACCTTCGGTCTCGACCACGAGGAAGAGATCGACAGGTGGATCGAGGACTTTTCTGACACACCGTCAGATCTCGCTAGGTTGGGGTGATGGGGATCATGGGTGAGGAGCGGATGTTGGTCCGGGGTGCGCTGGTGGCTGCCGGCGCCGGCGAGGTGTTCGAGACCCTCAACCCGGCGACCGAGGAGGTGCTGGGCGTCGTGGCCGACGGGGCACCGGCCGACATGGACGCCGCCATCGCCGCCGCTCGCCACGCCTTCGACACCACCGGCTGGGCCACCGACCACGCCTTCCGGGCCCGCTGCCTCCGCCAGCTCCAGGCCGCGCTGGAGCGCCACGCCGACGAGCTCCGGACGTTGACGATCGCCGAGGTGGGCGCGCCCCGCTTCCTCACCTCCGGGCCGCAGCTCGAGGCCCCGATCGCGGACCTCGGCTGGATCGCGAGCCTCCTCGAGTCCTACGAGTGGCGCCGCGACCTGGGCGAGGCAACGTCGTTCGGCATCACGAGCCGCCGCTGGGTCCTCAAGGAGGCGGTGGGGGTGGTCGGAGCGATCACGCCGTGGAACTTCCCGAACCAGATCAACCTGGCGAAGGTCGGCCCGGCCCTCGCCGCCGGCAACACCGTGGTGCTCAAGCCGGCGCCCGATACGCCGTGGTGCGCGACCGTCCTGGGCCGCATCGCCGCCGAGGAGACGGACCTCCCGCCGGGGGTGTTCAACGTGGTCACGTCGTCCGACCACCTGGTCGGCGCCATGCTGGCCAAGGACCCGCGGGTCGACCTGGTCAGCTTCACCGGCTCGACCGCCACCGGCCGGGCCGTCATGGCCGACGCGGCTTCCACGCTCACGAAGGTCTTCCTCGAGCTGGGCGGCAAGTCGGCGGCGCTGGTGCTCGACGACCACGACGACGTCGCCGGCGCAGCCGCGGCCACCGGCTTCGCGGCGTGCACCCACGCCGGCCAGGGCTGCGCCATCACGACCCGGCTGGTCCTACCCCGTCGCCGTTTCGACGAGGGGGTCGAAGCCGCGGCCGCGGCGATGGCAGCGATCGGTCTCGGCGACCCGGACGACGCCGGCACCGTCTGCGGGCCGGTGATCTCCGCTCGCCAGCGCGAGCGCATCGAGGAGCACCTGCGTGCCGCCGAGCAGGACGGCGCCCGCTTCGCCACCGGCGGCGGTCGACCGGCCGACCGGGACCGGGGCTTCTGGATCGAACCGACCCTGGTAGTGGGCGTCGACAACACCGCTCGCATCGCCCAGGAGGAGGTGTTCGGCCCGGTGCTGGTCGCCATCCCCCACGACGGCGACGACGACGCCGTACGCATCGCGAACGAGTCGCCCTACGGCCTGTCGGGCGCGGTGTGGGGCAGCCCCGAGCGGGCCTGGGACGCCGCCCGCCAGGTGCGCACCGGCACCCTCGCAGTCAACGGCGCGATCTGGTACGGCGGCGACGTCCCCTTCGGGGGCTACAAGCAGTCCGGCCTCGGCCGCGAGATGGGCGTCGAAGGCTTCGAGGAGTACCTCGAGACCAAGTCGGTCGCCGAGCCCGCCTAGGTCAGGCCGATGGCGGCTTTGGCCGCGGCCAGGGTGGGAGCGGCGACCTGGCGGGCCTTGTCGGCGCCCTCCCGGTACTTCTTCTCGACGTAGCCGGGGTCGGCGGCGAGCTCGGCGAAGCGGGTGCGCACCGGGTCGAGCACCGCGTTGACCGCCTCGACGACGTCCTTCTTCAGCGGCCCGTACTGCGAGTAGCGCTCGGCCAGCTCCTCGGGCGGGGTGCCGTCGGTGCAGGCCGACAGGATCTGCAGCAGGTTCGACACGCCGGGCTTCTCGACGATGTCGAAGCGCACCTCGTTGTCGCTGTCGGTCTCGGCCCGCATGACCTTGCGCTTCACCGCGGCGGCGTCGTCGAGCAGGTAGATGGTGCCGGCCTCGGACTTGAGGCTCTTGCCCATCTTCCCTGTCGGGTTCTGCAGGTCCATGAGGCGGGCACCGACGGGCGGCACCGTGGCCTCGGGGATGGTGAACGTCTCCCCGTAGTGGTGGTTGAACCGCTGGGCCACGGTGCGGGTGAGCTCGAGGTGCTGGCGCTGGTCCTCGCCGACGGGCACGTGGGTGGCGTGGTACAGGAGGATGTCGGCGGCCATCAGCGCCGGGTAGGTCAGCAGCCCGACCCGTACCGATGTCTTGCCCTCGCCCTTCTCCTTGAACTGCACCATGCGGTGCATCTCGCCGTAGGTGGCGGTGCACTCCATCAGCCAGCTCAGCTCGGCGTGCTCGGGCACGTGGCTCTGCACGAAGAGCGTGCACACGGTCGGGTCGAGGCCGACCGCCAGCAGCATGGTGGACAGCTCCTGGCTCCGGGCCCGCAGTTCGGCGGGGTCGTGCTCGACTGTCAACGCATGGAGGTCGACCACGGGGTAGAACGCGTCGGCCGTGTGCTGCTCCCGCTCCCAATGCTTGAACGCGCCCAGGTAGTTGCCCAGGTGGGCCTGGCCGGTCGGCTTGACGCCGGAGAGGATGCGGGGGCGGGTGGTCTCACTCATGACGGCCTCCATGGTGGCGCATCGGACCGGGTCGACGCGACATCAGTTACCGCCAAGTAGCCCGGATTTCGGCCATTGCGTGGCCTGATCCCTACTGTGTGCGCCATGCGTTCGCCGAAGGACTTCTTCCGCCCCTTGGCCGTCGGGGCGCCGGCCCCGTTGCGCGAGATCCCGTTCCGGCCGTCGAGGATGATCCACTTCTTCGACCCGAGCAACGAGAAGCTGGCCGCCCGGGTCCCGCAGATGGCGCAGCAGGTCGACATCCTGCTCGGCAACCTCGAGGACGCGATCCAGGCGTCCAACAAGGAAGCGGCCCGGGAAGGCCTGGTGAAGATCGGCCAGGAGAACGACTTCGGCGACACCCAGTTCTGGACCCGGGTGAACGCCCTGGACTCCCCCTGGGGTTTGGACGACCTGCTGCGGCTGGTGCCGGCGATCGGCCACAAGCTCGACGTGATCATGATCCCGAAGGTCGAGGGGCCCGAGGACATCCACTACGTCGACCGGCTGGTCGCCCAGCTGGAGGCCAAGGCCAAGCTCGACCGGCCGATCATGCTGCACGCCCTGCTGGAGACGGCCCGGGGAGTCGCCAACGTCGAGGAGATCTGCGCCGCCAGCCCCCGGATGCAGGGCCTGTCGCTCGGCCCGGCCGACCTGGCCGCCAACCGCCGCATGAAGACGACCCGGGTCGGGGGCGGCCACCCGGGCTATCTCGTCCGGGAGGACCCGCCGGGCGACGACATCGACGCCCCCCGGGCCATCTACCAGCAGGACCTGTGGCACTACACGCTGGCCCGGATGGTCGACGCGTGCGTGTCGAACGGGATCCTCCCGTTCTACGGGCCGTTCGGCGACATCAAGGACACAGTCGCCTGCGAGGACCAGTTCCGCAACGCGTTCCTGCTCGGCTGCGTCGGAGCGTGGAGCCTGCACCCGGTGCAGATCGAGATCGCCCGCCGGGTGTTCTCCCCACCGCCCGAGGACGTTGCCCACGCCCGCAAGGTCATCGCCGCCATGGGCGACGGGACCGGGGCGATCATGCTCGACGGGAAGATGGAGGACGACGCCTCGGTGAAGCAGTGCCACGTCATGGTCGAGCTGGCCGATGCCCTGGCCGCCCGGGACCCCGAGCTGGCCGCCGCCTACAAGGACATCGAGGGCTGACGGTGACCACCTCCGACGACGCGTTGCGGCCCCGCCGGTCGGTCCTCTACATGCCGGGCGCCAACGAGCGGGCACTGGAGAAGGCCACGACGCTGCCCGCCGACGCGCTGATCCTCGACCTCGAGGACGCCGTCGCCCCCGACGCCAAGGCCGAGGCCCGCGAGCGGGTGTGCGCCGCCGCCACCTCGGGGAGCTACGGCGCCCGGGAGGTCACCATCCGGGTCAACGGCATCGGCACGCTGTGGCACGACGATGACCTGCGCGCGGTCGCAGCTGCGGGGCCCGCCGCTGTGGTGGTGCCGAAGATCGACTCGGTCGACGCAGTCCACGCCATCGAGAAGGCCCTGGAAGCGGGCGGCGCCCCGGAGCACACCCGCATCTGGGGGATGCTGGAGACGCCGATCGCCATGCTCCACGCCGCCGAGATCGCGGCGTCGTCGGAGCGGCTGGCGGTGCTGGTCATGGGCACCAACGACCTGGCCAAGGAGCTGCAGGCTGCGCACGTCCCGGGGCGACAGCCGCTCCTGACCGGCCTCGGCCTGTGCCTCCTGGCGGCCCGCGCCACCGGCAAGGTCATCCTCGACGGCGTCTACAACGACATCAAGAACCCCGAGGGGTTCGAGGCCGAGTGCGTGCAGGGCCGCGACATGGGCTTCGACGGCAAGACGCTCATCCACCCGAGCCAGCTCGAGCCGTGCAACCGGGTGTTCGCCCCGGCGCCCGAGGACGTCGAGCGCTCCGAGCGGATCATCGCCGCGTTCGAGGAGGCCGAGGCCGAGGGGCGGGGCGTGGTGACCGTCGACGGACGGATGATCGAGAACCTGCACGTCGAGCAGGCCCGGCGAACGCTGGCGCTGGCGGCGGCGATCGAGGCGCTGGCTGCCGACTGATCCGCGGAAGGGTGGCGTGGTGCGCCCGGAAGGAGTCGACCCTTCACCCTCCCAGCAAAGGACTGGGAACTCTCGTTGAGCTACGGGCGCGGGCCGCGAACTTAGTCGGTCTCCGCAGGCCTGCGCGGAACGGTCAGGACAACTGCAGAGCACGCCCTCCGGGGGTGCATTGTGCTAAACGATGCGCCGCCGAATCGGCGAAGCTTCGGGTGGGGAGTGGGTCGTCAGGGTGATGATCGATGTCGAGTGAAGTTGCGTGCGCGTGGGCGCTGCCCACGTCCATCCGCCTTCGTACCGAGCGCCGCTACGGCGCTGCCGTCCTGCTCATCGCCGGGTTGATCAACCTGGCGTCGGCGCTGACGCACCCGGCCGGCACCCGGCTCGAGCTGCTGGTCGAGACGGTGCCGCTGGCGGTGCCCCGGACCGCCAGCCAAGTGGTCGCCCTGTCGGGCCTGGCGCTGCTGGGGCTGGCTCGGGGCGTGCGACGGGGTCAGCGCCACGCCTGGCTGGTGGCCCTGGTGCTGCTGACGCTGTCGGCGATCGGGCACCTGCTGAAGGGCGGCGACGTCGAGGAGGCCGCCGTGGCGCTGGTCGCGGCGGCGTACCTGTGGCGGAACCGTGCGTCGTTCAGCGCGCCACCGTCTGACCGGCCGTCGATCGTCCGGGGCCTGGCGTTCGTCGCCGGTGCCGCGGTGGTGAGCATCACGCTGGCGCTGGCGGTGGTCGAGCTCGACACCGACGGCGAGCCGCGCCTGCCGATGGGGCGGGCGTTCCTGGCCGTCATCCAGCGGCTGGTGGGCTACACGGCGATCCCCGTGCCCGGGCACCACCCGTTCATGCGGCACGTGCTCCTGGTGGTCGGTGCCGGCCTGGTGACCGCCACAGTCTGGGTGCTGACCAGGCCCATGGTGGCCTGGTCGAACGCCCAGGAGGACCGGAGCGTGGCCCGGGACATCGTCGAGCGGCACGGCGCGGGCAGCCTCGACTTCTTCGCCCTGCGGGACGACAAGCGGCACTTCTTCCACGGCGAGTCGCTGGTCGCGTACGCGGTGGTCGGGGGCGTGTGCCTGGTGTCGCCGGACCCGATCGGGCCGGCGGGCGAGCGGGCCGAGGTGTGGGCGGCGTTCCGGGAGCACGCCGACCAGCGAGGGTGGCCGGTGGCCGTGATGGGCGCCGCGCAGGACTGGCTGGACATCTACCACGCCTCGGGGATGCGGACGATGTACGTCGGCGACGAGGCGGTGGTCGACTGCGACGCCTTCCAGCTCAGCGGTCGCCGCTTCAAGGGCCTCCGCCAGGCGGTGAACCGGGTGCGTCGCTACGGCTACACCGTCGAGTTCCACGACCCGGCGGCGCTGGCGCCGCCGCTGCGGGCCCAGCTGGAGGCGGTCATGGCGTGCGGGCGCCGGGGCGAGGCGGAGCGGGGCTTCTCGATGACGCTCGGCCGGGCGTTCTGCCCCGAGGACCACGGGCTGCTGCTGGCGGTGTGCTGTGACCCCGAGGGCGTGCCCGTGGCGTTCTGCCGCTACGTGCCGGCGCCGGGGATCGGCGGTTGGTCGCTCGACCTGATGCGGCGTTCGAAGGACCCGGCGCCGAACGGGATCATCGACTTCGTGGTGGTGGAGACGATCGCCCACCTACGGGAGCGGGGCGACCGGTCGCTGGCGCTGAACTTCGCGACGCTGCGAGCGGTGATCGCCGACGAGATGGGCGACTCGCTGGGCACCCGGGCCGAGAAGTGGCTGGCCCAGAGGCTGTCGGCGTCGATGCAGATCGAGAGCCTCTGGTACTTCAACTCCAAGTACGACCCCGCCTGGCTCCCCCGCTACGCCGCCTACGACGCCCCGGAACACTTCGCTCCCGCCGCCCTGGCCCTCGCCCGCGCCGAAGGCCTGAGCGAGATCCCGGTCGTCGGCCGCCTCCTGACCTGAGGCTGCTCGCGCCTCCTAGCCCTCGGCCGCGGCGGCTTTCCTGCGGCGGTCGAGGAGCGTCTCGACCTGCTGGTTGAGCTTGGCGCCCCGGGGCCAGCCGGCGTAGTGGGTCATGAAGATGACGATCTCCCGCAGCTGCTCGTCGTCGACCTCGCCGTTGCCGAGCGCCGCCTCCAGTTGGATGCCGAGCACGTCGTCCAGCCCCTGCCCGATCATGAGGCCGATCAGCAGCAATCGCCGATCGCGCAGGCTGAGGCCCGGCCGGTTCCAGATCTCGCCGAACAGGTGCTCGACGGTGATGCCGAAGAAGTCCCCCGGCCCGTCCTGGACCTCCCAGCCGTAGACCTCGGTCATGGTCTCCAGGCCGCGCCGCCGCTGCTCGTCGGTCATGTCGTCTCCTCGTCTGCGGGCGAGGGCTTGGGCAGGCCGATGCCTGCGCCGAAGCGCTCGAGGGCCATGCGGCCGAACGGCAGGTCGACGCCCAGCTCCTCGCCGAGAGCGAGGGCCAGGCTGAGGTCCTTCTCGCCGAGCCCGCGGGTGTGGACCATGATCTCGTAGAGACCGTCGCTCGGGTCGAGTGGGGCGGTGGTGTCGCGCACCATGATCGCCCCGGGTCCGCCGGTGATGGAGTCGCTGTGCCGCACGACCTTGGCGAGGTCCTGCAGCCGGATGCCGGCGACCTCGGCGAGGCGCTGGGCCTCGGCGGCGGCGGTGTAGGCGACGAAGTGCATGAGGTTGCGGGCGAGCTTGGCCTTGGTGCCGTAGCCGACGGGGCCGACGTGGACGAACAGCTCGGCCCACATGCCGAACGGCTCGCGGCAGCGGTCGACCGCCTTGTCGGAGCCGCCGACCATGACCGCCAGGCGACCCTCGTGGGCACCCATGAAGCCACCGCTGACGGGCGCGTCGACCACGGCCACACCGCGGGGTTCGCAGAGGGCAGCCATCTGCTCGGCGGTCGAGTGCTTGATGGTGGAGTGGAGGGCGATGACCAGGTCCTCGCGGCCGGCCGCGAGGATGCCGTTCGGCCCGAGGACGACCTCCTTCACCTGGTCGTCGTCGAGGACCATGACCGAGATGATGTCGGCGTGCTGGGCGACCTCGGCGGCGGTGCGCACGACCTTGGCGCCCCGGTCGGCCAGCGCGTCGGCGGCCTCGGCGCGCACGTCGCACACCACGAGGCCCCCGGGCCAGGAGGTGAGGTGGCCCGCCATCGGCGCGCCCATCTGCCCCAGCCCGATGAAGCCGACTCCGTCCGTGGTGCTCATGTCATCCCCCCTCGACGACTTGTCCTGCGCATTCCCCAGCATCAGGCCCGGAAGACCTGTCCGCCGTCGACGTTCAGGATCTGACCCGTGACCCAGCTCGCCTCGTCGGATAGTAGGAACAAACAGGCTCCCACCAGGTCGTTCGGCTGACCAAGTCGCTTGAGGGCGAGGCTCTGGAGCATCGGCTCGATGAACGGCTCGGGCACGACGGTGCGGGTGGCCTCGGTGTCGGTCGGGCCGGGGGCGATGGCGTTGACGCGGATGTTCATCCCGCCGAGCTCGTGGGCGAGCTGCTGGGTCAGGCCGTTGATGCCGACCTTGGCGAGGCCGTAGTAGCCGGCGTAGAGCCAGGCGGCCGTCGACGACTGGTTGACGATGGCGCCGCCGCCCCGGTCGGCCATGGCCTGGTAGCAGGCCCGGGTGCAGAGCAGGGCGCCGTCGAGGTTCACGCCGAGGAAGCGCCGGTAGTACTCCCAGTCCACCGAGATGAGCAGGTCGAGCTTCATGCCGCCGTAGATGGCGGCGTTGTTCACGAGGTAGTCGATGCCGCCGAAGGCCTCCTGGGTGGCGGCCGCCATGGCCTGCGTGGAAGCCGGGTCGGAGACATCGACGTGCACGGCTTCGGCCGTGGCGCCCTCCGCCCGGATGGCCTCGGTGACCTTCCTGGCGTTGTCGAGGTCCAGGTCGGCGACCACGACCGCCGCCCCCTCCCCGGCGAGGCCGCGGGCATAGGCCTCCCCGATCCCCCGCCCCGCGCCCGTGACGATGGCGACCTTCCCCTCGAACCGTCGGGTCACGGCACCTCCCAGAGCCCCACCGGGGCGGCACCGAGGCGGTAGTGGCCGGGCAGCGACCCGGCGGCGACCCGCTCCATCCGCTTGGTCATGCCCTCCGACAAGGTCCCGTCGGTGATCATCTCGACGAAGATGTGCGTGACGTTGCCGAGGTCGAACCAGTCCCGCTGCCACGACCACATGCCGTCGCCGCCGTAGCGGAACCAGCTGCCGCCCAGCCCGGCGACCTCGTAGGTCGTGCCGTCGGCCCGCTTGGCGTCGGCGATCTGGCGCCAGAGCCCGAGCACCTGGCCCTTGCGGTCGTCGATGAGGACCTCCTCGTAGGGGTAGACCCAGCCGTCGAGGCCCGCCATCTCGAGCCCGAGCGCGATCTCCCGGATCTCGTCCCGCCCCACAGCCATGAACTCCTCCTTCGGGCCGAGGTTCCAGCCGTAGGTGGCGTCGGGCGTGTACAGCTCGGCCATGGGCGACCAGTCGCCGGCCTCCTCGCACCGGCGGTTGGTGTCCAACCACCGCTCCACCATCGCCTCCAGCTCCTCCCGCGGGTACGCAGGCATGTCACTCCCCCTGTTCTTCGGCTTGGTCGGCTTCTTCGATGATCGTGAGCGCATGGGTCGGGCAGTACTTGACCGCCAGCTCCAGTGCCTTACGGTGCGCGTCGGGCGGCCGCTCGTCGAGCACGGTCAGGTCGCCCTGCTTCGAGACCTCGAACAGCTCCGGCGCCTCCGACTCGCAGACGCCGTGCCCCTGGCACAGCCCCCGGTCGACGACGATCCGCAGCGGCATCAGCGGGCTCGCTTCCGGTAGCGGGCCGCGCAGGGCTGCTGAAGCTGGACGACCATCTTCGAGTGGTCGTTGCGATAGGTGTCGGCGGGCTGGGCCAGCTCGAAGCTGTAATTCCGCAGGAGCACCGAGAAGATCGCCTTCAGCTGCATCATGGCGAAGGCGGCGCCGACGCAACGGTGGCGACCGGCCCCGAACGGGATCCACGTCCACGGGTTGGCGGCATCCTCGGCCCGGGGATCGAGGTAGCGGTCCGGTACGAAGTCATCCGGGTCCGGGAAGTCGCCCGGGATGCGGTTCGAGATCGCCGGGGTCGCCCCGACCAGCTTGCCGGCGGCGATCCGCTGGCCAGCCACCTCCAGGTCGTGCTTGGCCACTCGCAGCAACAGGATCAGCGGGGGGTGCAGGCGCAGCGCCTCCTTGATGGCCGACTCGAGGTGCGGGATCTCCCGGAGCGCCTGATAGCTGACCTCGCTGAACGAGTCCTCCCGGCCGGCTGCGCCGTCACCGCCGGCACCGGAATAGAGCTCGTCGAGCTCGGCGGTCACCCGGGCCATCGCCTCGGGGTGGCGGAGCAGCTCGATCAGGGTCCACGCCGCCGTGCCGGAGGTGGTGTGGTGCCCGGCGAACATCATCGATATGAACATGCCGGTCACCTCGTCGGCGCTGAACCGCGGGTTGCCGTCGTCGCCGGGTATCGACATCAGGACGTCGAGCAGGTCCCGGTCCTCGTCGCTCGCCAGCGGCGGCTCCCCGGCCGCCCGGCCGTCCATTATCGCCTGCACCAGGTCGACCAGCCCCACCCGCGCCTCGTCCCGCCGACGGAAGCTCTCGATCGGGGCGTACGGGTCGACGAAGGCGATGGCGTCCGTGCCCTGCTCCAGGTCGTGGTACAGCCGGGCGAAGCGGCTGTCGAGCTGGTCCCGGAACCGCTTGCCGATCAGGCACGCCGACGACGTGTAGATGGTCAGCTCGGCGAACCAGTCGAGCAGGTCGAACGTCCCCTCGCCGGGGCCCTTCTCCCACGGGGCGACCATCGCCTCGACCTCGGCGGCGATCGTCGCGGCGTGGCCCCGCATGAACTTGTCGCGCAGCGCCTGGTTGTGGAGCATCTCGCGGCGCCGCTCGGGCGGGGCGTCGAACACCACGCCCTCACCGAAGATCGGGGTCATGAACGGGTAGGCCTCGGCCTGGTCGAGCGTCTCCTCGTCGGCCCGGAAGAAGACCTCGTTGGCGTCGGCGCCGGACAGCAGGACGACGCTGCGGTCGGCGAGCTGGAACTCGCCGACGTCGCCGCACTCGTCCCGGACCCGCTGCATGAGCCCGATCGGGTCGTGGCGCAGCTCGTCGAGGTGGCCGCCGTCGCCGTCGCCGCCCGACACCCGCTGTGGCTCGGTCATGGTCACTCCCCTGCCTCCCCGTCTCGCTCGTCTCGCATCGTCGGCGGCGGCGCCCAGGCCGCCTCGCCCACTGGCGCCTCGGGCTCGACCTCCACCAGCGTCAGGTGCGTGCCCCGGGGCGCCGACACCACCGCCAGCACCGCCCCGGCCACGCCCTCGGCCGGCAGGTAGCCGTCGTGGCGCAGCAGGCCGTGGCGCTTCCAGTCGCGCAGCACCGCCGTGATCGTGTCGCCGTCCCAGCCGGCGCCCATGCCGCTGGTCGTCGGCCCGGGCCGGACGATCGACGCCCGCACCCCGGTGCCCTCCAGCTCCAGCTGCATCGCCCGGGCCAGCCCCTCCAGCCCCCACTTCGACGCGACGTAGGACGACATGCGGGGCCGGGGCACCCTGGTCACATCCGAGGTGACGAACACGACGTCGCCCCGCTGCCGCTCGGCCATGCCCGGCACGACCAGCGCCACCAGCCGCTGGGCGGCCAGGAGGTTCACCGACACCTGGGCGGCGAACCGGTCGGGCTCGGTCTCGGCGGCCACGGTCGCCAAGACGTCGCCGGCGTTGGAGACGACGACCTCGACCGGCCCGAACGCCTGCTCGGCGGCCTTCACGAAGCCGGCCACCGAGTCGAGGTCGCTGACGTCGAGCTGCGCCGCGGTGGCCTCGCCGCCGGCCGCTCGGATCTCGGCGACGATCTCCTCGCACCGCTCGACCCGCCGAGCGCCCAGTACCACCGGATGGCCGGCTCCGGCCAGGGCCCGAGCCGTCGCCTCGCCGATGCCCGACGACGCCCCGGTCACGATCGCCGGACGGTCCTCGGGGGTCATCGGAGGGTCACCGTGGTCGGGAGGGTGGCGAAGCCGCGGACGTTGACGGTGTGGACGCGTTCGGCGCGGAGCTCGTCGATGTCGTAGTCGGCGATCTTGGCGACAAGCTCCTGGAGCGCGACCCGGGACTCCAGCCGGGCCAACGAGGCCCCCAGGCAGAAGTGGCGGCCGAACCCGAAGCTGGCCAGCTGGGTGAAGTCCCGGTCCAACTCGTAGCGATCGGCCTGGGGGAACACCCGGTCGTCCCGGTTGGCCGAGCCGACGAGCAGCAGCACCCGGTCGCCCCGGGGGACCACCTGGCCGTGCAGCTCGACGTCCTCGCTGGTGACCCGGGCGAGCATCTGGCTCGACGTGTCGTAGCGCAGGGTCTCCTCGATCCACGGCTCGATCGCAGCCGGGTCCGCGAACGGGGCAACCCGCTGGTCCGGATTGCGAAAGCCCCAGTACCAGGCGTTGGCCAGAAGCTTGGTCGTGGTCTCGTTGCCGGCGACCACCATCAGGAACAGGAACGAGATGATGTCGTCGTCGCTCAGCCGGTCGCCGTCCAGGTCGACGGCGATCAGCGCGGACGTCAGGTCGTCGGTCGGTCGGGCCCGCCGCTTGGCGACCATGTCGGCGTAGTACACGACCAGCTCCATGGCCGCCTCGGCCCCGGCGGGCGGCACGTCGTGGACGCCCTCCTCCCGGTGCATCACCAGGTCGGCGAGGCGGCGCAGCTCGTCCCGGTCCGACTCGGGCACGCCCACCATCTCGGACACGACGTCCATCGGCAGCTTCCCGGCCAGGTCGGCCACGAAGTCGAACGTCCCCCGCTCCAACGCCGGTTCGAGGTGCTGCCGCGTCAGCTCCCGGATGCGCGGCTCGAGCTCGGCCACCCGGCGGGGGGTGAAGCCCCGCGACACCAGGCTCCGCAACCGGCCGTGACGGGGCGGGTCCATCGCGAGGAACGACATCGTCTTGTGCGCGTGCGGCCCGGACGCCGACGGATCGAGCGACACCCCCTCCGCGCTCGAGAACCGCGCCGAGTCCCGGAACCCCGCCATCACGTCCTCGTGCCGGGACAGCGCCCAGAACCCCAACTCGTCGTTCCGGTAGAGCGGCGCCTCCTCCCGCAACCGCGCGTAGATCGGATACGGGTCCTCGTGGACCTCGTAGTCGTACGGGCTGTAGCTCACCGGATCGCCCACCAGGTCCCCCCTAGCCCAACGCCCCGGCCACGGTGCGCATCAACCCGACGAGGTCCGCGTACGCCAGCTCGCCGACACCGGCCCGCACCAGCGCCCCCGAGAAGGCGAGGTCGAGCGTGAGCACGGCGGCCTCGTCGGCGCCCTCGCCGAGGGCTGCCGCAAAGCGAGCGTGGAACAGCGCGCCCACCTGGCGCCGCAGCCGGGCGACGTCGGGCTCGTCGGCGAACAACGCGGGCGTGGCCGCGGCGGCCAGGGCCGGCTCACCGCTCACCAACCGGGCGATGTCCTCGATGGCCGCGACGACCCGGTCGGCGACGGTGCCGGACGCCGGCGCGACTTCGTCCAGCGCCGCGAGCTTCCGCCAGAACGCCTCGGCGACGAGGTGGTCCTTCGACGCGAAGTACGTGTACGCCGTCGCCGGGGCCACCGCGGCCCGGCGGGCGACGTTGCGCACGGTCAGCCTCTCGTACCCGACGGCCCGGAGCTCCTCGACAGCGGCATCGGCCAGCCGCGCCGCGGTCGCGGCCCGCCGCTGCGGCCGTCTCGACGGTTGCAGTCCTGTTGCAGCTGTGGACAGGTGACTAGACATCTGTCTAGACAGTAGTCCATGTTCGAGCGCGACGACTACTCCGGCGACTTCGACCCCGACTTCCGTTACGAGGACCTCTCCAAGGAGGCGCTCGTGCGGGTGGTCCGCGAGTACGCCTTGATCGTCCACCTGCTGGACCGGTCGGCCCTCGCCTCGGTGGGGATGCGCTACGGGCAGCAGGTCGTCGAGGAGATCGCCATCGACGAGTGGCGCGGTGCCTCTCCCATCTACGGAGAACGGCTCCGGCAGATCCTGCGCATCCACGGTGACGGGGTTTCGGCCATCTTCAAGGTGCTGCAGCTGGATCCGGGCTTTCCTCATCACTACATGGACGTGCAATACGAGGTGATCGACGAGCGCCACGGCTTCTTCGAGCTGCGCTCGTGCGGCGCCCTGCTCGATGTCGAGCCGTGGGGCGAGCGGGCGATCACCGGCATGTGCCACACCATCGAGGACGGCACCTTCGACACCACCGCCCAGGCAGTGAACCCGAAGGCGCGCATCCGCCACGTGCACCGGCCCCCGCGATCGTCGCCCGACCAGGTCCCCCACTGCCGCTGGGAGCTGACCATCGACGACGACACCGAGACGCTCCCCGAGGCCGACATCACCACCATGACCCGGACGACCACCGCGGCGACGTTCGCGTTCCCGCCCTTCCGCGACGGGACGCCGCACGTGCCCGACGAGGGCGCAGTGCCCGTGGCGGTGCGGCCGGGGACGTCCCCCGAGGTGTCCCAACCCTGACCCCTCGCCGACGGGGAGCCGTTGCTGACCTGGTCAGGGAGCATCCCAGGGACATGACACCCGCACTGTGCGGGGCATGTCCACCGTCTTCGACCTCCTCGACGCCGAGTGGCGCCAGCTCGGCAGCAGCCGTGCCGCCGCCCGCCGGCTGGCCGACGTCCGCGCGCTGACCGGTGCCCGGTCGCTGGCCGAGCTCGAGCTGCACGTCCGGGCCGCCCCACCCGAGGACGCCGACCGTGTCCTCCTCGCGCTGGTGACGCTCGCGGTCGCCGGCAACGACACTGCAGCGCGGGTGCTCTTGCAACTCCTGCTACCGGGGACTCGCAACCTCGCTCGCCGTTGGTGGGCGCTGGGCGACCCCGACGAACGGGCCGCGGCGGCGGTGACTGCCGTCTACCACCGCATCCGCAACTACCCGCTCGCCAACCGCCCGGGGAAGGTGGCGGCCAACGTGCTGCTCGACGCGCAGCGGGAACTGCGGCGCGCAGTGCCCCGGGTCGTCGCCACCCCTTCGGCCGATCCGACCGTCGGAGTGACCCGTCCCGCATCGCTGCCATCACCTGCGCCGTCGGACGAGCTGGCCGCCGTGCTGCGCGACGCCGTGGCGGACGGCCTCATCGACGACGCCGACGCCTCGCTCATCGCCCGCACGCGGATCGCCGGACACCGGGTCGCCGACATCGCGGCGGACCACCGGCTCAGCACCCGGGCCCTATGGCATCGCCGCCAGCGCGCCGAAGACCGCCTTGCCGGGCTGGCGACCCGTGTCGCCTGAGCCGACCGCACCGCCGGTCGGCCGGTAGGGTCGCCCGCCATGCGGAAGGCTGCGGTGGCGATGGCGGCGATCGCGGTGGCGATGGTCGTGGGCGGGTGCAGCTCGGGCGGGGGTGGCTCGTCGTTGGCGATGGAGGACCTCGAGCACGCCGGGCGCACGTGCCCGGTCGACCTCGCGGGCGCCGTCGACGGCGACGGCAAGGTCACGGTCGAGGTCGACACGGGCTCGGGCACCGGCGGCGACGACGCCTCGGCACTCGACCGGGCCGGCGGCACGCTCGTCACCTGCACCGTCACGGCCGGGGACGGCGACGTGGTCGCGTACCTCTTCGGGTCGAAGCACGAGGACGCCGTCGGCCTGCTCCTCCCCCAGATCAACGCCGACCTCGACATCGGCCTGGACGACCTCCCCAAGGTCGTCCAGCGCTACGAGGACACCGACAACGGCGAGCTGATCGACATCCCCGGCGGCGGCCCGGGCGCCGTGGCCGCCGTCGACGTAGAGGACGCCACATCGGGCGTCCTCTACGTCTTCGCCGAGGGCCAGTCCTCGGCCCAGGCCCGGCAGATCGCCGAACGCCTGCTCTCCCGGGCCTGACGGGGCGACTCAGTCGCCCCGCTCGCAGGACTGACCGCTCGTGAGCGACGAGAGCGCATCCTTGGTGGCGTAGCCCGCCATCCGGCCCTCCGGCAGCCGGATCGTGACGTAGTTCATGCCCGCGCCCGGTGCGTACTCGAACCACTTCACCGTCACTCGGTCGCCGTAGACCTCGCGCACGCGATCGAGCGAGTCCCCCAGCCTGAGTCCCTCGCCCGTCGCCAGCCCGCTCTCGGCGGTCGCCGACCAGGCGACGAAGGCGAAGTCCCCGCTGGACCCGGAGTACCAGGTCGCGAGACCTCGCCATGTCACCCGGCGGATGATCGTGTTGCTGTTGCACTCGGGCGGGCACTTCTCGTCGGGCCGGCAACCCGTGTACGGGTAGATCGTGTCGTCGACCGGCTGGCCGAATCGCTGGGACAGCGTGGCGATCACCTCGCCCTCCGGGTCGCCGAAGCGCACGTCGCCGAGCCCGTCCGGCGCCAGCACGAGGCCCGAGGCCGACGGGACGACGGGGGAGGTCCCCGCGCCGGTCGGACCGGTCCCCGCCGAGCCCGAGCCCGAGCCGGTCGAACCGGTCGTGGTCGTCGTGGTCGGATCGGAGGTCGTCGTGGTCGAGCTGGAGGTCGTGGTCGGGTCGGGTGTCGTGATCGTGGTGTCGGCCGTCGGGGTCGGGTCGTCGACGGTGATCCCCACCAACTGCGAGACGGCCACGGCCACCAGGGGCACCGCGACGGCGGCAACGGCGACCTTGTAGCGGAGGCGGCGGTGACGCTCGGCCCGGTGGACGGTGCGCATGACGTCGGCCAACGCAGGCGCGTCGAGGTCCGCAGCGTCAGCGGCCGCGGCCAGGTCTTCCTGGAGGCGCTCTTCCAGCTCGTTCATGACAGCACCTTCTTCAGCTCGACCAGGGCGTTGTGGAGGCCCGACTTCACGGTCCCGATCGGGACCCGCAGCGTCTGCGCGATCTCGGCCTGGGACATGGCCGCGTAGTAGCGAAGGACGACCATGGCCCTCGCCCGCGGCGCCAGCCCGGCCAGCGCCGCGAACGTGTGGTCGTAGCCGTGCTCGACCGACGAGTCCGCCGCCCGGAGGTCGACGACGCGCCCCCGGTCCCGCCGCTTCTGCCGGACCGCCCGGTTCACCACGCAGGTGCGCAGGTAGGCACCCGGCCGTTCCAGGCGGTCCCACCGCTGGTACACCTCCACGAACGCGTCGTGGACCAGCTCCTCCGCCGCTTCACCAGAGGACGTGATCAGGTAGGCCAACCGCACCATCGGTTGCCGCTCGTGCTCGAACAGCTCCTCGAAGGTGGCCGGGTGCCCTCCCTGCACGTCGTCTTCCGCCATCGTTGTCATCACAGCCCCCACCGAGTCGCCGAGGACGCGGTTCGTTCACCGGCGGGCGGCCTGTCACTCGATCGTCACACGGGGCGGAGCGGTTCGTGGGGCGGTGGAGGCGGGACGACGACCACGGGCGCGCCGGGGGTGACGGCGCCGGCTTCGCGGACGACGGCCATGACGCCGGCCTTGCGGATCAGCTCGCCGTCGGGGCCTCGCCCGAGCACGGCCGACATGAGGCCGGGTTGGATGCCGTCGAGCTGGACGCAGGGGTTGCGGAGCCCGGTCAGCTCGACCACCGCCTCGTCGCCCAGCCGCAGGAGCGTGCCCGTCGGCAGGTCGAGCAGCGCGACGCCGCGGGTCGTGACGTTCTCCCCCATCGCCCCGGCATGCACCGTCTCGAACCCGCTCGCTCGCAGCTCGTCGATGAGCTCGCCGTGGATCAGGTGGACCTGGCGGAGGTTGGGCTGCGTGGGGTCCTTGGCGACCCGCGACCGGTGCTTGACCGTCGTGCCGGCGTGCGCATCGCCCTCGACGCCGAGCCCGACGAGCAGCCGGATCGTGGGCTGCGTCGTCTTGCCGACGCCATGTCCGTCCCGGGCGTGCACTGCTTCGACCCTGCCGCTGTCCGTCATGGCCGCCAGCCTGCCCCAGGCCCGACGGTGGGCGACACTTGTTTGCCGGAACCTACAGTCCTGTAACCTACGCGACTGTAGGTAACGACCGAGCCGGGGGACGACGATGGCCGTGGCCACCCACCAGCGAGAACGGGGACGGCGCCTCCCCCGCGACGAGCGGGTCGAGCAGCTGCTCGACGTCGCCCAGGAGGTGTTCGCCCAGCAGGGCTACGACGGCGCCTCGATCGAGCAGATCGCCCGAGCCGCCGGCATCAGCCGGCCCGTGGTGTACGAGCACTTCGGCTCGAAGGAGGGCATCTACCTCGCCTGCCTGCGCCGGGGCCGGGCCGAGCTGGACGCTGCCCTAGTGGGGGCGACCCACGGCGTCGACGACCTCGAGCAGCGGCTGGCGGCCGGGGTCGAAGCCTGCTTCGCCTTCATCGAGGCCGATCCCTCCCGGTGGGCGGTCCTCTTCAACGGCGTCGCCGTCCACGGGACCGTGGCCGCCGAGGCGACGCGGCTCCGCATGGCGACCGTCGCGACGATCGCCGACATGATCCACGCCGCCCGGCCGCGGACGCCCCGGCGCCAGGTCGAGGCCTTCGCCAACGCCCTCTCCGGCGCCGGCGAGCAGCTAGAGCGCTGGTGGCGCCTCAACCCCGACATACCCCGCGCCGAGATCGCGGGCTACCTCCACAGCTTCGCCTGGGAGGGCCTGAGCCAGTTCGGTCGGAAGGCATCGTCGTGACCGGCCCGGAGCTGTACGAGCTGCCCGAGGCCGGCACCCCGATCGGCACCCTGTTGACGCAGCTCGCGAACGCCTACCCGGACATCCCGGCGGTGACCTGTGACGAGGAGACCGTCACCCGGGCCGAGCTCGAGGCGTGGGCCAACCGCCTCGCCCGGGTCTACGCCGAGCGCGGCGTGACCGTCGGCGACATGGTGACCATCGCCCTCGGCAACGGCATCGACTTCGTCGCGGCCGCTCTGGCGACCTGGAAGCTGGGGGCGATCCCCCAGCCGGTGTCGCCGAAGCTGCCGCTGCGAGAGCGCCAGGCCATCGTCGACCTGGCCGCCAGCCGTCTCGTCGTGGGGGTAGAGGCGGGCCTCCACGGCGAGCGGGCCACCTTGCCGGCCGGCTTCCGACCGGGCGACGACATCGACCCCGGCCCGTTGCCCGAAGCGGTGTCGCCGGCCTGGAAGGCGCCGACCTCCGGCGGGAGCACCGGTCGCCCGAAGCTGATCGTGGCGACCCAACCCGGCCGCTACGACGACCTCCCGGCGCAGCTGTTCGGCATCCGCCCCGGACGGGCCCAACTGGTGCCCGGACCGCTGTACCACAACGCCCCGTTCCTCTTCGCGACGCTGGGAGTGCTGTCCGGCCAGCACGTGGTCGTCATGCCGAAGTTCGAGGCCACCGCCGCGCTCGAAGCGATCGAGCGCTTCGAGGTCGACCTGGTCAACGTCGTGCCCACGATGATGTCCCGCATGCTGCGGGTCATCGAGGACTCGGGCATGTCCTATGACCTCAGCTCGCTGTGGCGGCTGTGGCACATGGCTGCACCCTGCCCGGACTGGCTGAAACGGGCGTGGATCGAGCTCCTCGGGCCCGAGCGGGTGTTCGAGCTGTATGGGGGCACCGAGGCGCAGGCGGTCTGCATCATCGACGGCACCCAGTGGTTGGCCCACCCGGGCTCGGTCGGTCGGCCGGTGACCGGTGAGATGATCGTCCTCGGCGAGGACCACGAAGCCCTGCCGGCCGGCGAGATCGGCGAGATCTACATGCGCACCAAGAGCGGCAGCGCCACCTACCGCTACGTGGGCGCCGAGACCCGCCGCCACGGCACCTGGGAGTCGATCGGCGATCTGGGCTGGATGGACGACGACGGCTTCGTCTACCTCGCCGACCGCCGCAAGGACCTGATCCTCTCCGGCGGCGCCAACATCTACCCGGCCGAGGTCGAAGGCGCCCTGTTGGAGCACCCCGCCGTGGAGTCCTGCGCCGTCATCGGTCTGCCGGACGACGACCTCGGACAGGTGGTGCACGCCGTCGTCCACCTGGTCGGGCATGCGAGCCTCGGGGACCTGCGGGCCCACATGGCCGAACGCCTGGTTCGCTACAAGCAGCCGCGCTCATGGGAGCTCACCTCGGAGCCCGTGCGGGACGACGCGGGAAAGGTGCGCCGGTCGGCGCTCGCTGCCGACCCCGGGGGCGGCTGAGCGACGCTCACGGCGGCGCCCGGCCGCTCCTTCGGGCCGCGCGGCGCGCAGCCCCTGGGTCGACTGGCGCAGCCGGGCGGCGAGGCGGCTGCGCATGGACGGATGGGCGGACAGGGATCGGTTGCGACGTACCTGGTCGGCCGCAGCCTGCAGGCTCCTGCGCCGTTCCTCGGCGAGTTCGTGGGACATCAACGGGTTGAACATGGCTCTCACGGTAAGCCAGGATGAGGACAGGATCGGTCCGCATCTCGGAAAAGAATCACAATGGTGAAAGTTTCCGCCTCAGGTCGTCTCTTGGAGCTGCTGTCGCTCCTCCAGGCGCGCCCGCGCTGGACGGCGGAGGAGCTCGCCGAGCGCATGCAGGTCACCACACGGACCGTGCGCCGGGACGTCACCCGCCTCCGTGACCTGGGCTATCCGGTGGTCGCCGACCCCGGACCACTGGGCGGCTACGAGCTGGGATCGGGCGGTGCGCTGCCCCCGCTGCTGCTCAGCGACGACGAGGCCGTCGCCGTCGCCACCGGGCTGCGGGCCGCGGCCAGCGGCGGGCTCGGCGCGTCCGAAGACGCCGCCGTCGCGGCCATGGCCAAGCTCGAGCAGGTCCTCCCGGCCCGGCTCCGCGAGCAGGTCCGCTCGTTCGCCCGGGCGACCGTGCTGATCGGCAGCCGCACCGGGCCGATGGTCGATCCCGACCTCCTGCTCACGCTGGCCCAGGGCTGCCGCAACGCCGAGCGGCTCCGCTTCCGCTACACGAGCTACGCCGGCGACGTCACCAACCGCCGCACCGAGCCGTACCGCCTCGTCAGCACCAACCGCCGCTGGTACCTCGTCGCCTACGACCTCGACCGCGAGGCCTGGCGCACCTTCCGGGTCGACCGCCTCACCGAGCCCGAGCTGACCGGCCACCGCTTCAGCCGCACCGAGGAGCCCGACGCCGCGGCGCTGGTCTCCGAGGGCATCTCGGTCGCACCGTACGCCGTGTCGGCCGAGGTCGTGCTGGACGTGGGGCCCGACGTCGCTGCCGAGTACATCAGCCCGATGGCCGGCAAGATCGAACCGGCCGACGACGGCACCCGCAGCGTCGTGCGCATCGGCGGCGACGACCTCGACTGGATCGCCCGCTACCTCGCCGGCCTGCCCTTCGAGATCGAGATCGTGCGGCCGCCGGAGCTGCGCAGGGCGCTGCGCTCGATCGCCCGGCGGTTGATGCGGGTCCCGCTGCCCGACGGGCCCGACGGCGCCGACGGTACGGTCTGATCCATGGCAGCCAAGGCCGAGACGACCGTGATCGAGGCGTCCGGACGGGAGGTCCCGATCTCGAGCCCCGGCAAGGTCTTCTTCAACGCCACCGGCGAGACCAAGCTCGACCTCGTCCGCTACTACCTCGCGGTCGAGGGCCCCCTGATGAGCGCCATGCAGGGCCGACCGGTGCTCATGCAGCGGTTCCCCAGCGGCGCCACCGGGCCGAACTTCTTCCAGAAGCGGGTGCCGAAGAACGCCCCGGACTGGCTGCAGACCACCGAGGTACAGACGGTGAACGGCACGCCGTCCGACGCGCTCGTCGCCGCCGACCTGGCGCACATCGCGTGGGCTGTGAACCTCGGCTGCCTGGGGTTCCACGTGTGGCCGTTCCATGCCGACGACGACGCCCACGCCGACGAGCTGCGCCTCGACCTCGACCCGCAGCCGGGAACGGGGTTCCCCGAAGCTGTGAGGGCCGCGCACGAGCTGAAGACGATGCTCGACGAGCTGGGCATCGCGTCGCATCCCAAGACGACCGGCAACCGAGGCCTCCACGTCTACGCCCGCCTGCATCCCCGCTGGGACGCCTACCAGGTGCGGGCGGCCGCCGTGGCCGCGGCCCGCGAGCTGGAGCGTCGGCGGCCCGACCTCGTCACCGCGGCGTGGTGGAAGGAGGAGCGGGGCACCCGGATCTTCCTCGACTACAACCAGAACGCCCCGCACAAGACCGTGTTCGGCGCGTGGTCGGTGCGGGCCAAGGCCAACGGGCAGGTGTCGACCCCGCTGGCCTGGGACGAGCTGGACGACGTCGATCCCCGGGAGCTGCGGCTCGGCACCGTCCCGGCCCGGGTCGCCGAGCGAGGTGATCCCTGGGCGGGGATCGACGCTGCGCCGCAGTCGATCGAACCGCTGCTCGCCCTGTCGGAGCGCGACATGGCCAACGGCCTGCAGGATGCGCCTTGGCCGCCCGTCTACCCGAAGCAGCCCAACGAACCACCCCGGGTCGCGCCGAGCCGCGCCCGCCAGGAGTAGGCGCTCCGAACCCGGCGCCGCCTGGGTAGCGTCGGCGAGCAATGGCATCTGCACGATTCCCCATCACGTTCGGCGCGTTCGTACCTCAGGGCTGGAAGACCGAGCTGATCAGCATCGAGGGCGCCGAGGCCCAGTGGGCCAAGACCGTCGAGATCGCCAAGCTGGCCGAGGAGCTCGGCTACGACTCGATCTGGGTGTACGACCACTTCCACAACGTCCCGCGGCCGGCGCACGAGGCCGTATTCGAGTGCTGGACCACGCTGGCGGCGCTCAGCCAGCAGACCAGCCGGGTCCGCCTCGGCCAGATGGTGGGCTGTGCGACCTATCGGAACCCCGGCCTGCTGGCGAAGATCACGTCGAACATCGACGTCATCTCCGGTGGGCGCCTCGACTGGGGCGTCGGCGCCGGCTGGTACGACCACGAGTACCGGGGCTACGGCTACGAGTTCATGGCGCCCAAGGACCGCATCCGGGTCCTGCGGGAGACCGTCGAGATCGTCCGCTCGATGTGGACCGAGCCCGACACCAGCTACGACGGCCGGTTCTTCACGCTGCAGGGCGCGCAATGCGACCCGAAGCCGCTGCAGACGCCCCATCCGCCGATCCTCATCGGCGGCAGCGGCGAGCAGCTGACCCTCCGGGTGGTCGCCCGGCTGGCCGACCGGTCGAACTTCGGCGGCAACCCGACCGAGTTCGCCCACAAGGCCGAGGTGCTGGCCCGCCACTGCGAGTCGGTGGGTCGGGACTACGACAGCATCGAGAAGACCTGGTCACCGGAGGTGTTCGTGCGGGAGACCGAGGAAGAGGTGCGGGCGATCGGCGGCTCGACCTTCGGTGAGCCGTTCGACAGCTGGCAGGCGGGCAACCTCGTCGGGACACCGAAGCAGGTGGTCGACAAGATCGGCCAGTACGTCGAGCTGGGCGTCACCAGCTTCATCCCGTGGTGTCGCGACTATCCGTCGGCGGAGACGCTCAACCTCTTCGCCGAGCACGTGATCCCGGCGTTCCGCTGATCCCAGTGATCCCGGTGACCGGTGATCCCGGCACGAGCTCGTAAGTGAATGGAGAATCCAATGGTCAACCCCATCCCCGACAACTATCCCCGGGTGTCGCCCTACCTCGTGGTCGACGGCGCCAGCGACGCCATCGACTTCTACACCTCGGTCTTCGGCGCCACCGAGCGCGGGCGCATGCCCATGCCCGACGGGAAGGTCGGCCACGCCGAGCTCACCCTCGGCGACTCACTCGTCATGCTCGCCGACCCGTTCCCTGCGGTGGGCGCGGTGTCCCCCGCCGACGTGGGCGGCACGCCGGTGACGATCAGCATCTACGTCGAGGACGTCGACGGTGTGCTCGACGCCGCGGTTGCGGCCGGCGCAAAGGTCGTGCGCCCGGTCCAGGACCAGTTCTACGGCGACCGGACCGGCACCATCGAGGACCCGTGGGGCCACCGTTGGACGGTCGCCTCCCACATCGAGGACGTGCCCCCCGACGAGATGGCCAAGCGCGCCGCCGAAGCCGCCCAGAACGAGGCCTGACCCGCCGCCCAGACCTACTGCGCCCGCCGGGTTGTCGGCTCGGCAACCCGGCGGCCCCATCGTGGCGGGAATTGCCAGGATCTTGACATTGCCGCCAGAGGGTGGCGCGGGCACGATGGGGGCGTGCGCACGGTTGTCTTCGTCGTGGTCGATCGGTTTCAGTTCTTGGATCTGGCGGGGCCGGCCGATGTCATCCGGATGGCCACCCTCGTCGGGGCCGATCCGCCGTACCGGTCGCTGGTCGCCACTCCTGACGGCGGGCCGGTCCGGGCCGAGAACAACATCCAGATCGCCGCCGACGTCTCGCTCCGCGAGCTGGCGGCCGGCGACGAGGCGGTCGACACCGTCGTGGTCGTGGGCGGCATGGGCGCCCGGGAGGCGGTCAAGGAGCGGCAACTCGTCGACGATCTCCGCCAGGTGGCCGGTCGGGCCCGCCGGGTCACCGCGGTGTGCACCGGGGCCTTCCTCCTCGGCGCCGCCGGCCTGCTCGACGGCCACGAGGCGACCACCCACTGGGCCTACTGCGCCGACCTCGGCACGGCCTACCCGGCGGCCAAGGTCATGCCCGACCGGATCTACGTGCAGGACGGGTGGTGCTGGACCTCGGCCGGGGTCACGGCAGGCATCGATCTCTTCCTGGCCCTGGTCGAGGAGGACCACGGGGCCGAGCTCGCGCACCAGATCGCGGGCTGGCTGGTCGTCTTCGTCCGCCGACCGGGAGGGCAGGCGCAGTTCAGTGCGCAGCTCCGGACCCAGCCGGCGCGGACGCCGTCGATCGAGGCGCTGCAGCGGTGGCTGCCCGACCACCTCCACGAGGACCTCAGCGTCGACGCCCTGGCGGAGCACGCCGGGATGAGCGCGCGGAGCTTCGCCCGGACCTTCGTGGCGGAGACCGGGGTCACGCCGGCGGCCTACGTCGAGGAGCTGCGGATCGAGGCTGCCCGGCGGCTCCTCGAGAGCAGCGACCTGACCGTCGAGACGGTCGCCAAGCGGGTCGGCTTCCGGCGCCCCGAGACCCTGTACCGAGCCTTCCGCCGGCGGGTCGCCACCACGCCCGATCGCTACCGCCAGCACTTCAGCCTCCGCGCCGCCCACGCCACCGCGTCCTGACCCGCCCTCGTTTCCCACGCTCAGAAAGAAGGACGAGCCATGCAGATCGCCATCGGGCTCTATCCCGGGTTCACCGTGCTCGACGCCATCGGGCCCTACCAGGTGCTGGTCGAGATGCCCGGCGCCGACGTCATCTTCTGCGCCGAGAAGACCGGCCGGCTCGACGACGAGAAGGGCCTGCTCCACATCGACATCGAGCACAGCTTCGCCGACGTGCCCCGTCCCGACGTCCTCCTCGTCCCCGGCGGCACCATCACGCGGCGCCTGGCCGTCCCCGGCGAACCGATCGTCGAGTGGATCCGCGAGGCCCACCCCCACACGACGTACACCACCTCGGTCTGCACCGGCGCTCTGCTCCTCGGCGCCGCGGGAGTGCTCGAGGGGCTCGACGCGACCACCCACTGGATCGCCTACGACCAGCTCCGGGAGTTCGGCGCCAACCCCACGGAGACCCGGGTCGTCGTCCGGGGCAAGGTCGTCACCGGCGCCGGGGTCTCGGCCGGCATCGACATGGCGTTGACGCTCGTCGCCGAGATCGCCGGCCCGGAGGTCGCCCAGGCCATCCAGCTCGGCATCGAGTACGACCCCCAGCCGCCGTTCGACGCCGGCGCGCCGTCGAAGGCCCCGGCCCCCATCTACGAGCTCGTCGAGGGCGTCATGCGCGCCGCCGAGGCCCAGGTCCGCCAGACGACCTGACCGCATTCCGCTCCACCCGGTCTCCGGGGCACCTTCGCCGAGACGCGGAGGTGCCCCGGACGCTGGGAAAGGGGGGCGTCCGGGGCACCGGGGAGGGGAACGTCAGCCGTCGTCGTCGGTGGGGGTTGCGACGACGGGAGGGTCATCGGTGGCAGCTGCGTCGTCGGCAGCGCCATCGGCTGGCGTCCCGTCCGGGGGATCGTTCGGGCAGTCGGCCGGGTCGACTGCCGCGTCGTCGGCATCGGAGTCGGCGGGAGCCGCCGGATCGGATGCATCGTCGTCGGGGCACTCGGCCCCCTCGAGGATGTCGACCACGACCTCTCGCATCGCCGGCGCCCAGCCGACAGCAGCCGGTGGCGTCGACGGGGCCGGAGGCACCGGCTCGGTCACCACGGTGGTCGTCGTCGTGCCGTCAGGTGCCGTGGTCGGCGGGACCGTCGTCGGCGGCACGGTGGTCGGCGGCACGGTGGTGCTCGTCGTCGGCGGCACGGTCGTCGACGTGGTCGGCGGGACCGTGGTCGGCGTCGGGTTCGACGGGGGCGGTGTCGGCCGAGTGGGGGCCGACGTCGGCGGGGTCGTCGGCTTGGGCCGCGGGGCCGACGGCGTCGACGCGGGCGGCGGGATCGGGATGTCGGGCAGCGGCCGGACCTCACCGGTCTCGTACATCGTCGCCAGGCGCAGCACGAGCCGGACGTAGCTGTCGGCGTTGTTGTACCGCCGCACCGCCGCTGCCTGGCCGACCATGCTGTTCAGGTCGGCGCTGCCTGCGCACAGGTAGGCGCCCGCACCCTGGGCTGCGTCGAAGATGTTGTTCGGGTCGGCGCGATCGTCGTCGTTGCCGTCCTGGCCCACCGACCGCCAGGTCGACGGGATGAATTGCATTGGCCCGACCGCCCGGTCGTAGGTCGTGTCGCCGTCCAGCTCACCGTTGTCGGTGTCCCTGATGAGCGCCACGTTGGGCCGGCCGTCGAGCGGGATGCCCCGGATCGGCTTGGTGCCGTACCCGTCGGACTTCAGCTTGGCGCCGCCGAAGCGCCCGTGGTTCGACTCGACCCGGCCGATCGCGGCCAGCAGGCTCCAGCGGACGCCGCAGGCCGGGTCGGCCTCGTCCTGGACGTCGGCTGCGTCGTTGTAGGCCTCCAGCGCCACCTCGGGGATGCCGCTGTCGCCGAGGGTCTCGACGACCTCGTCGCCGTCGAGCACCTCCTCGACGTCGTCGGAGACCTCCTCCTCGTTCACCGGGACGTCCTCGAGGAACTCCGGGTCCTCGAAGGCGGCCAGCTCCATGTCGGCCTCCTCCAGCTCGACCGGAAGGAAGCCGCCGAGCTCTGAGGTGTCGGCCACGTCGTCGGCCTTCTTGTCGCTGCTCGACGCCCACATGCCGGAGCGGCCGGTGGTGATGCTGCCGGCCAGCGCCGCCGCGACCGCCAGCGCCACGGCCGAGGCCCGGCGTCCGAGGCCACCCGACAGCATGCCGAGCCGGCGCTGCGACGAGCCCGGGGCGTCGGTGGTGGCCTTGGTGGCGGCGGTGTCCAGGAGGCTCAGCTGCTCGGCGACCGGCGTGTCGCCCGCACCTCGTGATCGCCTGATGCGCATGTCGCTTCTCCCTCTGCGGACGGGCATCGCCCGTCGTCGTTGGCGTTCGAGGGGGTCTTCGGCGCAGCGCAGGCGGCCGGATGGCTCAGCGGGCGATGGCGCGGGCGGCCCGGTGCAGCTCGGCGTCGTCGAACAGCGCCCGGTCCGCCATGTAGCGACGGCCGTAGCGCTCGAAGTACACGAGCTGCTTGACGAGGAGGAACATCCCCCGGTCGAAGTCGGGGCCGGCGGGCGGCACCCGCCGCGTCGCGATCCGCAGCCGCGCCGCGGCCCAGCGGCCGGCGAGCACCGGCAGCGACGGCCACTCGTCCTCGACGAGGTCGGCCGGCAGCGGTGGTCCCTGCATGACCTCCGCCAGGCTCACCTCGCCGAACGGCCGGGTGAGGAACGCGTGGGCCCGCTCCCGCACCATCGCGCTCACATCATTGCGCGCAAGGTTGGCCGCGGATTGGTGCTCGATTGGTACAAAGCGGTCGACAATGTTGCGCGCAATCTCGGGCCACGCTGTCTCGTCGCCGAGCACGCCGTCGAGCATCCGGCGGAAGAACAGGTGGGTCTCCGGGCTCAGGCGGCCGACGATGCCCCAGTCGAGGAGGCCCGCCCGGCCGTCCCGCAGCAGCAGGACGTTGCCGGCGTGGACGTCACCGTGGAACACCCCGTCGCGGATCAGCCCGAGGAACCAGGCCCGCACCATCGCCTCGACCAGCGGGCGGGCGTCGATGCTGTTGGCGACGAGGCCGGCCTCGTCGTCGATCGCGACACCGTCGAGGAGCTCCATCGTCAACACCCGCCGGCCCGACAGATCGGGCAGCGGCTCCGGCACGACGAGGCGCGGCTCCTCGAGGTCGGCGAGCAACGCCCGCATGGTCACCATGGCCGCCAGCTCGTTGCGCAGGTCGAGCTCCTCGTCGAGCTGCTCGCCCAGGCCGTCGACCAAGCCCAGGAAGATCGCGGCCTGCCGCACCCCGCTGGCCGCCGCCAGCTGCTCGGCCATCGGGCGAACCAGGCCGAGGTCGGTGGCCACGAGCCGGTCGATGCCCGGCCGCAGCACCTTCACCGCCACCGGCCGGCCGCCCGGCAATGTGGCCCGGTGGACCACGGCCAGCGACGCCGCCGCCAGGGGCTGCTCGTCGAAGTCCGCGAACCGGCTCCCGAGCGGAGCACCGAGGTCCTCCTCCACCGCCCGGCGAACGGCCGGGAACGCAACCGGGTGGGCCTGGTCGAGCAGCGGGCGGAAGGCGGTCGCCACCTCCTCACCGACGAGGCCGGGCGCCGACGCCACCAGCTGGCCGAGCTTCACGAACGTCGCGCCCAGCTCCTGGCAGCCCGCCGCCAGCCGGTCGTAGGTCGCCGCCGTCGGCTCCCGCCGCCGCACCCGATCGACCACCAACGGCGCACCCCGCCGCGCCGCCACCCGCGCGACGTGACCCAGTCGACGAGCTCGCCCCACTCCCCCGGTGCTCCCCATTGCTGCAGGCCTCCCCCACATCGAAAGTAGTAGCTGCTACTTTTTAGCGGATGGGAAGGAAACCGGGGGTCTCGGCCGCCGAGACCCGTGCACAGCTGCTCGAGAGTGCCGCAAAGGTCTTCGCGGAGCACGGATATGCCGGGGCGCGGGTCAGCGAGATCGCGCGGGCGGCCGGGCTCACCACCGGCGCCATCTACGCCCACTACGCGACCAAGGCCGACCTCCTCTGCGACGCCCTCCGCGCCCACGGCGGCGCCAACCTCCTCACCGCCCTCGCCGAGCCGGGCCAACCGCTGGGCTCGATCCTCGACGTCATGCGCCAGGTCGGCCAGCGGATGGACCGGCGGCCGGCCGAGGACGGGTCGCTGGTCATCGAGGCCGCCGTCGCCGCCCGGAGGGACCCCGAGGTCGCCCGGGCGCTGCGCGACAACGTCCAGCAGCACGAGGCGCTCATGACCGAGCTCCTGCGCCGCGCCCAGGAGGCCGGCGAGATCGACCCGACGCTCCCCGCCGAGGCCGCGGCCCGCTACGGCCTGACGATGGCGATGGGCTCGCTGGTGATCCGGGCCCTCGACCTGCCCCGCGCCGACCCCGACGACTGGGCCACCGTCATCGATCGCCTCATCGAAGCCATCCAGCCCCGGCCCGAGTGATCACGACGGGGAGCAGGTGCTCGCACTGCTCCTCCGGCGTCTCCTCGAACCCGGTCCGGGGCTGCCCGACGTCGGAGAAGTCGTACCGCTCGTCCAGGAGGCACTGTCGGTAGGCCTCCTCGGCCTTCTCCCGCTCGTCGTCCTCGGCGGCCCTGCGCACGGCGACCACGCTCCAGACGATGCCGGAGCAAAGGAAGAGGACGGACGCCGCCAAGCTCTGACGCCTCGCCCGTCGGACGCCCTCCGGCGAGTCATCCCGCTTTGCCAGGCGGATCCCCGGGGCGTGCTCCGGATCGAGGAACCGCCAGAAGTGGACCAGCGCTGCCAGAAACGCCACCCCAGCCGCAAGCACCTGCATCGGCGCAATCATGGATCGCCGAGACCCGCGACCGACCGCGCCCTGCTCCGGCCGACGCCAACCGGCTGGGCTGCCGTCACCGACGGCCTCGTCAGACCTATCCGGCCCCGCGGCTGACAGCGACCGAGATCGACCTAGGCCACCTAGGTGTTCGCGCCGGCCGGGATTCCGTGGCGGGGCTCATGACCGGGCAGCGAGGTACGAGGATAAGTCGGTCTCAGCCGACGCCATCCAAGTCGTCCAGCTCGGCCGGGATTCCGTCGGAGGACCTGCGGCCGGAAAGCGAGGAAGGAGAACGGGTCGGCGAAGCCGACGCCACTTGCTGCCGCTCAGCTGAGGCAGAGCGTGTCGGCCAGGCCGGTCAGCTCGATGATGCGGTAGAGGTGCGACGACGCCGCGCTGACGCGGAAGTCACGCCCCGCGGCCTTGGCGGCAGCGCGGGCCGACAGGATGGCGTGCAGGCCGGCCGAGTCGACGAAGCTCAGGGCGGCGGCATCGATCTCGATGACCTGCGCCCCGCTGGCGAGCTGCTGGCGCACCTCGCTGAGGAGCATCGGTGCCCCGTCCAGGTCCAGCTCGCCCTCCAGGGCGACGATCGCATCCATGGCACGCCGCTGCGTGGCGACCGTCAGGACCGTCGGACGTCCGTCATCATCGACTGGCATAGAAGCCCTCCGCGGAGGCGAGATTATGTGCCTGCCTGTCACGCGACCGAAGCGGACGGGACCTTACTCGTCCCACCGACCCGTGCGGACGAACTCGCGCACCTTTCACGAAAACCCTTGTGATCCGGCCGTTCCGGGACGTCTGGGAGTCCCCCACGGTGGTTTGAGGGCCACCGCCGATGGCCGCAACGGCGTCGCCGGCGGACGCTGCGACCATGCTCCGACTCGACGCCGAACAGCTCGCCGAGGCGACTCCGGCAACCCGCGACCGCGTCGTGGACTTCCTCCGCGTCTTCGCCGTCGGCGTGGTCGTCGTCGGCCACTGGCTGATGGCCGCGGTCACCTGGGACAGCACCGGCGTGCACGGCCGCAACGTCCTGACCCTGGCCCCGTGGGCCCAGTGGCTCACCTGGCCGTTCCAGGTGATGCCGATCGTCTTCATCGCCGGGGGCGCCGCCAACGCCGCCAGCTGGGCCTCGGCCGAGCGCAACCGCACCCCGTACGGCGACTGGCTCCAGGCCCGCCTCGGCCGGCTGGTGCCACCGACCGCAGCGCTGGTCGCAGCCTGGGCCACCGGCCTCGCGGTGGCCCGCGGCCTCGGCGCGGACCCCGACGTCCTCGCCGGCGCGGGCCGGCTCATCGGCATGCCCCTCTGGTTCCTCGCCGTCTACGTCGCGGTGGTGGCCGCCACTCCCCTGGCGGCCGCCGCCCACCAGCGCTGGGGCATCAGGGCGACGGCGGGCCTCGTCGCCCTCGCCGGCCTGGCTGACGTCGCCGCGACCACCCGCTACCACGCGCTGGCCTGGACGTCGTTCGCCTGGGTCTGGCTGCTCGCCCACGACCTCGGCCTCTGGTGGCGGGA